>Ga0307424_1000576_pt1 | contig 19646 bp, 17 predicted proteins | sample SalMarWE160320MG_FD_202157 | JGI IMG/M metagenome (GOLD analysis project Ga0307424, IMG submission 202157) | Salt marsh sediment microbial communities from the Plum Island Ecosystem LTER, Massachusetts, United States - WE1603-20 | ecosystem: Environmental > Aquatic > Marine > Intertidal zone >... | reverse complement strand
ATGAGGAAGTTCTGGTGGAAGTAGTAGCTGGGGTTCTCCGTAACCTCCGGCGCCGCCGTGGAGGGCTCGCGGTGCAGCGCCCAGTCCAGGCGCTGCAGGAAGTGCCCCACCCAGCCCGTCTCCCACTCCGTCGGCACAAAGCGCAGCTCCGGAAACCGGGCGCAGACCCCGCCGCAGATCATGTCGCTGATCACCGCGGCGAGCCCGGCGTGCGCCAGCGCGTAGTTCGTGATCGGCCCCCAGTTTGGCAAACCGTGGTTGGGAGCAGCCGTCGTGAAGATGTGCATCTCCAGCGGCATGTTCAGCTCCACGGCCTTGGCCCAGAAGCGGTCGTAGTCGCGGTCTGAGTACGGCTTGTCTTCCGGCGGTATGCAGGGGATGCAACCACCGCGATGCCCCAGCTTCTTGGCGCGCTCCAGCTCCTCAATCGCCGCATCAATGTCGTACAACGGGATGCAGGCGAGCGGGAAGAGACGCCGCGGTGATTGCGCCGCGTAGTTGGCGGTCCAGTCGTTGTAGTTCTTGAACGTGGCGGTGATCGCGTCCTTGTTCTTCATGCCGTAGATGCCGAACAGCAGGCTGGGATACAGCACCTCGGCGTCTATGCCGTCCAGCGCCTGGTCTTTGAGCCGCTCCACCGGGTCCATCACGCCGGGCCGCAGGCCGTCATAGCCGCGACGGATCAGCTTGATCGTCTCCGGATCGTTGGCGTAATGCCCGGCGATGCCGAGGCGGCCGACGCCGAAGTTGGGGCGAATTGGCCGGCCGGGGATCACCATCGTGTCGCCGTACTCCGGGTGGCGCACCACCTTCGGCGCGTCCTCGCCGAAGCGTTCTTCCAGCCCGGCAAACACCTCCGGCGCTTCGACAACGTGTGAGTCGGCCGAAATGCAGAGCTTCTGAGCCACCATGACAACCTCCCGCGACTGCGCGCTGTACCGCTGGTGGCGCGATCATGTTCCCAGCACGGAGGCTTGTCAAAGGCTTAACGAATGGGCGTACTCCTCCATTCGCCGGCAAAACCTGGCAAAACCCTACACACCGATCAGCGGCGCCAGCTCCTCGTGCGTTACGAAGGCCTCGCGCAGTTCCTTCGTCGCCTCCCACCAGTCGACGTTGCGGGGCAGGATCACGCCGCCGGAGCGATGCCGGTACACCTCCGGGTTGTCAACGCCGGGCGGCACGACTCCATGGTCACGATGCGCCTTCGCTGCCGCCAGTAGACGGCGGCGCGTCCGGATGATCAGCTGGTCCGTCGTGCCCAGGTGCTCGTGGGAGCGGTCGTAGATCGGCCCCATGCTCCAGGTCACGGCCATGTCCTGCGGCCGCGCGCCGTTGGGGATGCCCGAGAAGCTCCTGCCCGACGCCTGCAGCTCCCGGTCGATCCCGAAGTCGTTGCCCGGGTCCTGCGTCAGGCGCCAGCGCCCGTACCAGTCCGTGCCGTTCGGTATCCATTCGATGCCGGGAGCGCCGCCGGCGCGCTGCGTGCCGCCGGTGCCGCGCAGGCCCTCGCGGCCCGGCCGGTCGCCGTTGCGGCCAGTGATCGTCCAGCAGATCGTGTGGTCGTCGTCCACCGGCACGTAGGCGCGGAAGCGCACCTCAATGCCCAGCGTGCCGGTGGGGATCATGGCGTAGAACGGGAACATCTGGTGCGCGATGCGCCAGTAGTAGGTGTCGTCCTCCGCCGGGCGGTAAGCCCCGTAGCTGGTGCCGAACTCCGTGTCGATGACGCTGAATTTCGCCTGCCGCTGCCGCGCGATGTAGTAGCCTGCGGTGCCCTCTTGCAGCTCCTGCGGCCGCTCCGAGCCGTAGTGCAGGAAGGCCTGGTGCACCGTGTCCATCTCGCCTTCCCAGCCCTGCATGTAGTTGCACTCCTGGAAGATCGTGTACATCGAGTACTGGCCGTCTTCCAGCATGTTCGCCTCGAGGTCGGGCAGCGGCGGCGGCTCCTCACGCGCACCCATGTAAGCCCAGACGATGCCGCCGCGCTCAACGCACGCGTACGCCTTCGTACGCACCTTGGTCTTGAAGTTCGACTCCGCCGGCTCCGAAGGCATGTCGACGCACGCCCCCGTGACGTCGAACTTCCAGCCGTGGTAGACGCAGCGCAGCCCTTCCTCCTCGTTGCGCCCGAAGAACATCGACGCGCCGCGGTGCGGGCAGGCGTTCTGGATCAGCCCCACGTCACCGGAGGTGGTGCGGAACGCGATCAGGTTCTCGCCCAGCAAGCGGATGCGCACCGGCGCGCAGTCCGGCGCCGGCAACTCGTCCGAGCGCACGGCGGGGATCCAGTACTCCCGCATCATGTCGCCCATCGGCGTCCCGGGACCAACTCGACACAGGATGTCGTTGTCTTCAGCGCTTAGCATCTATGGACTCCTCGCGGCCAGATTGCGATTCTTCAGGCTCTTTAGCGGGGGCTTGGGGGTGTCACCGTGTCAAACATGAGTCTACCCCCGCCCCACAAACGGCATCTTCGTCGCCATCACCGTCATGAACTGCACGTTGGTGTCCAGCGACAGGCTGGCCATGTAGACAACCGCCTTCGCCACGTCCTGCACGTCCATCGTCGGCTCCACCATCGTCTCGCCGTTGGCCTGCGGTACGCCCCGCGTCATACGCGACGCCAGCGGCGTCAGCGCGTTGCCGATGTCGATCTGCCCGCAGGCGATGTCGTACTTCCGCCCGTCCAGCGAGGTCGACTTCGTAAGCCCCGTGATCGCGTGCTTCGTGCTCGTATAGGCAACGGAGTTGGGACGCGGCGCGTGGGCGCTGATGCTGCCGTTGTTGATGATGCGTCCGCCGCGTGGCTCCTGGTCCTTCATGATCTTGATCGCTTCCTGGGTGCACAGGAACGAACCCGTCAGGTTGGTGTCGACAACGCTCTTCCAGACGTCGACCTCCATGTCCTCAAGCAGCCCCGGCGGCGAACCCCGGCCCGCGTTGTTGAACAGCAGGTCGAGTCGTCCGTACTTCTGCTTCGCGGCGGTGAACAGCGCCTTGACCTGCGCCGGGTCCGCCACGTCCGTCGGCACTGCGAGCATGTCCGCGCCCGCGCCCGCCATATCAATCGTCTCCTGCAGCGCGTCGGGACGGCGGCCCGCCAGTACCACGGAGTAGCCTTCCTTCGACAATGCGACGGCGCACGCCTGGCCGATGCCGCTGCCTGCCCCTGTAATCAGCGCAACTGGTGCCATGTCTGATTCCCTTTCCTAAAGCAGCGTCCGTCCGCCGTCGATGGCGAAGGTCTGCCCCGTCACGTAGCTCGCCGCGTCCGACGCGAGGAAGACGGCCATCAGCCCTACCTCGCGCGGGTGGCCCACACGCCCCAACGGCACGCCCGTCACGTCGGCGTTGCGCTTCTGCCAGTCCGCGTCGCTCATCACGTAGGCGTCCGGGAAGACGCCGGGCGCGATGGCGTTGACCCGCACCTTGTTCGGCGCCCACTCCAGCGCCAGCGACTCCGTGAAGCGCGTCAGGCCCGCCTTGCCCGCGGCGTAGGCGACCATGTTGGCGCTCGGACGTATCGCCGCAAAGCTGCTGATGTTGATCACATTGGCGTCGGCGCCCTTGGCCAGCAGGTGTGGCCCGAAGACATGACAGCCCACGTACGCCTGCGTCAGGTTGACGTCGATGACGTGGTGCCACTCCGATTCCGTCAGCGCGTGGCCGTCCGAACCCGGCATCTCCGATATCGTGCCGCGGATCGCGTCGCCGAGGCAGTTGACCAGGATGTCGACACCGCCCAGCGCCGCGAACGCCTGATCGCGCAGCGTCTCCATCGGCGCCACCTTGGTCGCGTCGGCGGCCCAGCCGAAGCCCTTGCGCCCCAGCGCCTTGACCTCGTCCGCCACCTTGACGGCCGTATCACCGCCCAGCGACGTCACGCCGATGTCGGCGCCCGCCTCCGCCATCGCCAGCGCAATGCCGTGGCCGATGCCGCGCCCGGCGCCCGTAATCAGGACGCGCTTACCCGTCAGGTCGAAATCGTTGAGCATGAGTCCTCCCTCAGCGGAGCGCCGGATTCAGCGCCCCATGCGTCCCTTCAGTGGGGCCCGGGGTGTCCCCGGACTTCCAAGATCAAAGGGGCTCCGGGGGTGTCCCCCGGCTTTCAATTCAAAGACGCGTCGATTCTACAGCGACACTACCCGTCGATCTTGAACAACCGCATCGCGTTGCCGCCCAGCATCATGTCCCGCTCCGCGTCCGTGATGCCGATGGCGTTCTGGATCGCCGCCACCGAGTTGTAGTTGCCCATGTCGAAGGGGTAGTCGGTGCCGAGCATGATGCGCTGCGGCCCCACCGTCGACGCCAGGAAGCTCAAGGCCGGCCCGCCGTGCGTCAGCGAGTCGAAGTAGAGCTGGCTGAAGTACTCGCTCGGCGGCCTGTCGATGATCGCCTTGCCCTCGCTGCGCGCCTTCCAGCCGTGGTCCCAGCGATACCTGATGTAGGGGCACGCCCCGCCGCCGTGCGCCAGGTAGAACTTGATGCGCGGGAACTCCCGCAGCACGCCGCCGAAGATCAGCGACGCCGCCGCAATCGTCGTGTCCATCGGGTTGCCGATGAGGTTGGTCAGGTAGTACTTGCCCAGCCGCTCCTGCAGGCCCGGCACGCCCGCCGGGTGGATGAAGATCGGCACGTCCAGCTCCTGCGCCTTGGCCCACACCGGCGCGAACTTCGGCTCGTCCAGGTTCTCCCCCGCGATCTGGCTGCAGATCTCGGTGCCGCGAAGGCCCAGCTCCTTGACGGCGCGTTCCAGCTCGCGGGCGGCGTCCTCCGGCGACTGCATCGGCAGGTCCGCCAGCGCCAGGAAGCGCTTCGGGTTCGCCGCCACCACCTCGGCGAAGGCGTTGTTGATGCGTCGGCTGATCTTCACCGCGCGGTCGACGGGCAGGGACGGCGTGAACATCGGCTGCAACGAGATCACGTGCATGTCCATGCCCTGCGCGTCCATGTCGCGCAGCCGCCGCTCCACGCTGTAGATCGTGTCGGCGTCGAAGTTGTTCATCGGCCGCAGAGGCATCACGTGCGGCGCCTCACCGTCCAGCGGGAACTGCACCTCGTCGCCGTGAACGAAGGGCGCGGGGATCATGTGCGCGTGAACGTCAATCCGGAGCATCTATTTGCCTTCCTGGCCAGTCAACCCGATGGCCATTGCGAGCGAAGCGAAGCAATCTCACAATCATCACCGGCCGAACCGGTCTGTCCTGATCAGGCACGCCGCGTTCGGCGGCCGCGTGAGCTTGCCGCGTCCCTCCTCACAATAACGAGGCTCACGGCGGCGCCATCATCTGGCCGCCCGAATCGACTGTCAATCTGACGTTGACTCCCCGCCGCGTCGGTTCCTATAGTCCCGTAGTCCCCGCCTCGCCCCCGCGATAGCGCCCAGGGAGTCACCCCATGAAAGTCCTCGTTCTCGGCGGCGGCGGTTTCATCGGCCCCCGCGTCATGCAACGCATCCTCGACCGCGGCCACGAGGTCGCGACCATGGACATCAACACGAACTCGCCGATGCTCGAACCCCTGAAGGACAGAGTCGACGTGATGCGCGGCGACGTCACGTTGTTCGACGACGTTATTGACGCCGTGATTCAGACAAAGCCGGACCGCATCCTCAACCTCGCCTACCTGCTCGGCTTCCGCCCCGACGGCGTCACCGACGCGCAGGACCCACACTACGCCGTGCGCATCAACATCCTCGGCATGGACAACGCCTTCGAGGCCGCGCGCCTCTGCGGCGTCAAGCGCGTCGTCTACGCCAGCTCGCTCGCCGTCTACGGCCGCCAGAGCTTCTTCGGCGAACGGCCCCTCACGGAGGACGACATCCGCATGGGCTCAGGTGTTTACGCCGCATCGAAGATCTACAACGAGCACCAGGCCGAGTGGTACAACAAGGCCTACGACATGCAGATCACCGGCATCCGCCCCTCCAACGTCACGGGGCCGGACAAGGTGCGCGGCTCCATGGACCACGTCCTCTGCATCACGGAGCCGGCGCGCGGCAACCCCGTCAGCTTCGCCTACAAGGACGCCATGCGCCTGCCGATCCACGTCGACGACATCTCGGAGATGTTCACGCGCGTCACTCTGGCCGAGAAGACCCAGTACGCCGTCTACAACTCCGGCGGCGAGACGATCAGCATGGGAGAGATCGCGGCTCTGGTGCAGAAGTACCTGCCCGACGCGAAGATCAGCTTCGAAAACGAGACCGGCGGCCGCGAGCGCTCCGGTAACTACATGATGGACAACAGCCGCATGGTGTCGGAGTTCGAGTACGACCTGGCACCCTACCCCCAGCGCGTCCTGGAGATCATCAACGCGGTGCGCGCCGACGAGGGACTGCCACCCGTCGGCCCCTAGACCCCCTGGATCGAATAGCCGCCGTCGACCGGTATGGCCGTACCGGTGACGTAGTCGGACGCCGCGCTGGCCAGGAACACCGCGATGCCCGCGTGATCGTCACCGCTGCCCCATTTGCCGGCCGGGATGCGTGACGAGATGCGCTTGTGCAGCCCCGGCAGGTCGTGCTGCCAGATCGGCGAAGTCAGCTCCGTCTCGATCCAGCCCGGCAGCACGGCGTTGACCTGGATGTTGTCCGCCGCCCACGCCGCCGCCAGCGATTTCGTGAACTGCACCACGCCGCCCTTTGACGCCGCGTAAGCCGCCGCGATCGGCGACCCGAAAATGGACATCATCGATCCGACGTTGATGATCTTGCCGCTGCCCTGCGCCTTGAAGTACGGGTACGCCGCCTTGCTGGCGGTGAAGACGCTGGTCAGGTTGGTATCGATGATGCGATGCCACTCTTCCAGCGTGATCTCTTCCGGCCGCTTGCGCACTGAAATCCCCGCGTTGTTGACCAGGATGTCGAGACGGCCCCACAGCTTCGCCGAAGCCTCGATCATGGCGTTGACCGACGCCTCATCCGACACGTCGACCTCTACGAACGCGGCCTTGGCGCCCAGCGCCTCCAACTCCGCGACCGCCGCGTCGGCCTTCGACTTGTTGCGCGCCGCGACGACGACCGAGGCGCCCGCGGACGCAAGCCCCCTCGCCATGCCGAGGCCGATGCCACCGTTGCCACCCGTGACAACGGCGACGCGTCCTGTCAGGTCGAACTGCTGCTGCACCGCCTAGTGAATCGGCGAGAAGGATGCGGGGTGCATGAAGCGCACCAGCTGGTTGATCGGCCGTACTTCAGCGTGCGGCGGCCAAACGCCGGCCTTGCGGAACTCGCCGCGCACTTCCTCGCGGTGGTCCCAGCTCTTGTAGGGGAAGATCTGGTAGAGGCGGTTGAGGTTACCCTGCGATGCGGCGAACATCCCCGCCACCGGGTAGATGCCGTCGCGCCCGGGCAGCGCCTCGTTGAAGGCGGCAACCGCCTTGCCCATGTCACCGGGCGCGTAGGTGTAGACACGCATCTCATACACGCTGCCCCACTGCTGCGGCTCACCCCACGGCTTCATGTTCGCCACCGGGTCCAGAATGTCGACGTCCTGCGAGACGATGAGCTCCGCGGCGCGCGGCGGCCACAGTTTGCTATCGTCCTTCACGGAGGCGGCGCGGATATCGGCGCGCTGCTGCAGGCTTTCGTAGGGCCAGATATGGATCACCTGGTTAAGCGGCCCGATCTCCGTGTGCCAGAACGCGCCCAGCTTGGAGTACTTCTCGCGCACGGCATACGCCTCACCAAAGATGCGCTCGTATTCGGCCACCGCGCCGACCTTCAGGGTGTAGGTCCTCATCTCGTAAATCACTGCGTCTGCTCCCGCCTAGAAAACGTATCCTCCGTCCAACGGCGCGATTATAGAGCGTTTCGTCGTATCGTTGGCTCGCCCGCATCAAAGACGGACCGCTGGCGCCAGCCTCGGGGCAGCCGACGCCACGAGTCGGCCCTTCAGTAGGGGCCTGGGGTATCCCCAGCTCAGAATCAAGGCGTACGGGGTGCCCCCGGCTCCGAAGGAGCTAAGAAAGATGAAAGTCACCGGCTTCGAGACCTGGGTCGCGCGCGTTCCCTATGAAGAAGGACGCTTCGGCACCCACATCGTCCTGCGCCTGACCACGGACGACGGCCTGCGCGGCGTCGGCTATGTCAGCAACCTGACGCCGTGGTCGATCAGGGCGCAGCGCGACTCCATCGAGGCCTTCGCCCAGCAGGTCGTCGGCGAAGACCCCTTGACCGTCGAGAGCATCAACGCCAGGCTGCTCTACATCTTCACCCGCATCCAGCTCTCCGGCCTCGCCAACAGCGCCGCCGGCGTCGTCGATATCGCGCTCTGGGACCTCAAGGCGCAGGCATTGGGCCAGCCCCTGTACCGCCTGCTCGGCGCCACGGACAACACCGTGCCCGCCTACGCCAGCTGGAACCTCTGGTGGCAGTACGACCTCGACACGCTGGTCGCCCACGCCCGCGAGCACGTCGACCGCGGCTTCCATCAGATGAAGTACCGCATGGGCGGCGTCCAGGACGTCGCGGCCGCCGTCGAACGCACCCGCGTGCTGCGCCAGGCCGTCGGCGACGACATCGACCTCATGGTCGACATCAACTGGTCGTGGTCCGTCAATCAGGCGATCGAGATCGGCCGCGCCCTGCAGCCCTACAACCTGTTCTGGATCGAAGACCCGATCTCGGCGCACGACTTCGACGGCCTGGCGCGCCTCAACGCCGGTGTCAACACGCGCATCGCCGCCGGCGAGGTCTACCACGAGCCGCCCCAGTTCGTGCGATTGCTGGAGAACCGCTGCGTCGACGCCGTCATCGTCGACCTCGAGGTCGGCGGTATTACGCAGTGGCTCAAGGTCGCCAACCTGGTCGGCGCCTACGGCCTGCCGGTCGCCAGCCACACCTGCACCGAGGTCGGCGCGCAGCTCGTGGCCGGAATCGGCAACGGCCTCACGGTGGAGTACCTGCCCTGGGCGGAGCCGCTGTTCAAAGAGGTACCACGGCTCAAAGACGGACGGCTCGTCCTCTCCGACCGTCCCGGCCTCGGCCTGGAGCTGGACGAAGCGGCGCTCAAACGCTTCGAGCTGACGTAGCGCCCCAACAACACCCAACTCGGCGCACCTTGACGCAATCTGCCAGCGTGATACGCTATGGCGCACACTAACCCTCTCGTATGGGTTAGAGTTTCCAGGACTCATTCATGATGCTTACCGAGCATCGAGACGTCGATGAAAGCGCCTTAGGACTCCTTTAGCGGGGGCATGGGGGTGTCCCCCATCTAGCAAAAAGAAGCGAGAGCAGATGAAGCGAAGTACCGACCGGATCATCACCAGCCACGCCGGCAGCCTGCATCGTCCCGAAGACCTGCGCCAGACCATGGCCGCCCGCCGCGACGGTGAGCCCTTCGACGAGGCGCTGTCGCAGCGCATCAAGCAGGCCGTCAAGGACGTCGTGCGGCTGCAGCACGAGAACGGCATCGATGTCGTCAACGACGGCGAATACACCAAGCGCAGCTGGCAGACCTACTCCCGCGGACGCCTCGCGGGCCTCGAGTTCCGGCCCCTCAAGGAGGGCGAAGACCCCAGCTACGGCGCCATCACGGCCCGCGAGTCCAAATACTTCCCGGAGTTCTTCGCCGCCGGACTGGCAGGCTTCGGCCGCCGTCAGCCCTCCGTTCCCCGGCCCGCCGCGCCGGAAGGCGTCTTCTGCGTCGGCCCCCTGACCTACATCGGCCAGGAGGAGTACAAGCGCGACATCGCATGGATCAAAGAGGCGGCGAAGGAGACACCAGTCGAGGAGCTCTGCCTCACCGCCCTCGCCCCGGGGACCATCGAGCACTGGATGCGCAACCAGTACTACAAGACGCAGGAGGAGATGCTCTTCGCCATTGCCGACGCCATGCACGAGGAGTACAAGGCGATCACCGACGCCGGCATCATCCTGCAGCTGGACGACCCTGACCTGCCCGACGGCTACCACGTCCAGGCCGGCATGAGCATCGAGGAGTATCGCAAGTTCGCCGATGTCCGCGTCGAAGCGATGAACCACGCCATCCGCGGCCTGCCGGAGGAGCTGGTACGCCTGCACATCTGCTGGGGCAGCACCCACCACCCCCACACGCAGGACATCCCGCTCAAGAACATCATTGACCTCGTCTTCAAGGTCAAAGCGCAGTGCTACTCGATTGAGGCAGCCAACCCGCAGCACGAGCACGAGTGGCAGGTCTTCGAGGACGTCAAGCTGCCCGACGGCAAGATCCTCATGCCCGGCGTCCTGGGTCACTGCGCCCCGGAGTTCGTGGAGCACCCGGAGCTGGTCGCCCAGCGCCTCATGCGCTACGCCAACCTCGTCGGCAAGGAGAATGTCATCGGCGGCACGGACTGCGGCCTGCAGCGCGTTGCCCACGAATCGATCCAGTGGGCCAAGTTCCGCGCCATGGCGGAAGGCGCCAAGATCGCCACAAAACAGCTTTGGGGCCGAAACTAAGACCAACAAGTCTCGGTAAAAGGCGCATAATTACGCCAGTCTTCCAGGAGGAATGAATGCTCAGTAAGAAAGACACGGACTATCTCTGCAGGATTGGCCCAGGTACGCCCATGGGCAACCTCATGCGCCAGTACTGGATGCCCGCCATCCGCAGCGACGAGTTGCCCGCCCCCGATTGCCCTCCCGTACGTATCAAGCTGCTCGGCGAGGAGCTCATAGGCTACCGCACCACCTCGGGCAAGGTCGGGCTGATGCAAAACGCCTGCCCCCATCGAGGCGCGTCGATGTTCTTCGGCCGCAACGAGGAAGAAGGACTGCGCTGCGTCTACCACGGCTGGAAGTTTGACGTCAGCGGCGACTGCGTCGACATGCCGTCAGAGCCCGCCGAAAGCAACTTCAAGAACAAGGTCCACGCCAGGGCCTACCCCACGCACGAGCGTGGCGGCATCATCTGGGCCTACATGGGTCCGCGCGAAGTGCCGCCGCCGCTGCCCGACATCGAAGCCAACATGCTGGCTGAGGGGCCTCAGCAGGTCAGCGTCCTCTACCGTGCCTGCAACTGGATGCAGGGCCTCGAGGGCGAGATGGACACCGTCCACGCCGCCTTCCTGCACTACGGCGTCGAGCAGTCGAGCAACTTCGAGAAGGGCCAGTTCGACTACTATCACTACCGCCAGCGCGACGCCAAGTTCGTCACCATGGAGACGGACTACGGCACCGCCAACGGCGCCTACCGCCCGGCAGAGGAAGACACCAACTACTGGCGTGTCACCCAGATCCTCTTCCCCTTCTATCACATGATCCCCGGTGGCAGCCTGGGCGAGAACATCCGCATCGGCGCCTACGTGCCGATGGATGATGAGCACCACCTGCAGTGGGAAATCGGCACCTTCAAGCCGGACGGCTCCGCCGAGGGTCGCGCCGTCGCCCGCGGCTTCGCCGACATGTCGTCGCCACTCGGCTCGCGCCGCCTGCCGAACGGCACCGGCTGGTACGAGCGCTTCCGCAGCGACCAGAACATGGACAATGACTTCCTGATAGACCGCGAAGCGCAGGCACGCGGCGACAGCTACACCGGCATCGCCGGCATCCGCATCCAGGACTGCGCCGTCACCGAGAGCATGGGCATCGTCAACGACCGCTCGCTCGAGCACCTGGGAACAACGGACTCCTTTATCATCCGCACTCGCCGCAAGCTCATGGCGATGGCGAAGGCGCTGGAGGAAAACGGCACTATGCCCATTGGCGTGGACACGCCGGATGTCTACCGCCAGCGTTCCGGCGAGATGATCATCCCCCGGGCGCAGGATTGGTGGGATGCCTACCTGGGTCTCCGCAGCAAGTGGCAGGCCGTAAACGTACCCACCACGGTGGTTTCGTAGAAGGAATCGAGGTAACGCAATGGCAAAAGTAATAGGCGGATTCGGGTCATCACACACGCCCCTCATGAGCCTCACAACGCCCGAGCTCTGGGAGAGCCAGGCGGCGAACGACCCCAGGAACCCCGGATTGGTCCAGGTGCCGTCCGGTAAGCGCGTCACCTACGACGAGCTGCTCGCCGGCGCTGACCCGGAGATCGCCAAGGTCGTCAACCGCGAGGTCTTCGAGCAGCGCATCGAGGCGATTCAGGAAGGCCTGGATGATCTCAACAAGCGCTTCGGCGAGACCAAGCCCGACGTCGTCGTCATGTTCGGCGACGACCAGGCAGAGTTCTTCTTCGACGACAACATGCCCATGATCAACGTCTACTGGGGCGAGACCGTCCAGCTCGTGCCGCGCGAGGTCCGCGACGACATGAGTGCGGCCCGCAAGGTAACCGCCAGGGCCTACGGCGAAGAGGATCGTCCCTACCCTGTCGACCGTGACCTGGGCCTGCACATCATCGAAAACCTCTGCGAAATGGACTTCGACGTGTCGCACACTCAGTACATGAAGGAAGACTACGGCGGCACCATCGGCCCGGCCACGTGGTACCTGGACATGCAGCAGACCACCAAGCCGCGCCGCTTCGGCCTGCCGCACGCCTTCTCCTTCCCCATCGTGCGCTGGTTCGACGGCATGGACGTGCCAATTGTCCCGATCACGATCAACACCTGCTACCCGCCCAACTGGATCGGCCCAAGGCGCTCCTACGCGCTAGGTCAGGCCGTTCGCAAGATCGTTGACGCCTGGGACTCCAACAAGACCGTCGCCTTCGCCTGCTCCGGCGGCCTCAGTCACTTCGTGGTGGACGAAGAGCTCGACCGCCTCGCCCTCAAGGGCCTGGCCAACGCGGACGCCGAGATCCTCAGCACGCTGGACCGCAAGCGCCTGCAGTCGGCCACGACCGAGACACTGAACTGGGTCGCCACCGCCGGCGCCATGGGCAGCACCAAGATGGAAGTCATGACCTACGAGCCCGGCTACCGCACCCCGGCCGGCACGGGCTGCGGCTGCGCCGTCGGCCACTGGCACGACTAAGCTCCGTCAGGAACAAGCTGAAAAGAGCCCCGGAACTCCGGGGCTCTTTTGCGCTGGCTGAAACCAGATAGATAATCAACACCACCGGCGGTTCTCGCGCTGACTTCAACGGAGGCAGCTATGGCGTACTTCCTGGCAAAGACCGAACCCGGCACTTACTCGATTGACGATCTCAAACGCGACAAGCAGACCGAGTGGGACGGCGTGCGCAATCCCGCCGCCGTGAACGCGATTAAGTCGATGAAGCCGGGCGATCAGCTCATCATCTATCACTCGGGCTCGGACCGCGCCGTAGTCGGCCTCGCGGAGGTGATATCCGCCCCCCGTCCTGATGAGGACGACAACCGCAGTTGGTTGATGGACGTCAAGTACATCCAGCACGCGAAGCAGCCGGTCACGCTCAAGCAGGTCAAAGACTCGGGCCAGTTCGATGACATGGCACTCGTCCGGCAAGGGCGGCTGAGCACCATGTCGGTCCCGGACGCGTTCTGGGTCTGGCTGCAGGAACAGGGCGCCTTCTGACCGAAACCTGCCCGACCCAACACCGGTTCCGTCGGCTAACATGACCCGGCCACTTCTTATCAGTTCCTAGAGGAGTCTTCCAAATGCCCGGACGCCAGAGCTTCGAGATACGCCCGGTAGGCCACCGCGCGCCAATACCGATGGCGGCCCGCATCGGTAACATGATCATGACCTCCGGCATCCCCGGCGCCGACCCGGAGACGGGCGAGATGCCGGCTTCGCTGGAGCAGCAGGCCAGGAACTGCTTCCGCAACCTGGAAAACGTCCTCGCCAAGGCCGGCGCCAGCAGGGACGACGTGCTGCGCGTCACCGTCTTCATCAAGAGCAACGACAATCGCCAGCTGGTCAACCCGGCATGGCTGGAGATGTTCCCGGACGAGCACGCCCGCCCGGCCCGCCATCAGACCGTCGTCGAGACCCTGAACTTCGATATCCAGATCGAGGCCACGGCCGTCATCACCAGCTGATTACTGAAACCCAGGGCGGCAGGGTAGAATCAGGCATGACCGCCTCTCACCACCGACCACGCAGACGGGCTGGCAGCCGGCAGGCGATCAAGGACTCCAGCCCGCAGCTGCGCATCGCCCTGGCTCAACTCGACGCCGAACCGGGTGACTGCGCCGGCAACATCGCAAAGGCGAAGCGTCTCATCTCCGAGCAGCGCGGCAAGACCGACCTCCTGATCTTCCCGGAGTACTTCACCAGCGGCTACCTCCTGGGCCAAGACGTCTACGACCACGCCCTGCGCACGGACGACGATCTGTTCCAGGACCTCGTCAAATTCACCGACGGCATCATGATCGCGATCACCTTTATCGAGGAGACCGGCGCCTTCAACTTCTACGACAGCATCGCCTTCATCGCGGACGGACGCATCGTCGGAATCCACCGCAAGATCTACCTCGTCAACTACGGCGTCTTTGAGGAGCGGAGTCACTTCAGCGTCGGTCCCAGCCATCATTCGGTCGACGCGGGCGCCTTCCGCATCGCGCCCTTCATCTGCGCCGACGCTTGGAACCCGGCTCTGGTCCACCTGGCCGCTGCAGACCTGGCGCACATCTTCATCTTCTCCGCCTGCAGCCCAACCCAGGGCCTCGGCAGCCGCCTCTCGACAAAGGAGAGCTGGAACCGCATGAACCAGTTCTACGCCTCCATGTACGGCGTCTACGTCCTCTTCGTAAACCGCGTCGGCGACGACAATAACCTCACGTTCTGGGGCGGCAGCCAGGTCATCGATCCCTTCGGTAAGGTCATCGCGCAGGCGAAGGGCGACACCGAGGAGATCATCGAGGCCGAGCTCAAGCTCTCGGAGGTGAGGGAAGCCCGCACCGTGCTGCACACCGTCCGCGATGAGAACCTCAGCTTCCTCAGCCACCGCCTCGATCGCGTGATGCAGTCCAACTACTCGTCCGTGGAGGCGCAAGACACATGAGAACAAAAGCCACCTCCTTCTACAGCGAGGGCCTCAAGCTGGACGCTTCCTTCTACCTGCCGGACGCCGGCAAGGAAGACCCAACGCGCCCCCTCATCGTTGTCTGCTCCGGCTTCATGGGGCTCAACCGCATTCACCCCGCCCGCTTCGCCCGCGCCCTCACTCCGCTCGGCTACACCACCTTCGGCTTCGACTATCGCGGCTTCGCCGCCAGCGAAGGCACGCCGGGCCGCGTGCTGCTGGAGGAGCAGGTCACGGACATCGCGCACGCCGCCGCCTTCGCCAGCCAGCACCCTAACGCCGGCGGTGGACGCGTCGTGCTCATGGGCTGGGGCATGGCGGGCGGCCTCGTCGTCGACGCCGCGCGCCTCGTGCCGCGGCTCGCCGGGCTGGTCTGCATGAACGGCTTCTACAACGGCCGGCGCGTCCAGAAGACCGTGCGCGGCTACGACGGCTACGCCGACTTCATCGAACGCGTCAACAGCGCCCGCGCCGAATCGGCCCGCACCGGCGTCGTAACGCCCGTCAACCCTTTCACCATCTACCCCCTCGACTCGCAGTCCGTCGAATACGTCGACGACGTCCTCTACAAGGTGCAGGACTTCGGTGGCGACTTCACGCCCATGCTGGCCGACTCGCTGCTGCGCTTCGCGGCCGACGAGAACCTCGAAGGCCTCAGCGGCGTACCCCTGCTCATCGCCCACGGCGACCAGAACCGCATGCACCCGCCCATAGAGGCGGAGTCGCTCTACAACAACTACCCGGGGCCCAGGCAGCTGTTCTGGCTGCGCGGCGCCGGCCACACCGAGTTCATGGACGACGACAACCCCACCTTCAAGCGGCTGGCCGCTGCCGTCGCGAACTTCCTCCAGACGCAAGTCGTGGACAAGAGCTGGTAATGAGGAGAGCATGCTGATAACCGATTCGCAGGTACACATCTGGGAAGTTGACCGCCCGGACCGCCCCTGGCCGCAGCCGCCGCGCAACGAGCCGCAGCTGCCCAACGGCTTCTTCGCCGCCGAGATGCTGGTCGAGATGGACCGAGTAGGCGTCGACCGCGCCGTCATCGTACCGCCGACCTGGGTCGGCGAAGGCAACGAGACCGCGCTCGACGTGGCGCGTGAGCACCCGACGCGCTTCGCCATCATGGGACGCATCGACATCCAGCGCCCCGACCTGCGCGATGCGCTGGCGACCTGGAAGCAGCAGCCCGGCATGCTCGGCGTGCGGCACACCTTCCGCACCCAGCCCTACCGCGACTGGCTCGACAGCGGCGCTTTCGAGCCCTTCTGGGCCGCTGCGGAGGAGCACAACGTGCCGGTCATGTGCCTCGTCTCGGGTTTCCCGGAGGTCCTTGGCCCCATCGCCGAGAAGCACCCGGGGTTGACATTGATCATCGACCACATGGGCTGCGACCTCTCGGCCGGCAAGGGCGCCCCATCCTTCGCGATCATCGATCAGCTTGAGGCCATCGCCAAGTACTCGAACATCAAGGTTAAGGTTTCTTCAGCACCCTGCTTCTCCGGCGACCCCTACCCCTTCGCTGACATCTACCCCTACCTCAAGCGCATCTACGAAGCCTTCGGCGCCCAGCGCTGCATGTGGGGTGCCGACCGCACCCGCCTCACCAGCACCTACGAGGAGTGCCTGCGCCATTTCCAGGAAGGCCTCGACTTCCTCAGCGCCGACGATAAGGAGTGGATCCTCGGCAAGACCCTCGCCGAGGCGCTCGGCTGGGCGGAGGCCTAGCTCATCCCACGCCGTCATTCCGAGCGACAGCGAGGAATCTGCCAAACAAAGCGACGGCCCGTCTTCTGACGGGCCGTCGCTGATTTACTGTCCGGGATGACTTAGACGCGAGCGGCGCTGGGCTGCAGGATGTCCTGCAGGTTGTAGAGGCGGATCATGTTGCCGCCCAGGATCAGCTCCATCTCCTCGTCCGGCACGCCCTCGAAGTTGCGGTCGATCGCCTCGAGCGACTTCGGGAACGTCGAGTCGAAGTGCGGGTAGTCGGAGCCCCACATCAGGCGCTCCACGCCGATCATGTCGCGGCAGCGCATACCCGGCACGTCATCCTGGAACGTCGCGTAGACCTGGCGCCGCCAGTAGTCGCCGCCGCTCAGCTTCATCTGCGGGTACCGCGGCCCAAAGCGGAAGGAGTACCAGTCGAAGCGCTTGAGGTAGTTCGGTATCCAGCCGATGTCGTTCTCGACCGAGACCAGCTTCAGGTTGGGGTGCTTCTCCAGCACGCCGCCCGTGATCATCTCCGCGATGGTCCGGAAGCCCGGCACTGGCAGCAGCACGCCGTCCACCAGCGGGTTCGTGGCGCTCACCTGCGAGCCGCGCTGCACGGTGAGGATGTGCATGTTGACCGGCAGGTCGTACTCCTCAACCGCGTCCCAGAACGGCTCCCACATCGGGTTGTCGTAGCGGCGCTCCGGCAGCGGGTCGTTGGAGATCAGGATGCCCCGGAAGCCCATCTTGACCACCCGGTTCAGCTCCGCCAGATCCTTCTCCAGGTCCGTCATAGAGATGTTGGCGATGGGGAAGAGGCGCTTCGGAGCGTAGGAGGCGTACTCGGCAGCCCAGTCGTTGTAGGCGCGGTGCGCGTCGCGCTGAAACTCCTCGTCCGGGTGGCTGTACATGCCCATGCCGTAGCCGCAGTAGAAGACCTCCGCCTGCAGCCCGTCCAATTCCATGTCCTTGAGGCGCTCTACCGGGTCCCAGCTACCGGGCCGGCAGCTGGAGTAGCCGCCCTTGGCGAACTTCTCCTGCTCCGCCGGCGGGATGCCGGCGTTGCCCAGCGACGTCGGGTTGAAGGGGCGCAGCGGCGGGCAGACGATGAAGTCGCCTTCACGCCCGTCGACGTTCTTCTCGACGTGGGGCGCCCTGTCGCGGAACTTGGCCTGCATGCGAGTCGCCCAGAGGTCTGGTGGCTCCAGGACGTGAGAGTCGGCCGATAGGATTTGGGATACCATTGCGTACCGTCCTTCCTCGGGGTGTCAGCGGCTTGATCGCCGGTTTCACCGCAATGGTGCGCCTCGATCTGTCGTTTTACAACCCACTGCAGGCCCAGCGTCCCCGTCCTCCGCCAAGCTCGCCGTGCTGATGCAATCGCCTCACACGGCATCCTGAGCTTGTCGAAGGACGTAACGCCCCTTTGTCACGGACAGCCCCGGCGCAGAAGGTAGACAAACATCCTCAACGCATCCTGTAGGGTCGTAACCTGCACCTCCCCTCGTCCATTTCCCCTCGCCCCATCGGGTGTAGCGACGCGCCGTTGTAGAATTCAAAGGCCCCGTTACTAGAGAACAAGGAGTCCCTATGCCGCCGATTCCGCTCAGCTTCACTTCCAAGGTCTTCCAGGTCGATTCGATCGACCTGCAAGGACACAAGGAGCAGATCGTCAAAGGCGGACGCCACCTGTTCCCGCTGCTGCCGAAAGCCTTCGAGGGCATCAAGCAGATCGGCGTCATCGGCTGGGGCTCACAGGGGCCGGCGCAGGCCCAGAACCTGCGCGATTCCCTGCAAGGCACCGGCATCAAGGTCAAGGTCGGCCTCCGCCCCGGCTCGAAGTCGATGGAAGAGGCGCGCGAGGCCGGCTTCTCCAACGCGGACGGCACGCTGGGCGAGATGTTCGCCGTGATCAAAGAATCGGACCTCGTGCTGCTGCTGATCTCAGACGCGGCGCAGGCGGAGCTCTACCAGGACGTGCTCAAGGCAATCAAGCCGGGCGCCACGCTGGGACTCTCCCACGGCTTCCTCATCGGCCACATGAAGAACGTCGGCGCCAGCTTCCCGGACAACATCAACGTCATCGGCGTCTGCCCCAAGGGCATGGGCCCGTCCGTGCGGCGCCTCTACGTGCAGGGCGCCTCCGTCAACGGCGCCGGCATCAACAGCAGCTTCGCCGTCGAGCAGGACATCGACGGGCGCGCCACCGACATCGCGCTCGGCTGGTCGGTCGCCATCGGTTCGCCCTACACCTTTCAGACCACCCTGGAGTCCGAGTTCAAGTCGGACATCTACGGCGAGCGCGGCATCCTCCTCGGCGCCGTGCACGGCATCATCGAGAGCCTCTACCAACGCTACGTCAGCCAGGGCATGAGCCGCGAGGACGCCTTCCAGCACTCCGCCGAGGCCATCACCGGCCCGATATCGCGCATCATCTCCCGGCAGGGCATCAAGGGCCTCTACGAGGCCGTGGGCGCCGATGGCAGGCCGGTATTCGAGAAGGCCTACGCCGCCTCCTACCCCGCGGCGCACGAGCTGCTGCTCGAGATCTACGACGAGGTCTCCTCCGGCAACGAGATCCGCAGCGTGATCATGGCCGGCGAGCGCCTCAAGAAGACACCGATGGGCAAAATCGACGGCACGGAGACATGGAAGGTCGGCGAGAAGGTGCGCGCCAGGCGCGTCGAGGGCGAGATCCCGCTCGACCCCTTCACTGCCGGCGTCTACGCCGCCACGATGATGGCCCAGATCGACATCCTCCTCGACCACGGCCACCCCTACTCCGAAGTTGCCAACGAATCCGTCATCGAGGCGGTCGACTCGCTCAACCCCTACATGCACGCCCGCGGCGTCGCCTACATGGTCGACAACTGCTCGACCACGGCGCGCCTCGGCTCGCGACGCTGGGCGCCGCGCTTCGACTATGTCCTCACGGAGCAGTCCTACGTTGCCCTGGACGACAACCAGGCGCTCGACGAGTCACTGGTCGACGCGCTGCAGAACCACCCCATCCACACCGTGCTGGCGGAGTGCGCCAAGCTGCGCCCCTCCGTCGACATCTTCGTCGAG
>Ga0307424_1000574_pt1 | contig 19659 bp, 23 predicted proteins | sample SalMarWE160320MG_FD_202157 | JGI IMG/M metagenome (GOLD analysis project Ga0307424, IMG submission 202157) | Salt marsh sediment microbial communities from the Plum Island Ecosystem LTER, Massachusetts, United States - WE1603-20 | ecosystem: Environmental > Aquatic > Marine > Intertidal zone >... | reverse complement strand
CTGTAACATGTGCTATTCCATACTCCTTCTTTGTCCCCGGCTCAACTTTTCCATCAGAGAAATAGGCTATCATTTGATGCCCATAACATAACCCAAGGACCGGAATACCCATCTCCAGGATTCTCGAATCAAATTTTGGGGAATCTTTCTCGTAAACGCTCCATGGACCACCCGACAAAATTAAGCCCTTCACTTTCATGGTCTTGCTCAATTCTTTGATTTCTTCAGGAGTTATGTCGCATGGCACAACCTCAGAATACACTTTATGTTCTCTGATTCTTCTGGCTATAAGATTGCAGTATTGTCCGCCGAAATCCAGCACCAAGATAGCATCGGGCTTCATGGGTTATCCCTTAACATGCCCTTAATGCTGGTGAGAGTCTTTTAAAGTCTTCTTTGGAAACAAAAAACGAACTGTGTTATTCTTGGTTGACAAAAAGTGTGTTGTTGAATATGTGCTATTCACACACATTCTTTGCGCATATTAGGAGCCTAATAGAGGTACATTGTTGAAAACAGTATTTTTTCAGAAAATTTCAAGCATAGCACACGTTTGTTGCCAGAAGTTCACACTCACATTAGTAGACCTCTAACAAATGTCATCTGCTGAATTGTTTGTTGTTTAGATTCGGGTCATCTCTTTGATTGGAATAAAACAGTGAGAAGCAAAGGTGACCTCATAGTTTCCTTCCTCTACCATGGCTGCTCCGGGGACGATTCCGCCAACCATGCATATGCCAAACCTGTCCATGCCCACGGGCACTCCAAGAACTGGCTCGTTGGGTTCTCCCAAAACCAGCACTCCTCCCCAGCCCTTCTTCTGCTGGTTCTCAAGAATCTTCACGGTTTTCTCTCTTGCCTCAGAAGGCACCTCCCTCATGGTCGCCAAGAGCATCCCTGAGCCTGTTTTCAGTATTCTTGAGATGGAGGTCATCTTCCTGTAGACGAACACTTCCAGTGGGGGTATGGTTGTTCCTTCATAGGAGATTATTTCCACGAACCTGATTGGTTTTCGGTTCACTACCTGAACTAGACCGCCAAACTTGAAGAACAGCGGAACCCCAGAGTGAATCAGGATGCTGTCCAACGTTAAGTTGCAGACTGTGAAGAGACCAAACTGTCCCTCGGGAACAGAAATGTCGCAGTACTCCTCTTTCTCATTCAGTATCTTGATGTATGGCGCAGACAGCAGGTTCATGCTCTGAAGCGCCTTCATTGTATCCATGGTTTTAGGCTGAAGGCTGTTATCAAGCAGTGACACATTCGCGACAACTGTTCCCGAGTCTGCGGTGGGGTCATAGGTTGCCTGATATGCCAGGGACATGAAGCGTGTTGTGGTGAAACCTAGCCTTTGGGTGGCAAGAGACCTGCTCAGTTCTTCAAGGCCATGTTCTGTTATTGTTCTTCCTCTTCTGTCATGCCCCATCAGAAATCCTTTCGCTTCCAGCAATAGAAGGTGATATCTTACAGTTCTCTCGCTGAGAAGAAAGCCTCTTTTTCTCAACTCCCGCTTCAGCAAAGTCGAACCCACTGGGATATCAAACTCGCTCAAAATTCTTAATATTTCAATCTCTTTTCTGGCGCTTTCGTTACCCTGCGACATGAGCCCATTTCCCCAAACTATACAAACATTCAGTCAATCTACTATTTCACTTATCAGCTTTTCAGTTTTCGTCTCGTCCCGTCTGATGGCTTGACTCAAAGTTTCGATTAATTGTGGAAAACCCACAATGTTCTGTAGGGCAGCGCCTATCCTGAAACTGCTTTTTGAGGTTCTCAGCAGCTCAGTCAACAACTGTCTTGGATTCAGATAGAATGCCCGGAAATACTCGAATATCAGCGACCTCACCTGCTCGTAGGGAACAGGAGTTGGCACATCTCTGGGAATACAAACCTCGTCTTCCCACTGTTCTTCCTCGTTAATAAGCCCCTTTGCCACCAAATCATTCCATATGTCGGTTCCAACATGAGCACCTAGAATGTTGACGTCAGGCACATCAATGTCTAACCTGTTCGCAAACTGCAACGTGTTCAGGATCTCAAGCAGGGTTTCATCAGGAGCGCCAACAATAAACGAGCCCACAATCACATCAACGCCCGCCTTTCTAGCCTTCCGAACCGCCCTTTCAGACTGTTCTGGTGTGATACCTTTATTGTAGTAATCCAGAATCCTCTGGTTGCCGCTTTCCATCCCAAAGAAGACGCATCTGCATCCGGCATCAACCATCTCCCTGAACATGTCGTAGCTGACCTGATTTACTCGCGAATCACAGAACCACTCAATGTCCATTCCATCCTTCTTGATACTTTGGCAAAGCCTTGACGCCCTCTTGGCATCAAGAGTAAAGTTGTCGTCCGCAAAAAGAAACTGCTCATAACCCTCACTCTGCAGATACTCCAATTCTGCCATAACATTCTCAACTGATCGGGGTCTACACGCTCTCCGAGTGAACTTTCTGATTCCGCAGAAACTGCATTTGAATGGGCACCCGCGGGATGAGATTACAGTAGTGAACTTTTTAGTGTTGATTTTGGCGCCAAAAATCGCTGAAACATACTGGGCATCTGGCAGGTTGCGGTCAGGGAATGGAAGAGCGTCTATATCATTGTTTAATGGTCTGTCGGGGTTGGAGGCTATTCTGCCGTTTTTCCTGAAACTTATCCCCACAACCTTGTCCAAGTCTCTCCGCTTCTCCAGACACTCCGCGACCTCAAGGCTTGTATGCTCACCTTCTCCCCTGATTACAATGTCCACGAAGGGATATTTTTTGAGGATTCTCTCAGCATTGAAGGTTGAATGATGGCTCCCAAATACCACTGTAATGCTCGAATTTTCTGCTTTAACTCTTTCAGCAATCTTTGGAGCCTCCTTTGCAGTGCTGAGCAAAACCGAGAACCCTAAGATGTCCGGGTCTTCTTTTTTTACCCAATTCACTGTTTGATCTAAAGAGAAACGTTTCGCAGGCTGGTCAAGTAATGAAACCTCGATTCCTGCCGCCTTCAAGACCCCCGCACAATACAGGATTCCTAGTGGAGGCCAAGCCGTTGGAACCATATACATTGACTCTGAAGGCGGGCTTGGGTTTATGAAAGAGAACTTCATCTCGTATCTCAACAGTTCTTTTATGAAAAAATTAAGATAAGTTTTGCCGAAAACCCAGTCAACAACGGTCCCTTCAACGAGAAATAACGTTGACACTTGACTACGATTCTAACTTACGTCTTGTCTTGCCCTTCTTTATGTTGTGTGGGTTTGAATGTGCTGGAAGTGTTATCTTCCGAATTGCAGCTATAGCATAACAAGCTAACTTTTCTGCCAAAATTTTTTGGGCATAGTCCACGTTTGGTTTGTTTTCCCTGAAACATTCCTCTTTTTTAACGAAAAGTTGGCGATTTCTTTTCGTTTTGTCGATTTGTGTTTTTTGCGAAAAGTCAGTGACAAAATATGACATACGTCATATTTAAATATTACCTCCACCACAATAGTAGTGGTTAACGTAAACCGGATGAAAAATCATGACCAAGCAGATGGTTAGCGTTAGGTGCCCAGAATGCGGGAGCACCGATCTAATTCTTGATTCAGAGATGGGGGAATATGTCTGCAGCCGTTGCGGCTTAGTCCTCGAAGAGGATATCCAAAGCCAAGAAGCTGAATGGAGAGCGTTCACTCCACAAGAAAGAGACTCCAGAGCAAGAGCAGGCACCCCAACCAATTATTCTCATTATGACAAAGGCTTATCCACAGTCATCCGCGTAGAAAAAGACGCCGCAGGTCGCCCGCTATCGCCCAAAGTCAAACAGCAGATGTGGCGCCTCAGAAGATGGCAGACACGCTCAAAAGTCCATGCCTCCCAAAGCAGAAACCTCATGCTAGCCATGAGCGAACTCCAGCGCCTCTCCGACATACTTCACATGCCATCCTCAGTGCATGACATGGCGGCGATAATCTACCGGAAAGCCCTGAACGAAGGCTTAGTTCGGGGACGTAGTATCGGAGGGATGGTGGCTGGATCACTATATGCGTCTGTTAGGTTCACCAAGGTTCCGAGAACTCTGAAAGAGATAGCCGAAGCCAGCCAGCGGACCCAAAAAGAGATTGCACGATCATACAGCGTTATAGTCCGAAACTTGGACATGAGGATGCCCGTAGACGACCCAACATACTACGTTACAAAGGTGGCTGAGAAAGCCAAGGTCTCCAGCGATGTTGAGGGATTGGCAATAAACCTGATGAACGAAGCTAAACGGAATTACGCTACTACCGGAAAAGACCCTTCAGGATTGGCGGCTGCGATCATTTATCTTTCGGCAAGAATGCTTAAGGAGAAGGTAACGCAGGCTCAGCTTGCTAAAGCGGCGAACGTAACCGAGGTTACTGTCAGAAACAGAAAACGTGACCTGATGAAGAGCCTTAGCCTTAAAAAAGCATAAGCTCAAAGGTCCATTGGCACCTGACTATTTTTCTTCACTTCTAAATGTGATGGAATATTAGTTAGCGTAGCCCATGAACCGTGTCGGTCACAAACGCTTAGCGAAAGATTCGGAACCTGTTTTTTGTGTTCTGCCGCAAACTTCCAGATTGTCAGGAAAGGTTGGACAAAAAGCCTTTAAGGGCTATTGTTGTGTTTATGTTGTAAATAGGAGCGACAGAAAGCAGTGTTAATGTATCGGAGGACTAACGACCCAGAAATGGGTCAAGAACTCTACACACTCGGCTGTATGCTCTATACACGTGCGGATGGCATGATAACCGAACAAGGGAGGCTTTGCTGGATGGACGGAAGTGACGGCGATGACGAGGACCAACATAGCTGGAACCCTGTCCGGAAAGAAGTTGAAAGCCAGTCTCGGTCAGTCCCTGTTCTCTTTATCATTTGATGTAATTGGGTTACTGACTGGAACCCTGCTTATTCTATATCTTGGTGTCCTCTCCATCGACGAGGCTCCATGGGCGCTTTTCCTTTTTCCGGGTATTCTGAGCGTCAGAGGCGCAGTAGGCGGTCTCTTTAGCGGGCACTTGGGAACCGGATTGCACTTAGGAACAATTAAAGCAACTTTTACCGAAAACACGAAAGACTTCCAGACGCTTCTACGTGTGATCATTACTTTAGCTCTTGTGAGCGGCTTAAGCGTGGGAGCCGGAACTTGGGTTTTTGGTTTGTTTCTCTGGAATGCCACGGTAATTAATTTTGTTCAGTTACTGGCTGTGATTACCGCAACGATGGCGTTGTCGGTGGTTTTTGTTTCGCCTTTAACGATGATGTTTTCTGTTTTTTCTTTCAGGCGAGGTTTGGATCCAGATGTTGTTGTGTATCCGATAGCTTCTCCAGTGTCTGACATAATTAACACGGGCTGTTACGTTCTCAGTTTGGGTCTCTTCTTCATGTTCGGTTCGGTTGGACGCTCCCTGATTGTGTTGCTTGACATAATTTTCGTTTCTTTTGTGGTCTACATTATAATCAGAAACGTTGGTGACACAAAATTTGTTGAAACAATTAGAGAATTTCTTTTGACCCTAGCGTTTGTGACAATAATCGTTAATATTACCGGCTCTTTGCTTGGCAGAATCAGCGGGATAACTAGTGGAAGGAACATATATGCTGTCTATCCCGCCATAATCGCAACCATTGGAGGTGTAGGCGCCATAATAGGCTCAACCGCCACCACAAAACTTGCGTTAGGTCTGATTAAGCCCTCCTTTTCCTCCATAAAGGAGCACATTAACGAGATAGGCGGAGCATGGATAGCGTCTATAGTAATGTTCGTGATTTACGTGTTTTTGTCTTCAGTTGTTAGTGGCACACTAGCACTAGGTGACATTCTGATTTTTATGGGTCAACTCTTAACCACTAATATCTTGGCTGTCGCGATTATGATTTTCGTAGCCTACACTGTTGCGATTTACACTTTCAGACGCGGTTGGAACCCAGATAACTTTGTAATCCCTATCGAAAGCTCCCTAGCAGACACCGTTACAACCGCTGCTGTTCTAGTAGCACTAGCGCTTATAATCTGAAATGCCCGAACAGCAACTAAGACTCTTTCGTAGCCTGCTCTTTGACACCAGAAACCAAGGACTCAAAATCAGCTTCTCCCTCAGCATAACCTGCGGCAATCAAAACGTCGCCTGCCCTAATCACTGTGTCAGGTCGGGGTCGCAGCCACCCATTGCCTCTTCTGATAACTAGAACCCACATGCCAGTCTCGTCTTGAATCTGGGCTTCCCGAATCGTCTTTCCCATCAACGGAGAATCCTCTGAAACGGTAACTTTGGTTACTGTTTCTTCAGCTTCCTCTATTACAAGCTTCAGGATGGGGTGGGGCTCCAGTCCTCTAAGTACAACGTCAGCTATTTCCATGGCTGCGTCCGCAATCTTCTCTGTGACTACTCCTAATCGTATCAGTCCGAGGAAGTCTTTGGATTCTTCTGGTGTGAAGCCGCTGGACAAAACTAGCCGCTCAAAGTCCGTGTGTACGTCGTCCATGTGATTTTCTAGCGCTTCAACTTCTTCAGCTAACGATCGGCTGTTAAGAAAGAGTGAGGAGTATGCGAGGTCTATCATCAATTCAGAGGTGTCCTTCATGACCACAAGTCTGTCAACGATTTTTTTGAAATGTTTCTCAGTGATTGCCACTTCAGTCCTTTCCTTATTCCATCTTTTTCAGTTTACCAGACGCTATCGCCTTCAGTTCATCGCTGCCATTAGGTGCTCCTCTGGCGAGTAGAACGTCGCCTTCCAAAATCTTCTCATTATCCTCGGGGTCTATTTTCCACTCTCGTTTCCGCCTAATTGCTATTACATCAACGCCTATCTTGGCGGCTAATTCTAGGTCTCCAAGTTTTTTGTTTACGAGAATTGAGTCTGGTTTGACTATTGCCCGTGTCAGCCTCTCTTCAACCTGTTCAAATGCCTTCCTGACGATTGGGTGAATTCCAATATCTTTCAGAACAATTGCTGCTATATCCGCTGCTGCATCCGAGATTTTGTTTGTGGCTGCTGCTACTGTGGTTACTGCGGTGAGGTGTTCAGCGTCTTCTGCGTCTCTAACTGCCAGCATGGTGTTCATATTTATAATGTAATCCAGGTAGTCCACGCGCTTTTCGAGTTCCATGACTTCTTCTGCGAGTTCGTGGCTGTTGAAAAGGGCTGCGGAGTATGCTAGGTCAATCATTATCTCTGAAACGTCTTTCATTTCTGTGAGAGCTTCGCGAACAGAGATAGGTCTATACTCAATTTTACTTGATTCTGCCAAGCAGAGAAAACTTCCTTAGATACTTTTTGTTGCACGCTATCAATTTTCCATGTCGATATTATATGATGAAATGCAATCTTTTAATTCTATCGTAAATACCCGTTTTCCCCTTACTTGATTAGGGCAAGCACCAGTCCAGAAGCTAAGGGAATGGTTAAGTTGTCGTTTATTGGGCTGGGGATCCCTTCCACTAGCATTCCAACGGCAGCGGCAATCAAAGCTCTAACAGGGTCTACAAAGATCATAGCGCCAAGGGAGGCGAGTATGAATCCGAAGATTGTTCCTTCAATGTTTTTTCCTTTGTTGAAGGGTAGTTTGGTTTTTCCGAATTTCATTCCGAATATGTGGGCGCCGCCGTCGCCTAGGGTTAGTGTTGTGATGGCTACGTAGCTTATGGGCTCTGGAAAGATGAGTAGTGAGATTGCTATGCCTAGGGCGAAGTGGATAGGGGCTGTTGCGAATTCGTAGAGTTCAGGTTTGTTTGCTGCGCTCCAAGTTACCTCTGAGAGTATGGGAATGTTGATTCCGCGCACTCTGGCTAACTCGGATATTGTATAGAGCACGGCTAACAGAATTATCAAAGAAGCCAGCAGGATGTTTCCGGTGAGGTATATGCAGATGAAGGTTAACAGGAAACTGCCCGTGTGAATTGCTTCTCTGAGGCCTCGGCTCTTTGAGATATCACTATGGGAAAGCTGTGGGTTTTCTCCCGTTATTGGCGACAGAATTTCTGTTAGTGAGCCTCTTGTCACGAAGTCTGATTTGGCGGTTAGAACAAAATCGGGGTTGTAGCCTATCCTCAACTTGCATAGGGGAAACATTGGAAGGTTGTTTCGGTCATCAGCGACCATGATACATTCTTGTGGCGTCAACCCCTCCCCATCAAGTATCTTTTGTAAGACAATGGCTTTGCCTCCAGACTTGAGAACGTCACCTCCGATGGCTCCAGTCAAACGACCATCCGTTATCCCAAGTTCGAGACCATAAGCATAGTCAACCTGCAGTTTAGTGGCTATGTCTTCTACTACTTGGGTGGGAAGACCTGAACTAATGAGCGCTGTCCTGTACCCGTTCGTGTTTAATCGTTTGAAGACTTCCTCGGTGCCGGACATCAGGGGCATCCTTTTGTGAAGCTCCAGAAACTCTTCTGCCTTGAGTCCTTTGAGCATCGCAAATATTCTTTTCAGCGCAGACTCGAGAGGTAAAATCCCAATCTCGTAGAGGAACCCTAATGCGAGGATGTGTATGAAGCCCAGAAAGCCCACTTTGCGTGATATCTCGAATAGGAGGTAACGATTCTTCGGTATCAGAATGCCTTCAACATCAAAGACAACCAAACGTTCAGTTCCATGCCCCGTTTCCTTTCCGTCAGCCGCCATCAACGTTTTCCTCTTCCCCTTAGTAGATGTCTTGATTGAAGAATTTTCCGCAAACCACACGCTAAATGTGTACCATAACGTGTGCATTCGATTATGGGCGTATACTGACCTGACAAAAAAGGGGAAATTTTACTTTGGTTTGTGAATAAAAAAAGAGAATGGAAGATGTTAAACGTCTTTGAACCTTAATCGCGGTTCCTCTCTTGCCATGCCCTCATCAGGAGCTTCGCCGGGTCCGTCACTGAATTCTTGGCTGTGGTCTTCGTAGTTTTCGTCGGCTAAAACGCTAGCTGTCATGACTCCACCGAACATGGTAGCAAGAACCAGAAGCAGTATTGCAGCTGTAACCATTTTTTTCATTTTGACCAACCTCTAACCTTTTCCGGTCTACGATATATATCCAGATTTGATATAAGGGACGCTGCGGAAAAACCGTTCCAAAGCCCGAAACGCCCAATTACAGAAACGGACTGACAAAGTTCTATGGTTTAGACGTTAGAGTATTGTAAGTAATAATTAAACGTCGTCAACTGGCATTATTAATTGTGTCATCTTCTTACCGAATTGTTGCTGTAAACGCCAGCAATGTTGACGATTTTGGGCTTTACTGCAGTCAAAGCAAGAGCAAGGAAATGGGTTACCAAAAGAAGCTCGCTTGGATAAAACAAAGGTTCAGTGAAGGATTAGAGTACCGTGTTTTGCTGGTTGATGAGGGAAAAAAGGACATGGCTTATCGCGGGATGATCGAGTTTATGCCCGGAGATAAATGCTGGCGGGGAATAGACGCAGCCAACTACATGGTGATTCATTGCATCTGGGTTATCGGACGCCACAAAAACAGGGGACACGGAACAAAGCTGCTTCACAAGTGCATAACCTCTGCCAGAGAAAAGAAAATGGATGGAGTAGCCGTAATGACCATTACAGATGGAGGATGGTCCCCCAAAAAGGATCTTTTTATACAAAATGGGTTTGGGAAAGTTGATGAGCTTCCCCAACTACGAGTTGCATGCCCTGAAGCTTTCAGATTCCGCATCACAGCCACGTTTCTATCCCTGTCTCCAGAGCGGGCAGAGATGTACCCTGATGGATTCACGGTGATTACTTCCTATCAGTGCCCATATATGGCTCAGACTATCGAAAATGTCCGTGCTTTGGCTCAAGAAATGGACGAAAACTTTCATGTCCAAGAATTTCGGGACTGCAAAGAGGCTCAGCAGAATGGTTTAAGTCCGTATGCCACTTTTCACGTAATCTTAAATGGAAAATATGTTACGCGTCTACCCGGGGGAATGCGTGATATCAAGCGGGAACTTGAAAAAATAACTGACTGACACCGATGTTCCCATAAACCAGTCAAGTACCCCTGACTTTTTTGGTTCCGTTGTGTTTAAGTACATATGCTTCAATAAGGAAACTGTTGTGATTCAGAAGTTATCTGGAGGTGTGTTGCGTTCACTAAAATTTTGGTTACTTCGGCGTGGCCTTACATCAACTATGTTCCGCATCTAGGCAACATCGTAAGCTCCATTCTCTCGGCAGATGTTGTAGCCCGTTACTACAGGCTAAGGGGGCATGATGTTGTGTACGTGACCGGCTCAGACGAGCATGGAACACCAATCGAAATAGAAGCTGTCAGATTAAATATTCCTCCAAAAGAGTTGACAGACCGGAATCATGCGCAGGTGGCGGATCTGTTTGAGCGGTGGGGAATAGCCTTCAGCAACTACACTCGAACAGAAAACCCTGTGCACAAGGAGTTTGTGCGCGACTTTTTGATGAAAATCTACGAGAACGGCTACATCTTCACTCAGGAAACTGAGCAGCTTTACTGTGCAAAGTGTGACAGGTTCCTGCCTGACCGGTTCGTGGAGGGAACTTGCCACAGATGCGGAGACACAGGTGCCCGTGGAGACCAGTGTGATGCTTGCGGGAACCTTCTTGAGCCCACAAATCTTCTGGAGCCTCGATGTGCAATCTGCGGTTCCACGCCAACAAAAGAGCTGAGGAAGCATTGGTATTTCGATTTGCCAAAGTTGAGCGAAAAGCTTCAGGAGTATATCCAGAATAACGAGAATTTGCCTGATAATGCGCGAAACTTTACCTTGAACATCCTAAAGGACGGGTTGAAGCCTAGACCTGTTACTCGGGATAACAAGTGGGGGATTCCGTCACCCTTTCCAGGTTCTGAAGACAAGACAATCTATGTTTGGGTTGAAGCCGTTCTAGGCTACATTTCAGCGACTATACAATACTTCAAGAGGCTTGGGCATGAAGAGCGCTGGAAGGAATACTGGTTCTACAAAGAAGCGAAGACGCTTTACTTCATTGGAAAAGACAACATTCCGTTTCACACAATTATCTTGCCTGCATTGCTGTTGGCTAGTCATGAACCCTACAACCTGCCCTGGACGGTCCACTCCACAGAGTTTCTGATGTTTGATGGTAAAGCCTTCTCCAAAAGCCGAAGAATAGGCGTCTGGATAGACGAGGCACTAGAACTGTTTCCGGCAGACTACTGGAGATACTCCCTCCTGTCCATACGCCCTGAAGTGAAGGACACAAACTTTTCGTGGACAACGCTCATCGAAAAAGTGAACTCTGACCTAAACGACACCCTCGGTAACTTCATCCACAGAACCTTAACATTCATCAACAAACAATTTGGAGGCACAGTGCCTCAGCCAAGCAGCCTCGACGAAAAAGACAAGGCCGTTCTGAAAGAAGCAAAAGAAATTGTGGACCAGACTGCAGAAAGGCTGGAAATCTTCAAACTGCAGGAGGCTCTACGCATCGCCATTAGTCTAAGCCATCTGGGTAACAGGTACTTCAATGAGAAGGAGCCATGGAAGACCATAAAGACAGAAAGGCAAAAGGCAGCAAACACCCTCTACGTTACTGTCCAGATAGTCAAGCAGCTGGCGATAATCATGGAGCCCTTTATTCCATTCACCGCAGAAAAGCTGTGGGCACTCCTCAACATGGACGGTTCGGTTCATGAGCAAACATGGAGCGAAACAGAAAAAGAGTTGCCCCCTAATCACAGGATAAGCAAGGCGAAGCCCCTGTTCACTAAAATAGAAGAAAACGAAGAGGAGCTTCAGGAGAAACTGGAGGAAGCGAGGGCTAACCTGAAAAACTCTAAAGCCTAGAAAAGGGGCGAATTGAAGGGAAGCGTTTGGAGCTGAAAATCGACTTTCACGTTCACACATGCTACTCCCGAGACTCCTCCATAACCCTCAAGCAAGTCGTCTCATTCGCTAAGAAGCGGGGACTGGATGGAGTTGCAGTCACAGACCACAACACCGTCAAGGGCGCCCTCAAACTAAAAACCCGCGAAATCCTTGTTGTTCCCGGAATCGAAATATCCACGTTGGAAGGGCATCTTCTCGGAATTAACGTGACCACGCAGATACCCCCAAAAATGGGCATGGAAGAAACCATCCGCAAAATTCATGAGGTTGGGGGAATCGCTGTGGCGCCTCATCCATCTGCTTTCTATAAGTCGCCGCCGAGCCGACGGGTAAGTTCGTATGATGCTGTTGAGGTGATGAATGCGTCTTCTGTTCCTTTTTCTGTTTTGACCTATTTTAGCAAAAGGTTTGCTGAGAGTTTAGGTGTTCCGCAGACTGGCGGAAGCGATTCCCATTATGCTCCTGAAATTGGCTCAGCATACACTGCTGTTGAGGCTGAAGCTGATGTTGACGAAATTGTGTGTGCTATAAAAAAGGGAGCCGTGTTTCCAATGGGAAGCGGTGTACCTTGGAAAACTAGACTAGAAAGAATGGCGTTAGCTTTGAAGAGGAAAGTTTGAGTTACTCTTCTTCGAGTTGGTCTAGACCTAAGTCGACGTGAACTGCGATTTCTGGTTTTGTACAAGGTTCGATGTCCATGAGGTCTAGTTTGGGGATTGCGGGAAAGGCTTCTATCGGGTTCAGTTTCATTTCTGCGATTTCCCTTGGGCGCTCGATTTTGATGAGTTTTTCTATGTTTCTAGCCACTTCTGCCTCTTCCCCACGCTTCTATGCTAAGGAGGTCTCTGACCGCTGTGCGGATTGCCTCAGCTCTGTTTGGATAATATTTTTCGGTAACCAGGCTGTCTAGTGCCTTAATGTATGGCTCAGGTAGGTGTAATGTAATTAGTTTCATTTTTATTTTCTCCGTTGAGTCAATTAACTATGCACTGCTTGTTTGGTTCTTATATGCCTTAATGTTAAGATACAAATATGATTCAAACATGAACATGCAACAGTTTATAAGCTTTTGCATCCACGTTTTTGGTTGCTATGCGACGTTCATGTAAAAAAGCTGCTCCGCAGAATCTTTATGTTTCTCTCGTATAATCAAAACCGATTAACTCATATTATGCCTCCTGTAACCGTGTGACTGTAACAGTTGAGCTGAAACTTCATGGTCGAAAAGTCTAAACGGGTCTACGTCAAAAGTTTCGGTTGCTCAGCGAATCTTGCAGACGGAGAAGTTATTGCAGGCTGTCTTTCAGAGGCGGGATTCGAGCTTGTCGAGGACCCTGAAGATGCGGAGTTCTTGGTTTACAACACGTGCGCTGTTAAGTCTCCTACAGAAAACCGTATCATGGATATTTTGCGGAAGGCGCCAAAGGACAGGCGACTTATTGTTGCCGGTTGTTTGCCTGTGATAAATTTTGGGCGTTTAGAGCGTGAGGTTAGGTTTGATGGTGTGACGGGTCCGGCTCCGGGCGCCACGATCGTTGATGTTTTGGGTCGTGTGGCTACTGGAGAACGGGTTGTTTCTTTGGTGGCTGTTTCGGGTTCTGCGTTGTGTCTTCCGCGGGTTCCTGCGAATCCCTTTGTGAGCATCATTCCAATCAATTATGGTTGCTTGGGTGCCTGTTCTTATTGCTGTGTTCATTTTGCCAGGGGACGGCTACGAAGCAACAGTGTTGATGATGTTGTTGAGCGTGTGAGGCGGGACGTGGCTTCTGGGGTTAAGGAGTTCTGGTTGACTTCTCAGGACACTGCGTGTTACGGCAAGGACATCGGAACCAGCCTAGCAGATTTGTTGAGGCGGGTCTGTGAGGTTGAGGGCGACTTTCGTGTTCGTGTGGGGATGATGAATCCTGATCATGTGCTGGACATGCTTGATGAGCTTGTTAACGCCTACAGTTGCGGGAAGGTTTTCAAGTTTCTGCATCTGCCTGTCCAAAGCGGGGACGATAAGGTTCTTGGGCTCATGAATCGACGCTACACTGTAGATGAGTTCAGAAACGTTGTTCTGGCTTTCAGGGAGAGGATTCCCATGTTGACGCTTTCGACGGATGTTATTTGCGGTTTTCCCGGAGAGAGCAGGGAAGCCTTTGAGAACACAAAGAGGCTTGTGGCTGAGGTTCAGCCGGACATCGTTAATGTGTCGAAGTTCTTTTCTAGACCGGGTACTCCTGCAGACCAGTTGGTTCCTCTTATTCCAAGGGAGCTGAACCGGAGGAGCAGGGAGCTGGCGGAGTTGTCCAGGCGAGTTTCTTTTGAGAAGAACAGGGCGTGGATGGGCTGGGAGGGAACAGTCCTGTTTGATGAGCGAGGCAAAGAGGGGTCTTGGGTGGGTCGTAATTTTGCGTACAAGCCTGTTGTGGTTAAGACGGGCGCGTCTTTGTTGGGCATGTTTGTTCAGGTCAGGGTTGTCCGGGTTTTCTCTACATATCTTGAAGCCGAGATAACGTGAAGTTAGCCTCCGCCTACGGGAGGAAGAATCGCAACAACGTCTCCATCTTTGAGTTTTGTGTCGAATCCTTTGATGTTGTTGATGTTTGTGCCGTTTACGAGAAACGATAGGAACTCCTGCGGTTCTCCTTTCTTGTTGTAGATGTATTCTCTGAAGTTTTTGCCGTATCTCTCAGAGAGCAACGTGATCAGTTCGTCTACGGTGATGCTGTTCTGCAGCTGTAGCTGGTCCACTTTCTTGCCTGTTATCTCTCGTAAAGACGTGAAGAATTTGACTTCGACCTTCATCTGTGCTCTATTGTCTATTTTTCGGGGCGGAATTTATTCTATTCTATACCTTACTTCCCCCTTGTTGGATGTTGAACAAAGACTAGGCTGGTTCTGTCGATTAAACTTAAATAGCGCCACAAATTCGTAGAATAGCGTCACCACATATGTTGTTGACTGAGCCGCCGTAGCTCAGTTCGGTAGAGCAACGGGCTGTTAACTCGTGGGTCGAAGGTTCGAGTCCTTCCGGCGGCGCCACCATCACTTCGGTTTTCTTCGTCTATTGTGCGTGGTCCCGCATCTTTCGGTTTCCTTAGCTCATGCAAAGCAGGCAGCAGGAGGATGATTATGAATGCTGCTATGACTGTGATAAGAAATATTAGCAGATAATGCACTGGAGTCAAATTAGCGAACAATGTGCCGTTGTTTTATCGGATGCCTGCAAATATAATACTTTACAACATGCAACTGAAGGTTGATTATGCTTAGATTTCAAGAAAAAAATACTGTTTTCAACAATCAGCTGTTATTAGACTACAAATATGATCATGTTTCTGCCAAGCTTTGATGCTGTACGTTTTGCTCATAACAATATCTCAACCACAAACAAATTTTTTAGGGTTAAATTTTATCCCCAAACCCAAACATTGAGCTGTCCTTCATTGTTTGTTGTGTTTTCGATTTATACGGAACGCTAATCTAAAATTTTTGTTTAAATACTACTGGTTCTAGTTCTTGTTAGGAAAAAACGGTAGGAGAAAATGTCGACGAAAATTCTGAAGAGTTTAGAATTCTGGGCAGCGTTATCGATAATTATTGCAACCGTTTGCCTAATGGTTGCGAATAACTTTGGTTGGATTCATTTCGGTTTCTTTGTCGGTCCGTTTCGCGCTAATCACTGGTTTGTCTGGATGGGCACGCTATACATAGCATTCACCGTACCCATAATATCTATTTTAAAACGGCGATATCTTAACAAATTTCTAGCTCTTTTTAGAGTTCATGTTTTCGGAAACTTGCTGGCTTTTCTCCTAATATCGCTTCATTTCGCAGGTCAAATTAACCGACCAGCAGAATTTTATCCAGATTTGGGTACGGGATTAGCGTTGTACATTATTATGTTGTTGCTTGTCGCAACTGGTTTTACTCATAGATTTCAATTAATTCCTAGAATTAAGTCTCAAACAAGGAAATTTGTTCATGTCGGCTTGAGTTTTTCATTCTATATTATAATAGGCATCCACATACTCCATGGTTTAGGTTTTTTTTAGGGTTAAATTTTATCTCTCAAACCCAAAATAACCGCTTTAGGGGTTGCTGTATATGTATTCGGTTATTGGAGTTACTGATTTGACGGTGATCAGTGAATTCTGTTTGAGGACGAACTCGCTTAAGCCGATGTGCGTGTTGCTATTTCCCCAGTCGTATGTGTAGCCTAGTCTTGTCCACGGGTACTTTTCAGGGAAGTAAGAGTAGACGATATTGTTGTTGAACCATATTGTGTATTCGGGAGTTGTGGAATAAGGAAAAGTTAGCTGCGCGGTGGTGTCGGTGATTTCGTTGTCGGGTGTTGGTCGGAAGAGCGATTGCGGGTTCACCCAAAACTCCACAAAGTAGTCTCCAGTGTTATTTGCTGGCAATCCTAAAAGCTGCTTTGTTCTGAGCGTCAGGTTTGAATTTTGGTCTACGTTTTCTTGGAAGAAAGATTTGATTTCAGGAACTACAGTTACCCATGTTTCGCCCCAGGTGGTGTTCACGGTTTCGCCTACCGGATAGCTTGAAGCATACTTTGTGAATGTGACCACTAGTACGCTCTTGTTGCCTGAGTCACCTTGCCAAAACAAGTTTGTGTTGGTTTCCACAATGGGCACCAGACCCGAATAGATTTCGCTTGGCTTAGCAATTATGGCATCTTCTACGGCGCTGTGGTACATCTGGTCAAGGCTTAAAGTCGACGTCTGTTGAGTCACGATTAAGTAGAGCTGAAAAAAACCGGCGCCGACAACTATTCCTAATGCAAAAACCACAATCACTATGGCACGATAGTTTCGTTGAGTCATGCCCCCTACTCCAAACCCAGATTTGATTGTACGCACTGCACATTTAAATCGTAGTACTTTTTGAGTTTCTTCAAGAATTTATTTTAGAAGCTCATGATTCTAGGTTTACAGTTTTCTATTTCGTTTCTTAGATATTTTGCGAACAGTAAAGCTTCTTCGTTTATCATGGTCTCAAGGGTCTGCTTCTTGCTAGACTATGTGGGGAGTGTGGTCGGGAGGGCGGGATTTGAACCTGCGACAGTCCGGTTTCTGTACGCTTGATAGGCTAAATGATGCCCACCATACGGGTAGACTTCTACAGCGTCTCCGTCAGCCCAGACACAAGGTTAGGCTGGCTCGGAAGCTCTACCAAGCTGAGCTACCTCCCGACAGACTTCTACAACGTAAAAATCACAATTTATGCGTTTCGTTCCAACCCAACAAAAAAACGCCATGTTTGGCTAAAAAATGGAAAAATAAAAAATTAGAAATTTAATCAGTTTGTTGTTACTTGCTGAGTTCTTCTATGGCTTCATCTACGGCTGCGAGTTCTTTTTTGAGGTCTTCTTTGTAGTTCTTGAGATGTGCGAGTTTTTCTTCTTTGGTTAGGACTTTTCTTGGTCCGTGTCCGTGGTCATGGCAGTCGCCTCCTCCGCAGCAACAGTCTCCAGTCATGTTCTTTGTTCACCTCCGTCTCTACACCCAAATAATATACAAAGTAAATTATTTAAACTATCAAGTTTATAGTAAAATAGTCACTATACACAAAGAAAGTGAACCACATGCCCCCCAAACAGCCCCAAACATGCCTCTGCCCCCTAAAAGGCATCATAGACGTAATCAGCAAAAAATGGGCACTCCTCATAATCAACACATTAGGCAACCACGGAAAACTAAGATTCAACAAAATAATGGAAACCCTACAAGGCATCAGCCCAAAAACGCTCTCAGACACACTAAAAGACCTGCAAACCGAGGGGCTAATCACACGAGAATCCTTCGCTGAAATCCCCCCACGAGTCGAATACTCCCTCACAAACGACGGTATAGAACTCAGAAAATCTATTATACCACTTCTAGAATGGACTGCAAACAGAAGCACCATCGACAAAACGCGGTGCGCAAACTGTCCTCCAAACATTCGTGCACTTAACCAAACAAATTTAGGTGAAAAAGAATGAACCGAGAACAAATTCATGAAATCCTTCAAGAGTATGACCCCGAAGAAGTAAAGATTGGCGTGCTTGGGAGTCACTCAGCCCTAGAGATGGGTCATGGAGCCAAACAGGAAGGCTTCGAAGTAGTTGTTGTCTGCCAGAAAGGAAGAGAAAAAACATACACAAAACACTACAGAAACCTCTTCGACCACGTTCTCCTGCTGGACAAATTCTCTGACTTGATCAAAGAAGAGAACCAAGCCAAACTACGAAGACTAAACACCATATTCGTGCCCAACAGATCCTTCTCCGTCTACACAGGCTACGACAACATCGAACAAAAATTCAAGGTCCCACTCATGGGAAACCGCTTCATGCTCAGAAGCGAAGAAAGAAACGTACCCAACAACCAGTACGACCTAATCGTGCGAGCAGGACTAAACCTGCCCAAAATCTTCAGATCACCAGAAGAAATCGACAGACTAGCCATAGTAAAGGTACCAGAAAAAACAAGAAGCATAGAACGCGCCTTCTTCTACGCCTCATCCCCAGAAGAATTCAAGAAACGGTCAGAAGAACGAATACGGAAGGGCATAATCGACCCTGAAGACCTGAAAGAGTCAATCATCGAAGAATACATTGTCGGAGCAAAATTCAACGCCAACTACTTCTGGTCCCCAATAACCGACGAAATAGACCTGCTGGGCTTTGACCGAAGAATCCAAACAAACCTGGACGGCGTTCTAGACCTACCCGCAGACGAGCAGCTGGAGGCGAAACTGCCCACACAGAACGTGGAAATAGGGCACATGGGCGCCACAATGCGGGAATCGCAGATAGAAAAGATACTGGATGCCGGAGAAAAGTTTGTTGAAACATGCAAACAGGAGTATCCGCCAGGAATAATCGGCTTGTTTGCCCTGCAGGGCGCCATGAACAAGAATCTGGAGTTCTACATTTTTGATGTAAGCCCAAGGATACCCGGCTGCCCATGCGTTGAACCGACTTCCCCATACATGAAATACAAGTATGGCATGGCTGTGGGTCCGGGAAGAAGAGTTGCCATGGAAATCCGGAAGGCAGTTGCAGAAAACAAGCTTGAGATGATAGTCACGTGATACCAAAAACAAAAATAAACCAAGTTCTGGCAGACTATGACAAAAAGAAAATCACAGTAGGCACAATCGGCTCCCACTCTGCACTCAACATATTCAAGGGAGCAAAAGAGGAAGGCTTCAATACAGTCTGCATCTGCAAAAAAGAAAGCGAAATCGTCTACAAACGGTTCCCACTAGCAGACCAACTCATCACAGTAAAGGACTACACTGAACTTTTGGATGAGGCCATCCAACAGAAACTGAGATACACAAACACAATCTTGGTTCCGCACGGCTCATTCAACGCGTACGTTGGAACAGAGCAGATAATCGACAAGTTAGAGGTGCCCCTGTTCGGCAACAGAGAACTCCTGCACTGGGAAACCGACAGGAAAAAGCAGAGAGAATGGCTACAAAGAGCGGGCTTAAGGTTGCCCAAAACATTTGACAACCCAGAGGATATTGAGGGGCTGGTTATCGCAAAGTTTCCGGGTGCAATGGGTGGAAAAGGCTACTTCCTCGTAGAGTCTCCGAAAGCATTCCACACGAAAGCCGCAGACATGGTCAAACGGGGACACCTAAATAAACAGAATTTGGAGAATATTCACTTCCAGGAATACATCATCGGAGTAAACGTGTATCCCTTATATTTCTACTCGCCACTAACCAAAGAAGTTGAGTTGCTGGGAATGGACAGACGCTACGAATCCACCGTCGACAGCATAGGAAAAATACCAGCAAAAGAACAACTGGAAACCAACATCAACCCC
>Ga0307424_1000571_pt1 | contig 19681 bp, 22 predicted proteins | sample SalMarWE160320MG_FD_202157 | JGI IMG/M metagenome (GOLD analysis project Ga0307424, IMG submission 202157) | Salt marsh sediment microbial communities from the Plum Island Ecosystem LTER, Massachusetts, United States - WE1603-20 | ecosystem: Environmental > Aquatic > Marine > Intertidal zone >... | reverse complement strand
CCATTATACCATAGCTCCCACCCGCCGCTGGATGGGAATGTTCCGGCGCCGTAGTTTTCGAAGTTGTCTTGGAAGAAAACCTGTTCTGCTCCCTTGACTTCAGGTATGGGCGCAAAACTAACGGCGGCTGTAAATAATGAGCAAAGAATAAGAAAAATTGTGAGTCTTGCTGCGATTCTTTTCATGTTAGGTGCCTCTAACAATATGTTTAGTGCATGTGTACCGCAAAAAAGGGTTTTTGTAAAGGTTTCTTGACTAACTAACTGAACCATTCTATGTGGTTTTAGTCAAACTTCCTTGACTAACAGAACATGCAGCAAAAACTAAGTTTATGGTTCTCAATTCGACTAAAACATTAGAAACAATAACGATTTTAGCTCAGCGGCATGAATGTTTAGTGTCTTCCTCTATGCCTTTCGTTTCTTTGGCTTCTGGTCTGTTTCTGTCGCCAGTCCCGTTTTCTCTGCGTTTCTATCTTTTCTCTTGAGAACTCGTAATGTTTAGACCCGTGCCTTCTATAATCATCTATTGCCCTGTAGAAGCTCGAGTATTCCATCTCATCATTAGATAGAGTCACCAAAATATCATTCAATTCTGCTCTAATGTCTGGTGCGGCTATTTTATCCCATGTCTCAGAATAAGCAATATACGCCGCATGGAATTTAAAATCAGATGGCTTGTCGATTAACAGTTTCGTTGGTTCTTCGGTTTGAGTTTCTTCTGGTTGTTGTGTTTCTTCGGTTTCTGGCTTCGTTTCTTCAGTCATAACTTTCTAATACCCTGAAACTGATGAGGATACTACACACATCAACACTATAAATATGTTGTCTAACACACTCAAAAAACAATGTTTCTCGCTGTGAACCTAACTATTTTCTGTTTTCATCCATGCAGAAGCGCTTTATGTACTCCAATGCAACCCGTGAAGCGTTTTCTAATGTTTCTTTTGGTATGCCTGGAACTCCGCAAACCACTATTGTAACGTTTTCTGTTTTTTGGGTTACCTTGGTGTTGTCAGCGTCCCTGTACGGATAGACTGCTATCAGATTCTTGTTGTCGGAAACAACTATTTCTCCCCCTTTCAGGACTAAATGCTTCTCCATTCCGATTCCATAGAACTGCTCACCCTCTTCTGAGAATCTCATGAGAAGGTTTCCCTCCAGTTTATCGGCGTCAAAGGTTGCTAACGCGATTCTGCTCTTTATTGAGGCTAGGTTGTAGGAGTCAACAAGAGTGTTTATGCATGGAAGGGTTTTTCCTGCCAGAATTCTTCGTATCAGTGCCTCTGCGGCTGGACGGATTTTGGTGGGGTCTATTCCTATTCTCCAGAAAAAGTCTCGGTAAGCCCTGAAAGTCGGATGATCCTTTACATTGTCTAGATTGTAATCGTTTCTAACCTGCTTCATTACTTCAAGCTTGAATTTTTCGAGCGCAACGTCTTTTTTCTGAATCTTCAAACCGTTAACTTGGAGCGTAAGGACATTCAGGTCTGGAAAATGAGTGCCGAGTTCTGAATCGATTTTGAGGCTCATGGTTCCGTCGTCCCCGTAGCTTGGAGTATGTATGCTTTTTTGTTAGATAAGGTTTCAAAAATCTTCAGGGTAATCCGCGAAATCCCAATCTTCGAAGCTTTCCTGCTTTTCTGATGAACTTCCTTTAGTTGCCAACGTCACTACGAGTAGAACCACCAAAAAGACGATTAACGTGATTCCCACCATCACCAACTCAGAGGGTACGATGATGAGGTTGAATGTGCTGCTGTCTACGCCACTGTAGTCTTCGTCTCCAGACCAGTTGGCTCTGACCGAATATATGCCGCCGGGTGGAGACTGCCATCTGTGAGAATATTGTCCGTCAGCGTCGGTTTCAACCGTTGCCAGCATAACCAGGGGCGAGCCCATCGAACTGATGTACAATGTAACGTTTTCTCCCGCCAATGAAGGCGAAAGTGACCCGCTTATTTCCACGTCGTTTTGGAAAACAGCGAAGCTTGTGGAAAGCGACATGTAAAGCGCCGAAGAATCGGGAATGGTGTAACTGGATGAAACCTGCGCCGGAGCTGTCTGTTCATAATTATTTATGGGTATCACTTTTGCTGTTGCCTTTTGAAGAATCTCTGGGCATTCGCCGACGCGCCACCCAGTCTTCCAATTACTGCCCGTGGTCTCGGCTACGTAGTATTTTCTGTCTTCATGCTTGTAAAAGTAAACCTGAGACCTTGCATCGTTTGGGCTTTCTGGCAGATGAACGCCTACCAGCATGTGATCATGTTGCTCAAGGAGAAGCAGCACAACATCAAGTCCACCCGCCTTCATTATAGACGCTGCTACTATAGAAAAGAGGTCACAGTCGCCCTCGTTTTCAGTAATCGTTTCTACAGGATATTTTTGGGGGTCACTCTCTAAGTATGGAATCTGATGCGTTATCATGAGGACACCGTTTGCGAAGTCCTCTGGGGTGCTGTAGATTGTCCATAGATCATCCGCGATTGGCTTCAGAGCATCTGGGGTCACAAACTTGGAGAAGTCGTAGCTGTAGAGGTTGTGGTCTTGACTGCTGTAGTAATCGTAGAGAGTCTCGGTTACTGAGACAGTTAAGCGGTAGGTTGTGTCTCCGTCTGGGCTGTCTAACAGTTCGTAGCTGTATTTGTAGGGGGCGGCTAGGCAGCTGCTAGAGAGAAGAAGCAGTAACAAAATGAAAAGAGATGCAACGAGTATCTTCCGATGTCTGGCTGATGAAGACATACACTTAACCATTCTTTGCTGCAGTATTTATCTTTAATCAGAGTATTAAATATTACGAAGCCAGAAAACATACCTGTTATTGCACAAAAAAAGCTGCACGCAAACTCAGAGCAGACACAAAAACAAAAAACCTGACATATTAGGAGACTAATAGAGGTATATTTGTAAGGAAACACTTACCTTTTTTCCTATTACACTAGAGATGCACGCGCATTTTAACTTTTATGGTATTCCCTAGTTGTTTGGGAACTTTAAATAGGTAATTTGCTTCTTGAGCTGCTTTTTGCCTAGGTAATTTTGGGTGGAACAAAAAGAGGCAAAATCAGGCTAAAGCGCCAGCTATTTGTTAAACAAAAAAAGGGAGCTGGAAATCTCCAAGTCGGCTTGGCGATTTCTATGGTTTCTGCGCATGGATGAAATCTGTCTTGTGACTTATTCGTCTATGTCCATCGAATAAATACGCGTATATCGTGTACCACCCCGTTTCGTTGGGTGTAAACTCAGCAGAGTAATGGGCTTCCTCTCCAACGGAAAGTTCCTTTAAATCCATTATGGACTGCTCTTCAAAATTTCCTGAGGGGGTTTCTACCCAGAATTCCAGTTTTAGTCCCGTAACTTTTTTTAAACCCTTAATGGTTGCTTCAGCCGAGAGGGTCTTTCCAATTGTTGCATACGGGTGTGAAAGCACTAGTAGGCGTTCGATTTCTGCTTTTTCCTCGCTTACAGAGATATGTGTCCAGCCGGAGTCCCACCAGAAGTAGCTTCCATCTTTACGTGCACGGATAGTGGCATATACATCAGCTGATCCGTTTGCGTTAACTTGGAAAGCCACTTCTATCTCTTCATTTGGATTAAGATTTCTGATGTAGGTTCCTATTCCAGAAGGGAAGGTAAAAGGGAAAAGACAGAAAGTATCTAGAGACTGCAATTCCACGTCAAGTCTTTTAAGCGGTTTATTTCCTACGTTTTTCAATGTTAATGTTAACCATTGTTTTCCCTTATCCATATCCGTAGGGTTAAATTCATACTCAAAAGGGTACTTGATTCTACTCAACATTCCTTCCACCATTTTTCAATTCCCGCCTTCACTTATTTAACAATAGATGAGCGCACGTATCGCCCATATATGAAGACAAAGTATTGTAAATAAGTTAGATGTTTGCACGTGATTACAACGTCTTACATTGGCGCGCGCATTCCATAGGACAGAAATCTTTAAGCTGAATAAGCATTAATGGATATGCGATTACAATGACAAAATGTCCTAACTGCCAGAATGAAATATCCAAACCTGACAAAACATGGAATTTTAGTAAATTTTTGGTTGAAGCTTATTTATGCAACAATTGCAAAACCAAGTTCAGAGACTACTCAAAACAGGGACAAAGAGTTTTCACCTTACAGTTCAAGAAAGGAAGGCATAGAAAAGCACGACAAAGAAGCGTCTTGGAACCTTAGTGTTGAGTTTATCCCTTTTCTTCTAAGGATGCGCGCGCGGCGCAAGCAATTCATATGTTTGGGATTAACTTTTAACCTCACTCTCTCTTTAAGTTTAATCCACCGTAGTGATATTTCATATATTTTGTAATAACTTCAAGACCGTTTAAACAGGTGTATTTTTCGCTTTCCGAGAGCGAATTGAACACAGTTTTTAATAATTCTGGATTATCCATTACCCCATATTTTGTAAGGATTTCTTGAGTTTCTATAATCAAGTCGCGCTCTTCCTCTGAAGCGTTTTTAAAGTTAACACCCCAGTCCCCAAACTGTTGACTGACACTAAAAAAATGCCAAAGTCGTTCCCATTTTGCTTTCAGTTCTTCATTCAATGAATGTCGACTCCTTCATTTGATTGTGATAGCTTATACCCGATAAACTGTTGAGTGACATAAATAATCTGTAACCAATTTGGGTTTGGAGTTAAATTTTAATCTCTTTAGCTGACTTGAGAGTTAAGGAAATGTAAAAAAAATAAATTTCAGAGCAAAAACGCAATGTTTTACTCTTTCATCGGTTCTACTTTTTCCCAAAATGAAAACGGGAGATACTAGCTGAATATTTCTTCTGCGCCGCGGTCTGTATCAAAATCTTTGTCGAAAATCGGTTTTTTGTTTTTTATTTCAATCACATGGATAAATTCATGTATGAGCGCCCAGCCCCAACCGGTTGTGTAATTGTTTGGAGACTCTGTTTTATCGCTTCCTGCAAGATAAACGGGGTATTTTTTCTCATATCGTTCCATGAGATAACTTCTTAGCACAATAGCGTAGTTACATTTATCCAAGTGAGCATGTAATTCTTTATCTTTTTCAAATTCCTTAATTATTTTAAAATAGGCGCAAAAATACCCTTGTTTTTTAAGACGTTTTGATGTATTTAGAAATAAAGTTCCAGCACTGTCTTTATTTAAGCCAATGTTCTTGTTATGATATGATTCTGAGGCTCCAACACTTTTTATTTTTGAAAGATTTGAGACGCCACCATCTTCATCAATATATTTTTTAATGGCTTCATTTAGCTCATCGATTTCTTTTTCATTAAACTCTAGAATTACCATTTTGGGAATCCTTGGCAAAAGCTTTTGTTCTCTAGCAAATTGTTTGAGTATTGTTAATTTTGGGTGCTGAGCAAACCATCTCATGTTAAAAATCTCTTTCTGTTCTCGTTATAAAACCCTACCCAAATCTTCTTCAGCTAATCGTTTCTGCTCTCGTGGTGGCTTTTTCATATTCTCGAAAATGCGGTCGAGGAAGTGTCCGATGCCTACTTTTTCTCCGTATTGTTGACGGTAAAATGTTAAAAACTCATTGAATGATGCTTTGTACACTGTTTGAGTTGATTTGCTTTTAAGTTTAAGAAATTCATCTATTTCTGGCTCAAACGTGCTTTTTGGATACAGTTATAGCATCAATTAATTTATGCGGTTTCGTAAAGTTAAACCTTATTATGTTTTTAATGCTGAGTATGAGATAAATTAAAATAAGTCTTGAGAGTGTAAAATTAAACCTTGAGGGTTCTGGATTGAGCGCGGATATGCCCATAGGATTAACAGTCGTCGAGAAAGTATTCGGGTTGATACTCATCATCGTAGGAGCAATCATCGCATACTCCTCCATCAATCCCCCAGCAGGAGACATAAGCCACTTCGCAGGCATCTTCACAACCGCCGGCGTAGTAATCGCAATAGTGGGAGTCTTCCTGCTCATAACCAAAGCTGAATAACCGCAATCATATTAGAATACTAATAGAGGTACATTGTTGAAAGCAGTATTTTTTCTGAAAAACCAAGAAAGAAAATAATTGGTCTCTTCATTGGCTGTTTCAGAGCCAGAAAGTCACAGTTTAATAACCGAAAATATATCTTGGTTCACGTAACTTGATTAATTATGCTGTGAAGTGATGAATGGTGTATGATGCGATAATTCTTGGTTCTGGACCGGCTGGCTTGACAGCCTCCATTTACACGAGCAGAGCTGGATTGAAGACCCTTGTTGTGGCGGGAACAATGTGGGGCGGGCAACTCATGCTTACACGGGAAGTGGAGAACTTTCCAGGATTCGAAAATGGAATCCTTGGACCCGAACTTATGAGCTCAATGCGGAAGCAGGCTGAACGCTGCGGCGCAGAAATACTCTTCGAGCATGCCACCGCTGTAGACTTCAAGTCAGAGCCCTTCAAGGTTACTGCTGGAAACAAAGTTTACGAGGCTAAGACGGTCATCATAGCCACTGGCGCTTCGGCTAAGTGGATGGGGCTAGAGAGCGAAACGCGGCTTAGGGGCAGGGGTGTTTCGGTGTGTGCTACGTGTGATGCGCCCTTTTTCAGGAACAAGAAAGTTGTGGTTGTGGGAGGCGGGGACACAGCCATAGAAGAGGCTCTTTTCCTCTCCAAAGTTGTGAGTGAAGTCAAGCTTATTCACAGACGGGACAAGCTGCGGGCTTGCAAGTGGCTTCAGGACAGCGCATTTGCGGAGCCGAAGTTAGGGTTTGTTTGGAACAGCACAGTCACTGAGGTTCTGGGAAAGGATAGGGTGGAGGGTGTTAAGCTTAGAAATGTTGTTTCTGGCAAAGAATCGGTGCTTTCATGTGACGCGGTTTTCTTGGCTATCGGCTACACGCCCAACACGGGCATCTTCAAGAACCAAATCGAGCTGGATGAAACAGGCTACGTAATAGTTAAAGAAGATACGCGAACCAACATTGAGGGAGTCTTTGTTGCAGGCGATGTAGCAGATTACCGTTACCGCCAAGCTATCGCCGCTGCTGGTTCCGGATGCAAAGCTGCCCTTGACGCAGAAAAGTATCTGATAGGAACCTGATTGACAAAGCTTTTACACGTGATAACCCAATAGACAGGTTGAATACTTCTCCACAGAAATCGGGAAGAGGCAACTATGAGTGTACAATCTTACTCCAAAAAATTGGGAATCGTCGGCAAACCAAACACGGGCAAATCCACGTTTTTCTCTGCCGCCACCCTAATTCCAGTGGATATCGGAAACTACCCATTCACCACCATCAAACCCAACAAAGGCATAGGATACTTGAGGACGCCCTGCGTCCACACCGAATTCAATGTTGAAGACAACCCAAAAAATTCCCTGTGCCTAAACGGAATCAGGCTGGTTCCAGTTGAGTTAATTGATGTGGCAGGACTTGTTCCCGGAGCCTGGGAGGGACGAGGACTAGGAAACCAATTCTTAGACGAAATCAGAAGAGCAGACGCGCTCCTCCACGTAGTCGACGTTTCAGGGTCAACAGACTGTGAAGGAAAAATGTGCAAGCAGGGAACACATGACCCGCTAGAGGATATTAAGTTCCTTGAAACCGAAATAACGATGTGGATGAACCAGATACTGAAAAAGGACTGGGCGAAACTGGCGAGGATAGCCGACTCTGGCAGAGAAGACCTGGTCTCTCTCCTTGAGGCTCGCTTGAGCGGATTGGCTATTAAAAGATACCACATAATTGAAAGCCTAAGAAAAACAGACCTTAACATGGACAAACCGACCCTCTGGAAAGACGAGGATGTCCTAACGTTTTTGAATATTCTGCGAAGCGTCTCCAAGCCAACCCTGATTGTAGCCAACAAGATTGATCTTCAAACATCAGAAGAAAATCTTGAGCGCCTAAAAGAAAGCGGATACCCAGTTGTGGCCTGCAGCGCAGAGGCAGAACTGGCTCTCAGAAGAGCTGGAGAAAAAGGCTTAATCGATTACACGCCTGGAGACTGCAAGTTAACTGTAAAGAACCCAGAAAAACTCACCAATGCCCAGAACCGAGCACTGGAAGCTATTCAGGAACATATCTTGTTCAAGTTCGGGTCTACGGGCATCCAAGAAGCCATCAACACTGCCTTCCTTGAGCTCCTGCAGATGGTTGCCGTCTATCCCGTAGAAGATAGCGAACATCTAAGCGATCACAAGGGTAGAGTGCTTCCAGACGTTTATCTTGTGCCCTATGGAACTACAGCGCATCAGCTTGCCTACATTATCCACACCGAACTCGGAGACAGCTTCATCCACGCAATCGACATCCGCGGAAAAAACAGAATCGGCGAAGACTACGTGCTAAAGGACAGGGACGTGATTTCGATAGTCAGCGCCAAGAAAAGAGGATAAAAAATTTCTATTTGCCGAAACGGCGCTTCCGTCTCTGGTAAGTTCTAACCGCACGCAGAAGGTCTATGTGCCTGAAGTCTGGCCAGTTCACGTCCACAAAGCAGAGCTCACTGTAGGCGGACTGCCATGAGAGGAAACCGCTAAGTCTCTCTTCGCCTGAGGTGCGAATAATCAGGTCAGCGTCTTGTCTAGGCATGTGAGCCGTGTAAAGATACTTTTCGAAGAGCTTCTCGTTTATTTTTTCGGGATTCAGTTCGCCCTTTACTGCCTTTTTTGCTATCTTTTTTGTTGCGTCAACGATTTCTGCTCTTCCGCCATAAGCCAGAGCCACATTCAAGAGTCGTTCAGTATACGTTTTTGTTGATTCTTCTACGCGCCGAATCACTTCTTGAATCGAGTTAGGTAAAAGGTCTATGCGCCCTATGGCTTTAACTTTGACTTTGTTTTCGTGAATCCGCTCATTCTCAAGAATCAAAAGCAGTTTCTCTTCAATCAGCTTCATGATTGCCTCGACTTCTTTGGGGGGACGCCGAAAATTTTCGGTTGAAAAAGCATACAGTGTAATGAATTTTACATCCAGGTCTATGCACCAATCCAAAAGTTCATCGACCTTGTTGGCGCCATGGCGGTGACCGACCCAAGGGATCATGGCTTTGTTGGAAGCCCATCTCCGATTTCCGTCAAGAATAATTGCCACATGTTGTGGTTTTTTTCCCTCTTTAACCTGGTACCACAGCCACTTCTCGTATAGTTTGTAGATTCCCAAAAAAGAGAGTAAACCTTCAAGCATAGTTTTTACCACAAGAGTAAACTAATGTATGGAAAATTAAGGCATCCGAGTGTCGGCAAGTCAGTCTTCCTCAAAGTCCGTCATTGACTCTTTTGTCCCTTTGAAATAGCTGCTGTATTTTCTACGTAACAGTAGCGCTGTCAAGAATGTGGACACTATAACGGGTATACCCCCGATAATGGCGAGAACCAGTGCGTCATATTTGAATGTTGGTTCGATAAGGATTTTTGACGCCTCAACAAACATAACCGAAGACCATGCGACCCCAACTATTATGATGATTGTACGCCACAAACGTAAGTCCCGCTCAAAAAACCAGCGAACAGCCCTGCCTGAAAGTATAACACACATTCCGAGGGCTATAAGGTATGTTGACCCGTAAAGAAACTCTCCAATAAGGCGTGGAACCTGCGCAAAGGGTTCAGCCGCCGCATTAGCCACATCTGCTACTGCGGTTCCTCCCAGATAGCCGCCAACAAGAATCAGCAAGACTCCTGCAAGCGCTGAGAAGCCTGCTACCTGCACGGTGAAGGGTGGCGGGGAGTACTCTTTTACCCATTTGACAAAGTTGTGAACTGCTTTGTCGACTTTGAATCCGCGCAGAACAAGGAATGCACCTACGATTACGCCGAGGGCGGGTATAGCGTAGTCCAATCCGTGAGGGATAAACGCTAGGGCACCTAGAACTATGAAGAGAATTCCTGGGAGACCTAGGACCATTCGGGAGTAGCGGGGGTTCTCTACAAGAATTTTCATGTATCGACTAAAGAGAGCTGCGCTTTCTTCGATAGATTTGCTGTGCTGTATCACAATTCTTCGAACAGAAGTAACCGGCACTCTTGATTCAATAAGCGGCAACACCATCTCGTCTGTGTACCCGTCAGTAACGAGGATAACGTCTGTGGCTGGGAACACTCTTAGAACTTCAGTGAGCTCGGATACAAGTTGCCTGTCAGCCTCCACTCCTTCCAAGTCGGAGCCTGCTATTGTTGCAACTTCATGTTCTTCCTGTCCTTTTACATTCTTCTTCAGGTTGTCGTAGATTCGGACAGCTTCGAACATCGCATTAGCGTCGGCTTCCTCAGGGTCTCGGAGCGCGAGGCTTGCCGCAGCGTTCACGTTCTCTTTTCTTCCAAGGATAGGCGTGTTTATTCCTGCTTTCATGCCGAGATCGTCGTCCCTGTCAACGCATAAAACAAGAATTCGCTCCGCCTTGGCTGCGTCAGGCATAATTGCTCTCCTACATTACCCCTTTATTTGTAGGGCACACTTTAATCTTGTCTTTATTTTTTCTATTCAATATTTCCCTGAATAAGCTTTCTATGATTACATCGAAATTATAGCATGCCTTTCTCAGCTAATATCTGAAATTCGTCCCACAGCAGCTTCTCGCCGCGTTTCAGCTTCTCTAAAGCCCTCTCCTCCAGCTCTTTCTGGAGTTCACTCTGGCGTTCAGCCTGTTTCTTATCCGCGGTTTCCTTCAGTTCCTGTTGAATGGTTTTGATCTGTTCTATCAGCTCGACGAATTTTTGGTGATGCTGCTGGGCTTGCTGTTTGGTTTCCACAAACTTTTGGTGAGCCTCAGTAGCCGAAGTTTGGAGTTCGCGGGATTTGTTTACGAGTTCCATCATCTGCGCATGGAGTTTTTGGCTCTGCTCAGCCAGTTCAGCCAGTTTTTCGTGAACTGTTTTTGCTTCAGTTCCATAGCTTCTTTCTTCGGTTCGCAGCTGGAAGAGTTTTTCTTTCACTTTTTTTATTTGCTTCTGAACCACAAGCTGGGTTTCAAGATCCCTCACCCGATTAACTAGCTCCTGCTCCTCTTTTACCGGAAGCGAGTTGGTTTGAATCGTCCAATCAATCTCCTCGATTTCCTGTTCTACCTGCCGCAGGTTTCCTTCAGGCCTTTTTTCGTTCAGGTCCCCGATTTTTTCGTGTAACTCCGAAATCTTGTCAAGCTTCTCGGCGCGTTTAGCATTCACCTGATCGCGCAGAGTTTTCAGTTCTTGAACCTGCTTGTTTAAGGCGTCTCTTTTTTCTTTGATGCTGTTTGCGTCATTTCGCAGAGTTCTAACCTTTTCGTTAAGGGCGTTCCTTTTATCAGCCAACTTTTTTGCTTCTAGGTTCAGCCTGTCTCGCTCTTCCTTAATCGGAGTTAATTCTTGGTTTAGTTCCTCAATTTTGTCTTTAGCGGAGCCAGATATTTTCTTCACTTCCTGTGCTGACTTAGTTTCTGCTATAATCTTTTTGGGTTACTTCGCGTCTTTTCATTAACTTGCAACATGATGTAGTTCGAAAATAAGAGTTTTATTCCAGTATGATCCTTGCATCGACCGTTTTTGCGCCCTTCTCGTAAACCATTACAGGATTTAGGTCAAGTTCTTTGATGTCCTGATGGTCCATAATCAGCTTTGATGTGCTCAGCAAAATTTTTGTTATCGCGTCGATGTCACGGGGTGCTTGTCCGCGGTAGCCTCGGAGGATTGGGTATGCCTTTATTTCTGAAATCATTTCTCTGGCGTCCTCTTCGGTTATTGGGGCAATCCTGAATGACACGTCCTTCATTACTTCCACGAAGGTTCCGCCGAGACCAAACATTAAGGTTTGTCCAAACTGGGAGTCTTTTATTGAGCCCACTATAATTTCTGTTGCGCACGGCGCCATCTCCTGGATGAGGATGCCACTAATTCTTGCGTCCGGTTTATGCTTTTTCACGTTTTCTATGATTTGGTTGTATGCGTTTCTAGCTTCATCTTGACTGTTGACGTTAAGGATTACGCCGCCTACGTCAACTTTGTGAAGCACGTCAGGAGAAACGATTTTGAGAACTGTGGGGTAGCCTATTTGCTCTGAATATTTTGCTGCTTCCTCGGCAGTGTGGGCTATCTTCAGTTCTGTGACGGGTATCCCGTATTCTTTACAAACAGTTTTTGCTTCATGCTCGAGAAGAAATTTTCTTCCCTCGCTTCTAGCTTCCTCAAAGATTTTGGTAACTTTTTCAGTCATGGAAACAACCTTTTTTCTTGGCTGCAGAGAGGTAGGTAAGTTTTTCTCCTTTCTAACTCTTTCGCATAAAACTTAGTTTGGCTAGAATGGAACTATATAGATTTTGTTTTCTTCCTTTTTTGCTCTGGTCAATTCAAGGTGCCTCAGGATGGCCAGCTGGTTTTCGGTTTCTGCTTGAGAAAGGTTGAATTTGTTGGAAAGTTCTTGGGTTGTAGCTTTGCCTCTGGATTTTATGAATTCGTATATTGCTTTCTGCAGGTCATTTAGCCGTTCTGTTGCTTCTAGTCCATCTGATTCCTGAAAGCGTTTAGCAGAGTAAGTCGCCAAGGGGTTGCATGTTTTGACGCGGTGGCTTCTCTCCAAATAGCAGTCATCACATAGAGTGAGATCATTCAGCACGTAGCTTTCTTCGAGCGAAATTTCGCATCCACAACCTTGACATTTCGTTTGCTCATTTTTGGGCATCACATTTTCCTCATTAATGCAAGTGGACAGGAAATGATATCACGAGAAGATTTTAAAACATTCTGATTTTTACATGCTCTTAGAGCAATTTGTGTTGTTGCCTGGTTTTTCAGGAAAAATATTGTTTTCAACAATGTACCTCTATTAGTATTCTAATATGAGTGGCGGGTTAATCTTAAAAGTCAGGTTCGGATAACTCGAGAATAAGAACTGTTCGTGAGGGATATGACTTGAGTATAGATGGTTTTGTTGATTATAAGCGTAGAGAATTCTGTAATGACGTAAAATGTTCTGTGCAGGTTGAGCTGAACAAGCTTGAGTCGGGGTCAGACGAGTATGAAGAGATTAGAAAGATATGCAGCACGGACTGCAGGTATACTACGTGGCAGTTTCATCATTGGCTCATAGAAAAAGGCTATTTAATTGTAAGACCACAAGATGAGGGAGGAAAATAAGATGGATTGGGGAATCCAAAACAGATTAAACAGGCTCATACAGAAAGACGGAAAAGCCCTCTTTCTGCCCATCGACCACGGATACTTCCAGGGACCAACCAGCAAACTGGAGAAACCCGGAGAAACAATCAAACCGCTAGTTCCATACGCGGACGCCATAATGATGACCCGAGGCGTACTCAGAAACTGCATAGACCCCGCAATCGAAAAACCAATCATTCTCAGGGTTTCAGGAGGCAACAGCGTAGTAGGAGACGACCTCTCCAACGAGGAACAGTTAACATCGATAACGGAGATTCTTCGGCTAAACGCCAGCGCAGTCTCCATGTCCATTTACGTGGGCGGCAAATATGAACATCAAACTTTGAAGAGTTTCTCGCGGCTTGTTGACCAATGCGAAGACTACGGCATACCCACCATGGCAGTAACTGCAGTAGGCAGAGAGCTTGAAAAGCGTACAGCCAGATACCTCGGCTTGTGTAGCAGAATAGCGGCTGAGCTGGGCGCCCGAGTAGTCAAGACGTACTATTGTGAAGACTTTGCTAAAGTTGTTGACGGTTGCCCCGTGCCAGTTGTAATCGCGGGCGGACCCAAAGTAGACACTGCGTTAGAAGTGTTCGAGTTCGTCTATGATGGCATGCAATGTGGGGCTATAGGCGTGAACCTTGGCAGAAACATCTGGCAGCACCAGTATCCGGTGGCTATGATACGGGCTATCCGTGGCGTAATCCACGAAAACCTCACACCCAAAGAAGCACAAGGATTATTTGACCAGGTAAAAGCGGGAAAGGCATAAGCCCATCCCCAAATTTTTGGTGAACCAATGCTTGTAGCGGTCTACCACAACAACAGGGACATAAGAATCGAGGATGTCCCTAAACCCGAGATTGACTCTGACGAATTTCTTTTGAAGGTCATGGCAAGCGGAATCTGCGGAACCGACGTGGTAGAGTGGTATAGGCTCCCGAAGGCTCCACGAGTGCTGGGGCACGAGGCAACGGGAATCATAGAAGAAGCAGGAAAGAACGTGACCAAATACAAGGTTGGAGACCGCGTCTTCGTCTCACATCATGTGCCCTGCAACCAGTGCTGCTACTGCATGAAGGATTCGCATACAGCCTGTGAAACCCTCCACACAACGAACTACTTTCCGGGCGGCTTCTCTCAGTACATACGTGTACCAAAAATCAACGTGGAAACCGGAGTCTACAAGCTACCCGCCAACATGACCTACGCGGAAGGAACATTCATTGAGCCGTTAGCCTGTGCAGTCAGGGGACAAAGACTAGCGGAAATCAACGAATGCGACTCGGTTCTGGTAATTGGGAGCGGAATGGCGGGGATACTCCACATACAATTGTCGAAAATGAAGGGAGTCAAGAAGGTTTTTGCTGCTGACATAAACCCTGACCGTCTAGAATTGGCAGAAAAGTTTGGGGCAGACCACGTGATAAACGTCAAGGATAATTTGCTGCAGCAACTGAAAGAACTTACCGACGGAAAAGGAGTGGACAAGGTGATAGTGTGCACGGGTGCAGAGAAGGCAGCATTAACTGCGTTAGACTGTGTAGACCGTGGAGGGACAATCCTGTTTTTTGCGGTTCCGGACCCCACAATCAAGATTCCGATACCCATAACCCAGTTCTGGAGAAACGAAACAACAATACGAACATCCTATGGTGCAGCGCCAAGAGACCTAGAGGAAGCCCTGCAGGTTCTAGCACAAAAACGAGTCAATGTCTCTGACATGATTACCCACAGGCTAGACATCCGAGAGGCAGCCGAAGGCTTCAGGCTTGTGGCAGAGGCAGGAAAATCGTTGAAGGTAATCCTAGAGCCCAACAGAAGCAGATAACCAGAGCATTGAAAAATATTAAATAGTCTACAATAAACCCTTCATGGGGTGCACTGTAACGCCGCGTTTTACCAAGAGATTATCGAAAAAGGCTGGTCTTCCTCCCGGAACTCCAGTGTACGTCGGAAAAAAGAAGGATAAACAAGTAAAGGTTACATGCATCGATTATGACGGGGACCATTTTGAAGAAAAAGAGGTAAAGACGGTTGACGAATGTTTCCCCCTCAAAGACAAACCCGCTGCAACATGGATAAACATAGACGGCGTCCATAAACTTGATAACATCGAAAAAATCGGAAAACAATTCAAAATACATCCTCTAGTTCTAGAAGACATCATGCACACTGAGCAACGCCCAAAAATGGAAGATTTTGAAGACTACCTCTTTATTGTCCTAAAAATGTTTCAATACGATGAAAAGGAAAATGAAACAAAAACCGAACAGGTCAGCATAATTCTCAGCTCAAACTACATTATCTCATTCCAAGAGGATGAGGGAGACGTTTTTGACCTAATCAGAGAACGAATCAGAACTGATCGTGGGCGTATCAGAAAGATGGGAGTAGACTATCTCGCCTATTCTCTGATAGACGCCATTGTAGACAACTACTTCATGGTTCTAGAAAAGATTGGAGAAAGAATCGAAGACATAGAAGATGATATGATTAAGAATCCGACTCCAGAAGTCCTACATACCATTCACAGCGTGAAACGAGAACTGATTTTTCTCCGCAAATCCGTCTGGCCTCTCAGAGAGGTCATCAGCAGGCTGGAAAGATGGGAATCACCCCTAATCAATAAATCTATAGACATTTATCTAAGAGACGTTTACGATCACACAATCCAAGTTATTGACGCACTGGAAACGTTTCGTGACATGCTTTCGGGGATGCTGGACATTTATCTTACAAGCGTCAGCAACAGAATGAACGAAGTCATGAAAGTGTTGACGATTATCGCGACTATATTTATTCCGTTAACGCTTGTAGCGGGCATCTACGGGATGAACTTCAAGTATATGCCGGAGCTTGAGGCGCCTTGGGGCTACCCCATGGTCTACGCTATAATGCTCGCCATAAGTGCAGTGATGCTGGTTTATTTCAGAAGAAAAAGATGGTTATAGATTCGCTTTTCTTCCGGGTTTATATAGCAGTCTTAGATTGTGAAGCAATGAAAAAAGCGCATACCAAAAGAAGTGTTTAGTGATTGAAGGAAGGAAAAATAAGGTTCAACACCGTTTTTGTCTCTGACAAGATATCTAGCGACGCCAAGATTATGGAACTGAAGGAATGGAGCGAAAAATTCCAGAAAAACGGTTTAACTCCAGAGGTTGAAGGAAATTACACGGGCAACCTCAGTTTCCGATCAGGAGAAGGCTTCGTGATAACAGCGTCTGGATTGAAGAACAAAGAGAACTTAGCGGATGACTGCTTTGTTATCGTTAAAGCTTACAATGAGCAGACTAACACGTTTATTGTTGAAGGAAAAAAGAAGCCGTCCTCAGAGTCGATAATGCATCATCTAATTTACAGGGCGTGTGAAGACGTAAACGCTGTTTTTCATGGACACAACAACTTGATAGTAAAATACGCTGAAAAACTGAAGCTGCCCATAACCGAGAAAGAGTACGAATCAGGCACAACAGAATTGGCGAAAGAAGTCCTGAAGGCTATAGGAGACAAAAAAGTGATTGTTTTGAAGAATCATGGTTTTGTTTCTCTTGGTACAACCATGAAAGAAGCTGGCGAACGGGCACTAGACACACTAACACAAAGCAAAGCAGAAAACAGTGCAGCAGCCCATAATTAGTCGCAGATACATTATCGTGTAGAAAAGCGTTTTTAACAGCAAACACAGTTTAGGGGTTTGTTATTGTGAGGGTTTACTGATGGTCAAGTATATTTTTGTAACGGGTGGAGTTCTTTCCTCTGTTGGCAAGGGAATTGTTACTTCTTCTATAGGTAAAATGCTTCAAGTCAGAGGCTTTGATGTTACAGTCATCAAGGTTGATCCTTACGTGAACGTTGACGCCGGAACCATGAATCCCTACATCCATGGAGAAGTCTTCGTCACAGAGGACGGCGGAGAAACAGATCTTGACATGGGCGGATACGAAAGATTTCTCGACGTTAACCTGCCAAAAGAAAACAACGTAACAACAGGGCAGATATACCAGACAGTCATCGACCGCGAAAGGCGCGGAGATTTTCTTGGCAGATGCGTCCAGATTATTCCCCACGTCACAAACGAGATAAAACGGCGCACCCGCATGGTTGCGGAGCAATCAAAAGCCGAAGTTGTCCTGACAGAGCTTGGGGGAACAGTAGGCGACATTGAGGGGCTGCCATTCCTGGAGGCTATCCGCCAGATGCGACTAGAAGAAGGCTTCAACAACACACTCTACGTGCACCTTGCCCTTGTCCCAATCTTGGATGTAACGGGCGAAATGAAAACCAAGCCTCTTCAGCACAGCGTAAATGAGCTGCGCAGAATAGGCATCCAACCCGACACTATCGTAGCCAGATGCAGGGAAATGATTGACGACGAAACCCTCAGAAAGGTGGCGCTCTTTGGCACAATCCCCGAAGAAGCAGTCTTCTGCTCCTATAACGTCAAGTCCATCTATCAGGTTCCACTAATCTTGGATAAGCAGGGCATGGGCGACTACGTTTGCAGACGACTAGGCATATCAAGAAAGGCTCCAGAATGGACCGAATGGAAAAAGTTTGTAGACTGCTTCGGAAACACCAAACACGAAATAAACATAGCATTAATCGGCAAGTACGCGGGCTTGGTCGACAGCTACGTCAGTATGAACGAAGCATTCAGCCACGCCGGCGCCGCCTGTCAAGCAAAAGTTACGGTAAACTACATTGAAGCAGAATGTCTAGAAAACAGCTCAGACGGAGTGAAGCTTCTTGAGGGGCAGGATGGAATCTTTATTCCCTACGGGTTTGGTCCCCGCGGAACAGAGGGAAAAATTAGGGGAATCCAGTTTGCCCGCGAAAACAATGTGCCCTTTCTGGGAGTCTGCTACGGATTCCAGTTGGCGGTTGTCGAGTTTGCCCGCAACGTTTGCGGATTCGAGGGAGCAAACAGCACCGAAATAAATCCGGACACGCCTCATCCCGTGATTGATCTGATGCCTGAACAGAGGAACGTGAACAATAAGGGCGGGACTATGCGTTTAGGCGCCCACGAGGTTCGGGTACACAAAGACACAATTGCGTACACACTTTATGATACTGAAAATATTTTGGAGCGTCACCGCCACAGATGGGAAGTCAATCCGGACTACTGGAGCGCATTAGAACAGAAGGGAATGGTTTTCTCAGGCAACAGCCCCGACGCAAGAAGAAAGGAGATTCTGGAACTTCCAGACCGATTCTTCTTTTTTGCCTCCCAGTTCCATGGCGAATTCAAGAGCAGACCCACTAAACCGGAACCAGAATACTACGGCTTCGTTAAAGCATGCTTAGACAAGAAGCTTGGAAAAACAAAACCAGACTTCTAAAACAGGTTACAGGGCTACTGGCGTTTCGGCTTTTCTGCAGACAGGAAGTTAGCTTAAACCATGTTTTGGGGAAATCGGGTAAAAGATAATATGCAGAAACGGCTACTTGCTCGTATCACGATGGACGAGGAAGACTAATGGTTACTGAAAAGGGCTTGTCCCTAAAGAGAACGGTTCCTTTTCTGCTGGCAGGCATACTAGTCTTCGTAGCCTACATCTACTTCTTCGTGGGCATCAACGAGCTTTTTGCCATAATCCGGGGCGTCAACCTCTTCTATTACGGGGTTGCAGTCGCAGTTCTCGTCCTGACCATGCTCGTCAATGCTATGACTTGGCAATATTTTCTGCGTCCCCTCGCAGTCAAAGTTCCTTTTCGAAGAACGTTCCTGTTCACGTGGATTGGAGTCTTTGTTGACCTTCTGGTGCCGGCTGAGTCCATCAGCGGAGATGCCTCCAAAGTTTATCTGATGACTAAGGAGTCTGGCGAAAACGCAGGAAAAGTTGTGGCGTCGGTTGTCAGCCACAGGATTCTAGCTATGGTAATTTCGTTGGGCAGCCTGATCTTCACGTCTATTGTGTTGTATACTATTCAGTATGAGCTTCCAGCCGTGGTCTTGAATCTGGTTTTGCTGATAATAATCGGCACGGGCGTATCCCTGTTTTTCATATTCCTGTGCGCCCTAAAAGAAACAATGACACAGAAGATAGTTGAGGCTACATTACGGTTTTTGGCGTTTGTAACCAGGGGTCGCCTGAACATAGATAATATGAGAGACAAGGCAGCAAAGACACTAAATGCTTTCCACTGTTCTATAGCTGTTTTGCTTAAAAAACCCACAAATTTGGTTGCGCCCATATTTTTTGCTGTAGTGTCTTGGCTCTTCAGCATATTCATATCGTATCTGGTGTTTGTTTCGCTGGGGCAGGAGGTCGACTTTGTTTTGATAACGATAGTTTACTCGGTTAGCGTAAACATTCAGTCTATACCAATTGGGATACCCGGAGAAGTGGGCTTAGTGGAGATAGTAATGACTAGCCTCTATGGTCTGCTTGGAGTAGAAGCAGGCATCGCCGCAGCAGCAACAGTCCTTATACGCTTTCTGACAGTCTGGCTAAGAATAATCATAGGATTCGTGGCTGTCCAATGGATAGACCTGAAAGATTTAGCAAAAAATCTGCGCCAAAACCTATCTTGAACAAGTTTTAGCTGGCTTCGCAAGCGCCTTCCAGAGATG
>Ga0307424_1000569_pt1 | contig 19713 bp, 10 predicted proteins | sample SalMarWE160320MG_FD_202157 | JGI IMG/M metagenome (GOLD analysis project Ga0307424, IMG submission 202157) | Salt marsh sediment microbial communities from the Plum Island Ecosystem LTER, Massachusetts, United States - WE1603-20 | ecosystem: Environmental > Aquatic > Marine > Intertidal zone >... | reverse complement strand
CCCCGGTGTCGATGCGGAGGGTCACCGACCCCTCTGGGGTGAATTTGATGGCGTTCCCGAGCAGGTTGAACAGGATCTGCCTCAGCTTGTCCGGGTCCCCTACCACGAGACGCGGGGTCTTGGGGTCGATGTCGCAGACCAGCTCGAGTCCCTTGCTGTCGGCCTGGAAGGCCAGGGACTTGGCGGTGCTTCCCGCCAGCTCCCGCATATCGAACTCCGTGAGCTCCAAGGCCAGCTTCCCCGACTCGATCCTGGAGAAATCCAGGGTGTCGTTGATCAGGGAAAGCAGGGTTTGGCCGGAGGTGCGGACCAGATGCAGGTACTCCCGTTGCTCCTGGCTGAGGCTCGAGTCCAGCACCAGGTTGGTGAGACCGAGGACCGCGTTCAGGGGAGTCCGGATCTCGTGGCTCATGTTGGCCAGGAACGCGCTCTTGGCCCGGTTGGCCTCGTCCGCCGCCTCGCGCGCCGCCTCCATGTCCCGGAGTACGCGCTTGTGCTCGCTGATGTCGCGGAAGGCGGCCACCGCCCCCCGCACGACGCCGTCCTGGTCGCGCAGGGGAGCGGCGTTCACACTGAGCCAGATGCCATCGGCGACATCGGGACGGTGAACGAACATCTCCACCTGGGCGATTTCTCCTCCCAGGGCCCGCACCAGAGGTAGATTCTCCCGGGGCATGGGAGTGACCTGGTCGGGCAGGTAGAGACCGTAGGCGCGGCTCCACTCGCCGGGGCCGGTGGGGGTCATGCCCAGGCCCAGGATGCGCTCCGCGGCCGGATTGAAGATGATGAACTGCCCCTCCTCGTTGACCACCACCACGCCGTCGGTAATGCCGTCCAGAATGGACTGGAGGAAGTTCGTGTGCCGGAGGACGTGCGCCACGGACTCGCTGAGGCGGCTGGAAGGCGGGAGCCGATCCGTATCCGGCTCGGGAGCCGGACCGTCCGCCGGCTCCACTTTCTGCCGGATCAGCGCGCTCGCGGTGAGAATATCGCCTTGGACCCGTTTCCATCGCACGGCGAAGGTCCCGATGGCCCAGATCGAGAGGAGGGTCACGATGCGGTTTCCGGCGGCGCCGACACGCCCTCCTTCCGCCGGAGAGAGCCACCAGGCCACGAGGGTCAGCCCCGTGCAAAGTCCAGTCAGAACCAGGACGGCGCGCGCGTGGGTTCCGATCCGGGCCGTGATGAGGATGGGGAGCACGTACAGAACACCGACCGCGATACCCAAGGGTATGGCGAGATCGGCGACGAAGATCGCCGCGGTCAACAGTCCGATGGCCGCGATCAGGAATTGCTTCTTGCTCATGGATGCACCCGGAAAAGAGGAGCAAGAAGTATTGTATGCCAATCTGGGGAATATCGGTGCCGGGTCCGTATCGCATTCCACGGCATCAGGTTGCCGCACAAGACACGATTCTCCGCCAGGGGAGGTCCGCGACCAGGCCGGTGGGGGAATAGCACAGGCCCGCAGGGTCTTCGATGCGGCCTCGTTCCCTGGAACCCGCCGGGCTAGCCCCGGTTTCCCGTCTCCAGATCCAGGAGCCGCTGCTTCCGCCACAGGCCGCCACCGTAGCCGGTGAGCCGGCCGTCGGCCCCCACCACCCGATGGCAGGGGATGATCACGGCAATCCGATTGTCGCCGTTCGCCTTGGCCACTGCCCGCACCGCGGTGGGACGCCCGATCCGTCCCGCCAGCTCCGAGTAGCTGATGGTGCTCCCATAGGGGATCCGGCGCAACGCCTTCCAGACCGCGGTCTGGAAGGGGGTCCCCGGCGTGGCCAGGGGGACGGTGAAGCGCCGGAGCCGCCCGGCGAAGTAGCCCTCGAGTTCGGCGGCCAGCCGGTCCAGGAGGGGCGTGGTTCCGGGGACCACCGGTCCTCCGGTCCGCCGGCACAGGGTCCGCAGCTGCGTCTCCAGGCCCCGGCGGTCGGCGAACTCCAGGAAGCACACCGCTTTCCCGGTGGCTCCGCCCACCATCGGTCCGAGCGGGGTGGGGATCCGGTTCACCGTGACCACCGGGATCGTCTTGAGCCGGGTCGGGGCATCCCCCAGGGCCCGGCGGAAGGCCTCGTTGAAGCCGCTCAGGGACTCGAACCCGTGGTCCAGCGCCGCCTCCAGCACCGACTCCCCGACCTGGATGGTGCCCAGGGCCATGCCCAGCCGCCGGGCCCGGCTGTAGGCGTGGAAGGTCATCCCGTGCTGTTCCTGGAACCAGCGCCGTACCCGCTCCGGGGAGAGGCCGCGTTCGCGGAGATCGGCGTCCCGCCAGCGGCGGGCCGGGTCCCGGTCCACCGCCTCCAGCAGATCGCGCAGCCAGGGGGGCGGCGTGCCGCGGGGATCCAGGGGACGGCACCGGCGGCAGGGGCGGAACCCGGCCAGGAGGGCCTCCCGTCCCGAACCGAAGAACTCCAGGTTCTCCGGACGGGGCTTCCTGGCCGGACAGGTGGTGCGGCAGAAAATCCCGGTGGTTCGCACCCCGGTGAAGAAGACGCCGTCGTACTCGGCGTCCCGGGCCAGGAACGCCTGCATCATCGTGTCGCGCGCGGGCAGGGTGGTCGTGTTCATGCGCCCAGGATAGGCGGCGCCGTACCGGCCCCTCCACCGGAAAATCGACGCCGAATTCCGGCCGCCGGGATCAGCTGGACGGGGCCGGAGCCTCGGTCGCGCTCCCGGACGGCCGCTCGTCCCGGGCCGCCTCCGCCTTCTCCAGGGCCTCCATCTCCGCGTCCACCTGGCTGGCCTTGGTGAACCGGCCCAGGAGCGAATAGACCGCGGGCACCAGGAGCAGGGTGAGGAAGGTGGAGAAGAACATGCCGCCCACCACCGCGATGCCCAGGGGACGGCGGGACTCGGCTCCCGCCCCCAGTCCGATGGCGATGGGGAGCACCCCGAAGATGGTGGCGAAGGAGGTCATGAGAATGGGCCGGAGCCGGGTCCGGGACGCCTCCACCACCCCGTCCACCACGGACATCCCCCGGGCCCGGAGCTGGTTGGCGAACTCCACGATCAGGATCGAGTTCTTGGTCACCAGCCCGATCAGCATGATGAGCCCGATCTGGGAGAACACGTTCAGGCTCTGTTTGAAGATGAGCAGCGACACCAGCGCCCCGACCACGGCCAGGGGCACCGAGAGGAGGATGGTGAACGGGTGGACGAAGCTCTCGAACTGCGCGGCCAGCACCAGGTAGATGAAGACCAGGGCCAGCAGGAACAGGAAGTACAGGCTCGAGCTGGAGGTCCGGTACTCCGCGGACTGGCCGGCCAGGTCGGTCTTGATCCCGGGAGGCAGGTCGTCGTGGGCGATCTTGTCCAGGTCCTTGAGCGCCGTTCCCAGCCCCACCCCCGGGGCCAGGTTGGCGGTCAGGGTGGCCGAGCGCACTCGGTTGAAGTGGTTGAGCTCCTTGGGGGCCACGGTTTCCCGCACCTTGACCACGTTGGCCAGCTGCACCAGGCCGCCGGTGCCCCGGATGTAGAGCCCGTCGATCACGTCGGGAGTGGAGCGCGACCCGGGCGTCATCTGGGCGATCACGTCGTACTGCTTGGTCCCCCGCTTGAAGTTCGAGATCACCCGGCCGCCCAGGAGCGTCTCCAGGGTGGAACCGATGTCGGTGACCGACACCCCGAGCTGGGCCGCCCGTTCCCGGTCGATGGACACGTCCAGCTGCGGCTTGTTGAGCCGCAGGTCGGTGTCCAGGTTGATGAGGTAGCCGAGCTGCTGGGCCTTGCCCATCATGGTCCCCATGGCCCGGCTCAGCTCCTGGTAGCTCTCCGCCTCCAGGACATATTCCACCGGGCTCGAGGAGAACCGCCCCCCCAGGCTGGGGGGGTTGATGAGGAAGGCCAGCACCCCGGGGATGGCGAACATCCGGGGGAAGAGCGATCCCACGATCTCCTGCTGGGAGCGCTTGCGCTCCCCGTGGGGCTTGAGGTTCAGGAACATGAAGCCGTTGGTCACCCGGCCCGGCCCCCCGAACCCCAGGCCGATGGCGGTGAAAAGCCCCTGGCGTTCGGGCAGCGGAAGCAGGATGTCCTCGGCCATTCGCATGTAGCGGTCGGTGTACTCCAGGGTGGAGCCCTCGGGGGCGATCACGATCCCGAAGGCGGTGCCCCGGTCCTCGGTGGGGACCAGCTCCCGGGGCAGGGAGCGGAAGACGAAGACGCTGACCGCGACCAGGCCGACCGCGGTGAGGATGGTGATCGCGCGGTGGTGAAGGACGAGCCTCAGGGTGCGCTCGTAGGTGCGGTCCAGCCAGTCGAAGAAGGCGTCGAAGGAGCGCGAGGCCCAGGTCGAACTCGAGTGGTGGATGGGACGCAGGATGCGGGAGCAGAGCATGGGACTCAGGGTCAAGGCCACGAACCCGGAGGTGGCCACCGCCACCGCCACCGTGATCCCGAACTCGTTGAACAGCCGCCCCACCGTGCCGGTGAGGAAGGCCACCGGGATGAACACCGCCACCAGGGAGATGGTGGTGGCCAGGATGGCGAAGCCGATCTCCTTGGCCCCGTCGTAGGCCGCCCGCAGGCGGCTCTTCCCCATCTCCAGGTGCCGGACGATGTTCTCCAGCATGACGATGGCGTCGTCCACCACCAGACCGATGGACAGCACCAGGGCCAACAACGTGAGGATGTTGATGGTGAAGCCCAGGAGGTAGGAGACGGCGAAGGTGGCGAGAAGGGAGACGGGAATGGCCACCGCCGGGATCAGGGTGGCCCGGAAGCTCTTGAGGAAGGCCAGCACCACCAGCACCACCAGGAGCATGGCGACCACGATGGTGTGGGTCACCTCGTCGATGGAGTTCTGGATGAAGACGGACGAGTCGTAGGCCACGTGCAGGTTCATCCCTTCCGGGATGACCTTCTGGAGGTCCGGGAGCGCCTTCTTCACCTCGTCGGCCACGGTCAGGGTGCTGGCCTTGGACTGCTTGACCACCCCCAGCCCCACCGCGGTGTGCCCGTTGAAGCGGGCGATGGAGCGCTCGTCCTCGGCCCCCACCTCCACCCGGGCCACGTCCCCCAGGCGCACCACGTCGGTCTCGTCCTGGGACACGATGATGTTGCTGAACTGGTGGGCGGTGTCCAGCTCGCCCCGGGTCCGCACCGAGAACTCCCGCTCCTTCCCTTCCACCCGGCCCCCGGGGATCTCGGCGTTGGCCAAGTTGACCGCGCGTTCGATGTCCTGGGTGGTCAGGTGATGGGCGGCCAGGCGCAGGGGGTCCAGCCAGATCCGCATGGCGTAGCGGCGCTCGGCCCCGATGAACACCGAGCCCACCCCGGGCAACCGCTGCAGCTTCTCCTTCAGGACCTGGTCGGCCACATCGGAGAGCTCGAGCCCGGAGTAGCGGTCGCTGGTCAGCGCGATCCAGAAGATGGGCTGGGCGTTGGCGTCCACCTTGCTGATGATCGGGTCGTCGGCCTCCCGCGGGAGCTGTCCCCGGATGCGGGACACCTTGTCCCGGACGTCGTTGGCCGCCTCGTCCACGTCCTGGTTGAGTTCGAACTCCACGGTGATGACCGAGCCCTGCTCGCGGCTGGAGGACTCGATGGTCTTGACCCCGGTCAGGGTGGCCAGCTGCTCCTCCAGCACGTTGGTCACCTCGGTCTCCACCACGCTGGGGCTGGCTCCCCGGTAGAAGGTGTTGATGGAGACGATGGGCGGATCGATGTCCGGGTACTCGCGCACGGGGAGCCGGGTGAACCCGATGATGCCGATCAGGATGATGGCCAGGCTCATCACCGTCGAGAAGACGGGGCGGCGGATGGAGAGTTCGCTCAGCTTCATGGCGTGTTCCCCTGGGAGGAATCCGGAGCCGCGCCGCCGGGAGCGGCTTCACCGCCGGGAGCGCCGCCTCCCTGTTGCATGGCCTGCCGGCTGTCCACCGGCATGACCTTGGCCCCGTCGAAGAGCTTCTGGTGCCCGGCCCGGACCACCTGGTCCCCGGCCTGGAGCCCGCTCAGCACCTCCACCGCCTCGCTCATGCGGGTGCCCAGGGAGACCGGAGTCCGGGCCACGGTGCTGTCGGCCTTGATGACGTAGACCAGGGACTGGCTGCCCTCCACGAACACCGCCTCGCTGGGGATGGTCAGAGCCCGGTCGCGTTCGGCCAGGATGGCCACGATGTTGGCCGACATCCCGGGCCGGAACTTCCCGTCCGGGTTCTTGGCCTCGGCGATCACGCGCGCGCTGCGGGTAGCCTCGTCCAGGACCGGCTCGATGACCTCGATCCGGCCGGTCAGTTCGTAGCCGGGATAGGCGGTGGTGCTGATGGTGACCGAGGCTCCCCGGTTCAACTTGCCGAGATAGCGCTCCGGGGCCGAGAAATCCACCCGGATATCCTGGATCTTGGCCAGGTCGGTGATCGCGGTTCCGGCCCGCACGAACGCGCCCGGGCTCAGCCGCCGCGCGCCGGCAATCCCGGAGAACGGCGCGGTGATCCGGGTCTTGGCCAGGCGGGAACGGGCGAGGTCCAGGTTGGCCTGGGCCACCTTGAGCGAGGCCCCGGCGTCGTCCAGATCCTGGGGCGTCCCCGCCCCCTGATCGACCACGGACTTCACCCGATCATAGGTGCTCTGGGCCTGGTCCCGCAGGGCCTCCGTCCGGTCCACCTCGGCCTTGAGCTGCACGTCGTCGAGCTGGGCGATCAGGCCCCCCTTCCCGATCCGCGCTCCCTCCTGGAAGGGCAGGCTCACCACCGTGCCGTCGATCTCCGAGACCACGGTGATGGCGTCGCTGGCCTCGATGGTGCCCACCGCCTCGAACCGGTCGGCCACCGACTGCTGCTCCGCCGTGGCCGCCTCCACCGGCATGGCGGGCCGGCCGCCTCCGCCGGGCATGCCCCCCGCTTCCTGCTTGGAGCACCCGGTCAGGGCGACGCCTCCCAGGAAGAGGATCGCCGTCGCCAAGGTCCCGGCCTGTCGCACGTCTGCGTTCATGAACATGGTCCTCATGGGGTGGCCCCCTCGGGATAGGCCCCGGAGGTCAAGTGTCTCAACTCCGCCGCCGCCTTCGCCGTCCGGACGAGGGCGTCGGAATACCTGCGCTGGGCGTCGGCCAAGTCCGCGCCCAGGCGCACCAGCTCGAAGGCGGTAGTGCGCCCGTTCCGGTACTCGATGAGCCCGATCCGGACCTGGTCCTCGGAGGCCTGCACGCCGTTCTCCGCGGCCTCCAGCCGCTCCGAGCCGTTCTCGAGTTCACGATGGGCGCTCCGCACCCGGGCTTCGAGGTCCCGGGACGCGGCTTCGTAGGCCAGCTCCGCCCGCTTGGCCTCGGCTTTCAGCCGGGCCTTCTCTCCGCGACCCTCGCGCAGGCCGAGGGGCAGGGTGAGTTCCAGCCCCACGCTCCAGTTGGGGAATTCCCGGTCCCGGACCTGGGCCCAGGTCTGGCCGAAGCCGCCGGCAAAGGACCTACCCGTCGAGTCCGCCGGGAAACCGATGTCCACCACCTGCTCCGTGCCCCCGAGCCCCGAGGCCCCCAATGACCCGACGAGGTCCAGGTCGGGCAGGGCGTCCCACTTGGCCGCGCTCACCCGGGCCCGCGCGCGCTCCAGCTCCGCGTTGGCCGCGATCAACTGGTAATTGGAATCCTGGGCCTCCCGGATCAGGTCCTCGACCGGCGGCTCTGGGTAGTTCCGCGGCGGGTCGTCCACCGGACGGAACCGCACGTGCCCGGTCTCCGGACGGGTTCCGATGAGGACGCCCAGCCGGTCCGACTCGGCGTCCAGCTCCTCCTGCCCGTCCAGGACGGCCAGCTGCTGCTGGGCCAGGAAGACCTTGGCGTTGGCCACCTGGTTGGGGCCCACCAGCCCCGCCGCCTGCCGCAGCTCCGCCTCGCGGAGGAGGGCCCCCGCCCGGTCGAGGATGAGTTCCTGGACGGCCAGGTTCCGCTCGGCGGCATAGATGTCCCAGTAGGTGTTCTCCACCTCGGCCCGCACCGACAGCACCGCGTCGTTGTACCGGGCCTGCTCCGCTTCCCGGGTGCGCTCGGCCGCGGTCAGCTCCACCCGGGCCGAGGGGCCGAACCCCGAGAGGAGCGGCTGCCGGACGGTAAGCAGCCCGAAGGTGTCGAAATACGGATTGACCTTGGTAAAGGTCGAGTTCGTCTTGGTCCGGGTGGTGTTGAGCGAGGCCTCGAGTTCGGTGCCGGTCTTCAGGGTGATCCGTGCTCCGGCCGCCGCGTTGGTTTGGTCGGTCATCACCACGTCGGCCCCGGCGAACGGAGAGTTCGAAGGCGAGTCGTCGCTCGAGCGCTCGGCCCGGGCGAACAGCTCAGGATCGAAGCCGCCGGCCTCGCGCTGCACCGCGCCCTTGGCCGCGACCAGCGCCTCCGCCGCCGACTGGATCCCCGTGGACCGCTCCATGGCCATGCGGAAGGCGTCGTCCAGGGTGATCGGGGTGCCCTGGAGCGATTCCAGCTTCACGGTCAGCGCGCTGTCCGGGTTGGAGTCCAGGAACGCGTCCTGGGCCCGGGCCGACGCGGCCGGCAGGACTGGAAGGAGGAGAACGAAAACCGCCGCAGTGACGCCCGGAACGGGGGCCCGGGGAGCACGGCGGCGCCGGAGACCGGACGGTGGGTCCGGAAACATGAGCCACATGGTCGGGAACAGCCTCCATCGATGATTGTGCCGAGACTCGCGACTCAGCGCGCGCCAAATAACCGGATAACTGGATAACCGGATCAATCTCCCAGACCAGCGTGTCGTCGAGTACAGCGGCGAACAGCGTTCCGGGGGAGAAACAGGGACACTGCTCGTTGAGGGACGAAGAGCATAGCACGAACCGGGTTGCGGCGTCCGGGGACGGCGGGGCGGCGGTCCGGGGGTGGTCCTGCTTCAGCAACTGATTTCATGACAACTGATTAAGACTGCCCCCCCTCCTCCCTTTCGGTGAACGCGTGCGGGGTATAGGATGGCCGGCGGCCGCCCGGACGCCGGGGGAGACCCGTGGATCGGCGTGAGCCACGGAGGAAGCGCCCATGACTCGCAACCCCGATCGCCCGGCGAGCCTCTCCCCCTGGTGGCGACACGCCACCATCCTGGTCATGATCTTCGGGTTCAGCGTGCTGACCCTGGTCACCGTACTCACCTACACGAACGCCCCTCCGGTCCCCGCCCGCGTCCTGGACCCGGGTGGCGGCGTGCTCTTCACCCGGGCGGACATCGAACGGGGGCAGGAGGTGTTCCTCAAGTACGGTCTCATGGAGCACGGCACCCTGTGGGGACACGGGGCCTATCTCGGCCCGGACTACACCGCCGAATACCTGCACCGCGAAGCCGGGATCGCCCGCGACACGATGGCCCGCGAGCGGTACGGATCCTCCTTCGCAGACCTGCCCGTGGAAACGCAGGCCCCCCTGGCCGAGGAGATCAAACGGGAACTGAAGCAGAACCGGTACGAGCGCAGCCGTGACGAGTTGACCTTCTCCCCGGGACAGACGGCAGCCTATCGGGAGCTGGAATCCTACTGGAGGGACTACTTCAGCGAGCTGGATACAGCCCCCGGCCTCCCTCCCCGCTACATCAAGGATCCCTCGGAAATCCGCACGCTCAATGCGTACCTGGCCTGGGCCACCTGGGCCACGGTCACTCCCCGGCCCGGGAAGGACTACACCTACACCAACAACTGGCCCTACGAGCCGATGGTCGGAAACGTCCCCTCCACCCAGACCTACGTGTGGAGCGCCCTCAGCCTGGTCACGCTCCTGGCCGGGCTGGGTCTGGTCCTGCTCGTCTTCGGCAAGTTCCATTTCCTGGGCTGGGAAGGGGAACCCGACGATCTTCCGGAGAGGATCGCCCCCGGCACCTGGGCCCTCACCCCCAGCCAGCGGGCCACCGGCAAGTACTTCCTGCTGGTGGCCGGACTCTTCGTGGCCCAGGCCCTGGCCGGCGGCGCCCTGGCTCATTACCGGGTGGAGCCCTTCTCCTTCTACGGGTTCGATTTCATTGCGCACCTCCTCCCCTACAACCTGCTCCGGACCTTCCACCTGCAGCTGGCGGTGTTCTGGATCGCCACCGCCTGGGTGGGGGGCGGCCTCCTCCTGGCCCCGTGGGTCGGGGGCGCCGAACCCCGCGGCCAGAAGCTCGGGGTGAACGTGCTCTTTGTCGCCCTCGGGGTGGTGGTCCTGGGGAGCCTGTTCGGGGAGTACCTGGGGCTGGGCGACCGCCTGGGATCTCTCTGGTTCTGGATCGGGCACCAGGGTTCGGAGTACCTGGATCTGGGCCGGTTCTGGCAGCTGTTACTGGCCCTGGGGCTGGTGCTCTGGCTGGTGCTCATGTTCCGGGCCCTGCGCCCGGCCATGCGCGCCGAAGGCCGGAACGAGCTGTCCGCGCTGTTCCTCTACGCCTCGGTGGCCATCCCGCTCTTCTACCTGCCGGCCCTGTTCTACGGGCCCCACACCAACTTCGCCATCATCGACAACTGGAGATTCTGGATCATCCACCTCTGGGTCGAGGGGTTCTTCGAGCTGTTCGCCACCGTGCTGGTGGCCATCATGTTCCGGCACATGGGGCTGGTCTCCACCCGCACCGCCACCCGGCTGGTCTACCTCGACGCCATCCTGTTCCTGTCCGGCGGCATCATCGGCACCGGACATCACTGGTACTTCACCGGCCAGGGGACACTCAACATGGGCCTGGCCGCCTGCTTCTCGGCCCTGGAGGTCGTTCCCCTGACCCTGCTTACCCTGGACGCCGCCGGGTTCGTGAAGCTCCACCAGCGGAGCCGGAGCGGGGACGACATGGTCTCCAAGCAGCGGTGGGCCATCTATTTCCTGATCGCGGTCGGGGTCTGGAATTTCGTCGGGGCGGGGGTCTTCGGCTTCCTCATCAATACGCCGATCGTCTCCTACTTCGAGATCGGCACCACCCTCACCGCCAACCACGGCCACGCGGCCATGTTCGGGGTGTTCGGCATGCTCGGCCTCGGGCTAGTGGTGTTCGGTCTGCGGGCCCTGGCCGACGATGACGCCTGGGCCCGGGCGGAGCGCTTCGTCCGAATCGGTTTCTGGGGGTTGAACGCCGGCCTGGCCCTCATGATCGTGCTCGATCTCTTCCCGGCCGGCGTGCTCCAGCTGTGGGACGTCATCACCCACGGCTACTGGCACGCCCGCCGTCTGGACTACACCCTGGGCGGGATGTTCCATACCCTGGAGTGGGTGCGGATCGTGGGCGATCTGACCTTCATCCTGGCCGGGGCGGTGCCTGTGGCCGTGGCCGCGGTGCTAGCCACCACCGGGCGCGGTTCCCGGCGTACGGTCTGATCCGGGAGTCTCTTCGCACGGAGTCTGGCCCTGGCTCGCCTCCCGGTCACCAGGTCGGGACCGGATCCCAGCCGGGGAACTTCCCCGCTTCGACGCGATATCCGGTGGCCAGGCTGGTGTCGGTTACCGCACGCAGATTGGTCAGTTTACCCAGTCGGGCGAGCAACGCGTCCCTGGGTAGGCTATGGAGCGGCGGCCCCTCGGGAATCGGCCATAGCCGGCAGACGTAGTCCGCGTCCCAGGACAGGAGCCATCGTCCCTTGGGATCGAAGGCAACGCCTTGTATGGGCTTCTCGTGGCCCAGGAGCAGGTGGGGCTTCATGTCGTCGTCGATGGGGATCACGTACACCGCTCCATCCCCCATGCCCAGGGCGGCCATGGATCCGGTGCCGTTCAGTGCCGACACGACGACCCGGCCTTCGGGAGTCGGAATGTCCTTGCTCTTGCCGCTGGCAAAGTCGTGCAGGGACAGACGATGATCCACCCCCCTGTACAGGATCTTCCGGCAGTCCGGGGTCAGTCCGATGTTCCAGTTGGTGATTCCTTCCAGCAGGATCCCCTGGCTCCGGCTCTTGAGATCCCAGACCAGCAGCGGCGCCCCCGTCTCCATGACCGCGGGATGATGAGAGATGGTGATGAGGCGTCCCTCCGGGGTAAAGCAGACGGGAACTCCGGGGTTTCCCTCGTCGGAACGCAGGGTCAACACGTCGCCCGTGTCGAGATCCCACACCTTGATGCTCGGATCCCTGCCGTCCACATGGTCGGTCCCGTATGCCGCCACCTTCTTACCGGTTGGATCGAACACGGCCCCGAATGCGTATCCCGTCCAGCCCTTCAGGAAGCGGGGCACCCCGCCGTTCACGGGAACGATCACCACGTCTCCGCCATCCAGGGCCAGGGCCAGGTTCCTGCTCTGCCGATCCACGTTCAGGGTGTAGAGACCCTGCGCAGTGGAGAATACACAGCGGACCTCCTGGCCGGATCGTCCGTCCAGCGGCCACAGGCGAGTGCAGTCATCGCACTCCCCTACCACCCAGTTCCCGTCGGGAGAGAAAATGAAGTGCCCCCCCTTCCTCCCCAGCACGTGGGCGTACACGCGCGACAGAGGCCAGGCGGCCAGCATTCTCCCGTCGCTGGTGGAGACGAGCCACTGCCCGGACGGATGAAAACCCGCATCGTAAACCGAGTACAGTCTCCCCCCCACCGGCAACGGCTCCGCTCCCACCGGACCGGCCAAGTCCCACAACGGGATGGAGTCCCGGGCGGACCCCGCGATCACCCTGGTACCCGAGATATCGAACCTCGGCATTCTGATGCCCGAGCGACAGTAAATCTCCCGCCGGAGCATCCAGTCTCGCTCCGTGCGCTGCCAGATCCGCATGCCGCCTTCCTGGTTCATGGAGGCAAGCTGCTCCCCCGTTGCATCGAAGGCCATCGAAACGGCCCCCTGGTGGGTCCCCACCAGGACCGACCTGTCGATGTTGAGACGGTCGGGAGACACCAAGCGGATCTCGTTCCTGTCGATGAGAGCAATATCACCGTTCTTGGGATCGATCGCACTGGCACTGTCCCACCCGAGCCACCCACCACCGGGATGACCAACCCGTCCCGAACGCACCGGCTCGTCTCCCTCCAGCGACCATACCTGCCAGAGATTGGAAGACCCTCCAGGCGTCTCTTCACAGGTGTAGATGTACCGTCCATCGGGTGGTCCATAGGCCCTGACACTGCCGTCGAACGACCACGTGCGAAGCAGGGAGCCTTCGGGAACCGACCAGAGTCGGACCGTGTGGTCCGACGCGGAAGTCAACAACCGGTCCCCGCCCAGGAACTGGATCGTCCACACGAAGCCGTCATGGCCCACGAACGATCTGGGCTTCTCCCCGGTTGCCGGGTACAGGAACAGTCCTCCTCCGTTGTGAGCGACGGCCAGCCACCGGCCGTCGGGGCTGAATCGCACCGTCACCGCGTTTCCTATCCCGTACTCCGGAAGCTGGAACATGGTGGGACCGCGCCACAGCGCCCGCATGATGAACCGCCGTGTGTCCTCCTCGTCGGAGAACTCCAGGCTCTTCATGGCGTAGGCCAGGGCGGCCGAGGTGTTCCTCTCCAGCTCGAGCCTGCCCAGAGCCAGGAGATTGGCTCCTTCCGCCCGCCGGTACTCCGCGCGGGCTGCGCGATGGGCCTCCTCGCTCCGTTGCCAGAGGACGGTCATCGCCACCGCCGCGCCCGCGACGATGAGGAACGATGCGCCGGCGAAGGCAAAGGGCCCCCGGTGCCGGGCCACCATCTTCCTGAGGTAGTACCCCGGGCTCGGCGACCGGGCCAGGACGGGTTCGTTCCGCAGGTACCGCTCCACGTCGGCGGCGAATTCTGAAGCCGATGCATACCTTCGGGTCCGGTCCTTCTCCATGGCGTGCATGGTGATCCAGTCCAGTTCGCCGCGAAGCTGGCGAACCAAGCCGGCCATGCTCGTCCCGCGCTTGTCGGCCACGTCCGTCGGCTGCCTTCCCAGGCTGCTCACCCGGGTGCTGGGTTTGGGAGGATCCTCCTCCCGGATGCGCTTCTGGATGGCCTCGTATCCCACCTTTCTCAGTTCGGTGATGTCGAACGTGGGCAAGCCGGTCAACAGCTCGTAGAGCAGGGCGCCCAGGGAATAGACATCGGTGGTGGTGTCCACGTTGAGGCCCGTCAGATCCGCCTGCTCCGGGCTCATGTAGGCCGGCGTACCGATCAGGCGCCCGTGCTCGGTGTACACGGTGCGTTCGGTCAGCCGCTGGTTGATGGCCTTGGCCACGCCGAAGTCGATCACCTTGGGCACGGGCTTCTGGTCCACGATCGTGACCAGCACGTTCGAGGGCTTCACGTCCCGGTGGATGATGGCCTTCTGATGAGCGTGGTGAATCGCCTTGCACACGGCCACGAAGAGGCCCAGGCGCTCCCTGGTGCCCAGCCGCTTCTGGTCGCAGTAGTCGGTGATGGGAATCCCCTGGACGTACTCCATGACGAAGTACGGGCGACCGGTCTCGGTGGTTCCGGCATCGTAGACCTTAGTGATGTTCGGGTGGTCCATCATGGCCAGGGCCTGGCGCTCCGCTTCGAAACGGCCGATGACCTCTTTGGTGTCCATGCCCAGTTTGATGATCTTGAGGGCGACCCTCCTCTTGACCGGGCGCTCCTGCTCCGCGAGGTAGACGGTCCCCATGCCGCCCTCCCCGATGACCTCGAGGATGCGGTAGGGACCGATGCGCTCGGGGGGGCGCTCGAAGCCGGCCAGGGGAATCGTGCTCCGGTCCGGTTCGCGGGCCCGTCCCTCGCCGGCTCCCGGATCCACCGGTTGGTCGCCGTTCATGGGCCTCCTTTCGCGAGTCTCAGAACCCCCTCGGCAGCACGACCAGAGTGCGGGAGAAGTCCTTCCCACCCGCCCGGAGTCGGAGGTAATAGACGCCGCCGGCCAGCGGGTGGCCCCGGAAGTCGCTCCCGTCCCAGGAGGCCTCGTTCGATCCCTGTGGAGCCGGCCCGTCGAAGATCTTCCGCACCAGGCGGCCATTCACGTCGAAGACCTCCACGACCGCCTTCCCCGGCCTGGCCATGGTGAAGTGGACCCGTCCCGTAGCCCCCCCGGAAAGGGGGTTGGGACTGAAGGGAAGAAGCGCCGTGCGGGCCGCTTCCCTGGCCTGGTCGTCGCCCGGAAGGCCGAGACCCACCGTGGGATCACTGCAACTCGACGCTCCCAGGTAGCCGAACCAGCCCAGCACCTCCTCCAGACGCTCCTCCATGGCCGAGATCGATTCATCGCCGTCCGGACATTCCGAAGCCGGACTCCGCCGGCTGAGGTAGAGGCCGTCCACTACGGTCCGGTAGATCGAACCCTGGGACCCGTCCGCATCCAGGGAGATGGAAGCGTACTCGCCGCTCTTGATTCCGGTCACGTACCGCTCTTCGGGAATCGCCGTCCCGAACGAAGCGGATTGGTTGGGAACCAGGACGTCGAACGAGTACTGTTCCGGACATCCGTTGCCTCCGGCCACCGGAGTTCCCCCCTGCGGCCGCGTGGACACCACCGCTCCGGCCACGGGATCGATGCCCACGCAGTAGGTATCGTCGAACGGGCTAGCCGCCGGACAGCCGCTTTCTCGGAAGGAACTGCAGCCCAGGCGGACTCCGGCGATGTCCTCCAGCAGGACCCGGGCGCTGGGTGCGGCCGCGGACCTGTCCACGACATAGGTGATCACATCATCCCGGCTCAGGTATAGGCTGTTGAACCCGACATCCCGCAGCGTGAGCCACGGGATGAGCACGTCGGAGTCCGTCTTCCGAAGGGGCGAGTCCCACAGGATGACCTTGTACCCCAAGAGCTGGGTCACGGACGCTCCATGGGCCGCGTACAGGGGGCGCCCCAGACCCGCCGATCCGCTGTTGTACCGATCCCACCCCGTTTCTTCGAAGTTGCTCGACGGGCCGGGCAGTACATTCGAGAGCGCTTCTTCGTAGAGCGCTCTCGGTCCGGGGAAGAAGTTCACGTACAACACACAGTTGAAGGTCGAATCGACCTCCATCGACGACGGGAGCACTTCCATTTCGAAGTAGTTCCCTCCCGTGGTATCGGGCGCCGTGTACCACTCATTGCCGCCCTCGAACCGGGCCTTGTAGAAGAGGTTCACCCGGGTTCCCGGAGTGAACAGGTCGTCGGGAAAGATGTCGTTGGCCAGGGCGCCGGGGTGGAGATCCAGGGGATCGGGGTCCAGATCGGTCCCGGAGAAATTGGGATCCTCCTCGTGGTAGCAGGCGGTGAACTCCTCCGCCGACGCGACATCGCCGAATTCCGCGCTGTCCATCCGGGCCGAATACCACGGAAGCCCTTGCCACGTCCCCTCGGGCTGATGGCTTGCCAGCCAGGATGCGAGACGGTTGGAGTCGATTCCGGGGCCGGGTCTGACCGAGAATTGCACCCGGACCTCCGCCCCCCCGGTTGAGGCCAACACCCCCAGCGCATCGTCCATCCACCCGTCTTCGGCGACGAATCCCCCGTCTATTCGTCCCGGGGCGTCCATGCGGAGGGTCCCGTTGGAGGGAAACGCATCCTGCGGAATCGACTCCCAGCTCCACCACAGGGACGGCGCATTGGGATTCCCGGAGACCCCTACCCTGACATTGTCGAACCACGGCGAGCTGTTGGAACTACCCGTGCAGTTGCCATAGAAACGGCAGTAGTTGACGACACCCAGGGCAATCCGCAATCGTTCGGCATGAACGCATTCCCCCCCGCCGATGGCCAATCGGACGGGCTGGCCGGGCTGGGTACACAGGGCCGCCCACCCGCCAAAGACAGCGTACGAGAGCATCGGGCTGGTGATCAGCTTTCCGGTAGCCGGGCATTGCATCGGGTAGAACTGCCACATGAGGCTGATGAAGACGTAATTCAGGACCGGCAGCTGGAAGTAACCGCCGAACTCCACGAACTCCTCCGGAACCCCGACCAGTCCCGCCGCCTTGAGATCGATCCACGGGGACACCGCGACGTTGTCCTGGAACCTGTCGTGTCCGCCGAGCAGGTTCTGGAACACCAGCACCGAGTCGGCCATGGTGCAGGGACACGGGGTCAAGGGAGCGGGAAGATCGGCCAGGGACACGATGTCCGACCAGTCGCCGCCGTCCCCGGCTTCGCCGGGCAGGAGCAGCCACCCGTCATCGCCGGTCTCGAAGTCCGCCGGACCGTCCGAAATCGCCCCCGAGAGGACGATGTTGTCCACCGCGAAGGCGCCGCAGGTGGTGGGGTTGAGACCGTCCTCGTCGGACCACAATTCGTCCGAGCTCACGCAAAACTTGATGACGATGTCCCCCGGGGATCCGGGCAGGCTCTCTCCCTGGGCCAGGGCGAGGGCAGCATGGTCCGACCCGGGACCCGTGTAGGCATCCACGATCACGTCATCCCCGAACCCACTCGTGTCCACGATCACGTAGGTGAAGTCGTATCCCTCCTCCGTGTCGTTCGCGTAGTCGAAATCGAGGTTCACCGAACCCGATCCAGGATAGGGGAACGTCCGGCCGATGCAGACGTTCCACTGGTTTCCGTAACCTTGACCGGCGTAATAACACAGATCATCGGCCTCCCCGCGGAAGATCCCGCACCAGTAGGAGGCCGATCCTCCCAAGCCGCCCTGGCCCCCCACGCACACGTTCGTTTCCCACCGGGGATCGTCATCCGTGATCCGGCGGAAATACGTGACCTCGCTGCGCGTGAAGTCGATTCCACGCCAACCCTCCATGCAGGCATGGAGCCCCGGCGTTTTGTACGGATCGACATACGGGTCGTTCAGGTCGAAGTGGGAACCCACCCCGGAGTCGAACGTCCACACCGAATCCCGAAGCGCTTCCCAGCGCGCGGAGTCGGCGTTCCAGAACGTACCGCCGAAGTAGATCGTGTCCTGCTGCGCGGCATGCACGGCGCCTCCGCTCTTTCCGGAAGGCGGCATCTTCAGGGGGTGGTTGATCAGCGTCGGCGCGCGGTTCAGTGGAGATTTGCCGGGGCGGCCATCGGCTGAAGTGACCAAAGCAAGGGAGAATGCAGCGGCGAGGAAGAGTCCGTATCTCATCTCTACCCTCCGTCATATCCACGACCAGGAGGCAACAACCACTCGGGGAACTCTTTATGCCGATTCTAATGGAACCGGAGTTATCAATGGCTGCATTTGTGCGGCCTTTGTGGCGGATACACATGATGACTTGGATTCGGACCGTCCGTATTGACGGCCGTGACCGTCCAGAATTCGGGTCGGTCTCCCGATCCGCCGGACGCCGGCCTGCCGCCGCCCGGCGGCAACGGGAAAGAGGCGCTCGTGATCCCGGAACGGAGGCCCCGCAGGTCCGACCCGGGGCGGACGCTGGAATCTCCTGGCGCACATCCCATTCCGGATCCCCGGAAAATCAACCCCGGCCCTCCCGTAGTCCAGGAAAGGAGGTGTTGTCATACTCGAAGGGAGTCGCGCGCAGGTGTCGATCGATCCGGACGGGAAGCGGGGCGGCAACACCCCCGGGAACGAGGCATGACACCATCCCAACCCATCACCACGCTCTTCCTGGACATCGGGGGGGTACTCCTCACCAACCTCGCCCGGCGGGATGATCGCCCTGGCCTTCACCCCCGACCCGGACGCCTGATGACCTTCCCCTGGATGCCCGGTCCGGGATCACGCCGGCTGGGAATCCCGCTTGCCGAACATCAGAAGTGCGACACCACCGATCAACACAACCACACCGGCGATCACCGGCACAGGGATGCTCCTGTGCTCCGTGGCGCTCACTTCCATATTACCCATATGGAGAACCGTTCGGTTATTGTTGTAGTTGATTCCGCCGTAGAGCAGTGCGAGGACTCCAAGGACCACGAGGACGATTCCGATGGTTTTCATGCTGTTTGCTCTTCCCTGCCGATGGGCCGTCCACCCGCACCCCGGCAACTATTGCCCGGACGCATGACAACGGCGACGATGCCTTCCGGCTCGACCTTCATCTACAGCACCTTTCGCCCCTGAATGATGCGAAGGAGCACGACAACGACGGCGATGACAAGCAGAACATGAATGAAGCCGTGCATGGTGAAGGCGGTGACAAGACCGAGCAACCAGAGCACGACCAGTACGACTGCGATCGTCCACAACATGGGTCATCTCCTGCCTAGTGATAGAATGTCCAGCCGACCGTGATCTTGGCGTCCGGTATGTCGTTTACACTGAGCTTCGTCTCGACGAAGAAGCGGTTACCGTTCGAGAGGCCTTTCTCGATTCCGCCCAGAATGTTCACCCCCAGGTCGGTATGCGAACTGTTGTTGCGGCCGTTGTCGAAGTTCTTGATGTTCGCACCGAGTCCTCCACCGAGGTAGGGGCTCCACACGTCCCACCGGGAGCTGAACCGATAGGCCGCCTCCGCGTTCAGGGTGAAGAGGTTCAGATGGTCACCAAAACCAAACTCCACATTCGGCTGAAAACGGACATGGTTGGCGAAGTTCCCGAAGTCGATGTGGGCGCCGAAGTGGATCTGGTCGGGATTCAGGGACAGTCCGACCCGGGGGCCCCAGCCGCGGAAACCGGATTCGGTGTCGGGCTCCGCCCGAGCAAGGGCCGGCGCCAGAACAACGCCCAGGGCGGCTGCCATCAGAATCAATCGAGCGCTCTTGGTCATGTCTTTCTCTCCTGTCCTCGGAATGCGGCCGGACCGCATGAGTCCTCTACTGGATCGGCTTGCTGAAGGCAGCAACGAGATCCTTCCAGGCGTCGTCCAACTCGGCCCTGGCGCGCGTGTTGTCCGTGTCTTCCTCTGCCAGGAACTCGTCCAACTTCAACTGCGCGAGCGCATGCAGGGCCTTCAACTCGTCGATGTACATAAGGGCGCCGAAAGTGGGATGGACGCCGGCCATCTGGGTCCTGGCCACAAGAGCATCTATCTTCACGCTCCATTTCTTC
>Ga0307424_1000567_pt1 | contig 19750 bp, 22 predicted proteins | sample SalMarWE160320MG_FD_202157 | JGI IMG/M metagenome (GOLD analysis project Ga0307424, IMG submission 202157) | Salt marsh sediment microbial communities from the Plum Island Ecosystem LTER, Massachusetts, United States - WE1603-20 | ecosystem: Environmental > Aquatic > Marine > Intertidal zone >... | reverse complement strand
ATCACAGGAGACTCCATTCACAGTCTAACTATTGAACCAGGTGATTCAGGCATAATTGCAATAGAACATGATTGGATAACCGGAAACAAGTACGCCGTCAACCTGTTTACTCCTGACGGTTTATTGGTAGGCTCCTACACAGACACAGCTTAAACTCAAAACTAGTTATTTCAAACAACAGAACCTAGCAAAGAGTACTGGGGTTCATTCGGGGGATAAGGATTTTTAAATGACTTTATAGATACCATTTCTGAGTGTAAATCGGGCAAGATGCCATCACCGCTAACCTATTGCTCCCTCTAGCGGGTGTTGGAGGGGTGTCAGTGTCTGCCTTCGGGTCATAGCCCAACGAGACTTGAAGGTGCTGGCTACATAACGCATCCTGGGTGGTGTGTCGGTAACGCTACCATGCAAGCCTTTTAGGAGAAAGAAGATGATGGCATGGAACACACAAAACCCGAATACAACAAAATCTTGCATTATGTAGTGTTCCTTCCTTTTTTCAGACAACTGGAGGTTAGGTCGTGCTAAGTCAAGCACGCAATAAAATTTTTGGAGGTGAAAAAGCAAATAGAGAATGTCCTAAATGTCAGAACAACAAAATTTGGAAAGACGGAAAAAGAAAAACTCGAAACGGATTTGTTCAAAGATACATCTGCGGAAAATGTGAGTATAGGTTTAGTGAATCGGCAATTTTATCAACTAACTGCTACACTAGTTCTAGGCGTCAAATATGCGTGACCTCGACAGAAGGCACGAAAAACTTGACCAAAGTGAAAACCCGAACAATAAATGGGCTTGCGGGAACCACAAAAAATGCCGAAGAACTGCTAATTAATTTTGCATTGTACATGAAAAAACAAGGACTTAAAGACTCGACAATAAAACCACGATTAGGCATCCTAAATGTGCTCATTAGACGTGGAGTAGATTTACTAAACCCCGAATCAGTCAAAGAAGGAATAGCCAAACAAACAACTTGGTGCGAAGGAAGAAAAGACAACGCCGTAAACACATACAACAACTTCATCATAATGCATGGACTCCAATGGAACCCACCAAAATACAAAAGAATACACAAGCATCCATTCATCCCAACAGAAACAGAAATAGACCAACTCATTGCAGGGTGTGGACAGAGAACAGCAACATTCCTTCAAATACTAAAAGAAACTGGAGCAAGATGTGGGGAAGCATGGCAATTACTATGGACAGACATCGAATTCCAAAACAGAATAATGACAATAACCCCCGAAAAAGGAAGTAACCCTAGACAATTCAAAATAAGCATGACACTAACAGCAATGCTAAATGCACTACCAAGAGACCAAAAACAAATCTGGAACGCACAACTAAGAAGCATAAGAAGAAACTTTCAACGCTCTAGAAAAAGAGCTGCCAACTCAACCCAAAACCCCCGAATACTTAGAATAACATTTCACACCTTCCGACACTGGAAAGCAACAACAGAATACCACAAAACCAAAGACATCCTCCATGTAATGAGAATCCTCGGTCACAAAAACATAACAAACACTCTTCGATACACTCAACTCATACAAACCGATGACGACGATTTCATCTCAAAAGTCGCAAAAACCGTTGAAGATGCCTGCAAACTGATTGATGTTGGTTACGAATACGTTACAGAATTCCAAGACCAAGGCGTCAAAATCTTCAGAAAACGGAAGTAGTGACATTCACGATTGTCGTGGGTGTACTTGTGGCGTCGGGAGTGGGATTCGAACCCACGCGACCCTTTGGGTCACAGGCTTTCAAGGCCTGCGCGTTATCCGCTCTGCCATCCCGACAACTAAACTGATTCATGAACTGCGGCAGTGTATAAGCTTTATCGCAAAACTCTTTCTACAAAGCATTAATTGCCAATCCAAAAAGAAATACGCTACAAAAAAAGGGTGGAAGAAAGTGTGTTGGCTTTAGATTTCTGGGTCTGAGAGCGGAATCATTCCAACCAGCAGTTTTCCGAAGGTGTCGATGTGCTCTTCTTCTTCGGCGAGGATTTTTTCGAAGAGCCTTCGGGTTGTGCTGTCGCCTTCGTCGTTTGCAGCCTTTATTGTTCTCCTGTAGAGGATGATGGCTTCCTCTTCCGCTTTCTGGTCCAGCCTAAGCATCTCCTCTAAGCTTGAGCCCACAAAGACGGGGTCAGGTTTCACTGTTGGGGTTCCGCCAAGATACGATAGCCGTTCAGCAATCTCCTCGGCATGCTTCATTTCGGTGATGGCTATTTCTTTGAAGATGTCTTCAACCATTGCGCCTTTGATTCCTGAAACCGTGACGTGCTGCCACATGTACTGGATAGAAACCTGCAGTTCACGTGCTATTCCCTGGTTCATTAATTCAAGCAACTTTTTTGATGCCACAAAAACACTTCCACAAATTAAGTAGTTTGAGACGTGATTTTAAGTTTTCTAAAATGACTTGAACAGTCAATTAGATGTCCAGAATGAACCTGACTGTCACGGACTCGGCGTCCTTCAGGATTTCCATCTGATGATACGTTGCAGCCTTTATTCCCACCTTTGTCGGATGCTTCTCCGAATCATAGGCTTCGCCCCACGCCCTCGCATGCAACTTAACACCTTCAGAAGTTGTTTCAATGCTCGAAACCTCAAAGCGGGAGTAAAGTTTGCCCTTCAACTCGAACTCAAGCAGCAGCTCCTCAAGCCAACTGTAAAGAAGAGCAGGCTCATCCGGCGCCTCCACCACAAAGCTTTCCTCATCCTCTGCCTTAACCTTCTCCAAGTCAGTCATAACATCAGTCATTGCAGCAGCCGCACTCTCGAAAGCCTCCTCTAAGCTGCCGCCATAAGCCTCAACATACGCGTCGGCGGTGTGCTCCAGAAACCTGAAACGCCTCTTCATATCCAAAACCAATCTTCTGAGAGTAGCCTCAAAAAACTTCTGCAACCTTCCCTATGGCTGCAACAGCAAGACCGACCGCATTCTCTGCATCATCCAAATCAAGAATAGCCGCTGGGCTGTGAATATAACGGGCAGAAACAGAAATTACGCCGCTTGGCACGCCTCCCCTGCTTAGGGCAATTCTGGCGGCGTCCGTGGAGCCTCTGATTCCCGTCTCCAGTTGATAAGGAATCTTGTTTTCTTTCGCCGAATCCATAAGCAGCCGCAACACTTTGGGGTGCGCAATCAAACCCGCATCTGCAACAGTCAAGACTGGCCCTTCTCCCATCTTGGCTGGCGCTTCTCCTTCTCCGACTCCAGGCGTGTCCCCAGCAATGGTTGCGTCCAAGGCGATGCCAACGTCAGGTTCTACATGGAAGGCGGCGATTGTTGCTCCTCGCAGCCCCACCTCCTCCTGTATTGTTCCTACAGCGTAAACGTTGCAGTCAACGTTCTGTAGTCGCTTCATGATTTCAATCAGTATGGCGCATCCAACACGGTCGTCGAAGGCTTTCCCCAAAACAACGTTGTCTGTTAGGCGGGCAAATTTTGTGTCAAAACTTACAACATCACCCACCTGAACGCCCATCTTCTCAGCCTCCTCATTGTCCTTGGCTCCGACGTCGATGAAGAGCTTATCCGCCTCGATAACCTTCTTTTTCTCCGCCTCAGTCTGTATGTGAACAGGTTTGGAGCCGACAACTCCACGTAAGGGTCCTTTGTCTGTGTGGACAATAACATTCTGCGCCAAAAGGAGCCTGTCGTCGATTCCCCCAATTTTCGTGAACTGGAGAAAACCCTTCTTCTTTATGTTTTTGATCATAAGCCCAATTTCGTCCATGTGGGCTGCAAGCATGACTGTCGGCGCATCATTTTTTCCTTTCTTGAAGGCAATCAAGTTTCCAAGCTTGTCTTCACGGATCTCATCAACGTAGGGCTTCAGATACTGCCCCATCAACTCTCGAACCTCATTTTCTCTTCCTGTCACACCGTTAGCGTTCGAAAGCATCTCCAGAGCCTCAACCAGATTCAATGAAATCATCCACAACCATAAACATCCGAAGCCGTATATCAAATTATCTGAGATGAACATAAAAAAGTTCACAATCACTACACAATAGATGATATATATGATACAAGACGTAACCAATAATGATACTTTTGGTCCAGAAATATTAGAACACCATTCACTAAAGAACAAGGCATCGCGTCACGTTTATTCTTCAGCCTTCACAATGGGTAAGAAGACAAATTTACAGCGGACGCTGATTTAGTCTTCAGTGTATTCGTCTGCAGCGAGTTCAACTGAAACCGTGTCTTTATGTGAGGGGTGTTTTCTCTTTTTTGGAGTCATCTCTCTTCCTTGCATGAAAGAATTTTCGGCAGCAGTGATTCCATCTGCTTTCAACATTTCTCCTCTTTGTGTGTCATCATAAATGTCCCCTGTTTCTCGTTCAATCCGTTGTTCAGCGTCGTCAGTGTCGATATGCTTAGTCTTCTTTCTTTTTGTTCTGCTCATGCATTCACTCTAGGTAATTAAAGCGCAGCTGTGCAATATAAAGAGCGCATTCTCTTAAGTAATCCCAAATGATCTCTATACAAAATATAACACCAACTAATACGATTAATGTGTAATCTGTGAATTAAGCGTTAAACAATTTTCGCGCACGCAAAGCTAGAGCCAGAAAACTTTGAACAAAAAGCCAAAAGAGAGTTAATGTGCATGCTGAAGTCCTTTTGTTTCTGTCAATTCGACCATTCTCTTTCCTTTTGTGCGCGTAGAGACGTATACTTTGCCCTGTATTTCCAGTCGCATCAAGGTCTTGTTTAGGTCTCCAAATCCTGCTTCTCCATGGCTTTCCTTAATCAGCTCATAAAGCTCTACATCGGTCAAGGGGCCTTTTCTCTCCAAGATTTCCACTATTGTCGTGTATAGAGGATGAGGTTTCCAAGTTTTTGTAGACAACTCTAGATTCTACACCACCATTTTGTTAGGTTTTTAATTTGCCGAACCTGCTTCACAAAGTTTATAGTTTCAATCAACACATTACTCTTTTTAAGCGCGCGTCCTTTCCCTCGCGTAACAGTAGCCAGAGTCGTCTCCGCAAAAAAACATCCTAAGCTAGATTCGAGGCTGCCGTCAACAAAAAACGTTCGCGCATTCTGTTTTCAACATTAATTTTTGAGGTTATTCTTCTCTTCTAATTGCGGCTGTCTTCCGGGTCATTAGAATGTAGGTTTCTGTTGCACGTAATACTGTGTATCCTTGATTTGCTAATTCGTTTAATCGGTCATTAAATTTTACCCATGTTTCTGCGTCACTATTTTCAGGTAATTTCTCTATTTGTAATGTTTTAAGTTTCATAGTCACTTTTCACCCTCCTAATCGTTATTATATCTACTTTCCGGGTCTAACAAAACACTTGTTTCTAGTAATTCGTTTTCCAGCGATTAAGTGAACATTGCTGCCAACAGTGACTGGTAGCTTTGTACATACAGCTTCCACATTCTACTCCGCTAAATTGATTTGACTTACTCATCCTATACTTGTTTCTAACATACATTGAATTAAACCCCCAAATAAATTATCAAAATTTAAGTTGTAGTGTGGTTCGTGCGCATCTCGGAGAAAAGTTGGATGCTATTTTTGCATTTTTTATTAAGCACCTATTATTCTTTGCCAATCCATGTTTCTATTGCTTCTTCGACAGCTTTGGATAGGTCCCCTTTTTTCCCACCAAATCTCTCGATAGTCTTGAACCTGAGCGACTTTTCCAGTTCATCAGAGATCGCTACGCTTATTCTCCCCATTTCACTAACCAACCACACCAATTTTTATTATTTTATGTTTTTTGCAAGCCCCAAAGGCTAGATGTTTTTCCAATAAGCAAATTGTCTTGTTCCGACCGCTAGTTTTGTTTTTGTCATCATTTATTATTCACCGTAATTTGCTTATTCGCATATATTACTATGGATTTACGCGCTTATAAGTGTATTGGCTTAAACGCTTAAGCGCAAAAGACATAATCTGGAAACAATAAAGATGAGAATTCCCGCAGGAGCGAAACGAAAACAAGCAAAACATACGTTCCAATAAACGAGTAGTCTTCGTTGAGGAAAAAACAGTAGAAAAGGTAAAAACGCAATTAATCTTACACATATACAACGGACGCATAAACAAGGTGAATTTTATGCCTAGACGGTTATACGATCGTGCAGAAGATTGGCTGGTCACCTGTTCTGTATGCCACGGTTCAGGTGCGATAGGTGAAGGGGGTTTGAGAAAACGATGCCCAAACTGTGATGGAGCAGGAAAAGTAAGCTCTACCCCGCAAACGCGAAAATTAGTAAGGGACTCTACTTGATACGGCTTCATAATCAAAGGATACCTGCCAAAATCGTTAATACTAAGCATTAGCGTGTACGTGCGGATTTTCTGGAGTGTGAATATGAGAGAACAAATTAGAAGAGACAGAACTGGGGAGAACAAGAAAGCAAACGTGAACGTTTGGGGTTTGGGTTAAAATTTAACCCCAAACCCATTACAGTTTCAGGTAATCGTCTATAGTACCTTTTAAAATAAATTTTGGGTTCTTTTTTAGGAACTCTTCGCATGGAGTCACAATTTCTGGGATAAGTTTCTCTTCAACAGAGTTCTTATCACCGAAATAGTTTGTTAGCAATGTCAAAAAATCATTCCACGAAAGGTTAGTCCATAACCCAACAGGTATTTGGTAAGGTAACTTCACGAGCATCACTCCATTTAACTGTTTATACTCTAATCGTTCGGCATCTTTCCAGCGTTTTTCATGCTCTCTACAAAACAGTCTGACATAGACCACAAGACCGTTCAATAAACGAGTTTCATCAACAATCCATACGCGCACTCCCTCATTTTTGCATATGCAACATTTGGGGCTTTTCTGAATAATTAACCCACACAGATTCTTAACATACGATTCAGTGCATTCCAAACTTTTGTTTACATAAACGCTCATCTGAACAGGTTCTCCTACAAATACAAGTGAGTTTTATGAACATTTAACCTTGATAATTGGTTACTGCCTATTTTTTCCATTGATTATTAGATTGAAAAAATTAAATCTATTCATCATTGTTTTTGTTGGAAGAACTTTTCTCGTCAAAATCTTTCTCTATTTCTTTATATAGTTCTATTATTTTTTTCAGCTGTAACCGATTTATTGGAGCATTTTCAGTCCGTACTTCTGAAGCAAAATAGAAATTATGTAGTGTTTTAGTTGGGTTGTTAATCAAACAATTAATATAAAATTCCCATGCTTTTGTCATGTTCATATGTAAAGCTTCATCTTCTGTAAACCCTTCGTGTTTCAAAATGTTTAACACGCCAAAGTGTTCATCTTGCAGAATGTGTTTAGTGTCTTTTTTTTCTGCCTCTTTTAAAAATTCGGCAAGTGTCATTTCTGAAGCTTTCTTACCCAAGAAACCAACCCTAATTTAATATCACATCTTAGATTAAAAATCTAACTTTTAATAAAAAAGGGGGTTTGTGTTTATTTCCAAAGCTTTTTGCCGGTAAACAGCCAAACGAGCACTAAGATTACTGCAATCACGAGCAGTATATGTATCAATGAGCCTATTGCCTGGCAAAGCAAAGAACCCAAGCGCCCAAAGTATCGCAATAACAATAGCGATTGCCAACCAAATATTCATAGCAAACTCCCCTACGTTTAATCTACTGGTCTTAGGTACATGTGAAGCTGGTCTTTTGAAACTTTCAAGTGCAATCCTTTGTCTGTCCAGCGGGCAACCCCTTTCTCTAAGGCTGAAATTGCCAACATGTTCCGAATTGATATTTTTGCTCCAAGTAGTTCATTAGCTGCTTCTTTTGTCAACCGAATCTCAAGATGAGTTATTTTCCACGCTTCCGGATCTATTTCAATTTCCTTGACTTCGCCTATTTTCTCATCTAACGCAAACACATCTTTATCCATAAACTCTTTACTTTTCATTGTTCTCTATCCCCCCTTTTCACGCAAAATCTCTCAATGGTCTTGAACGTGAGCTTCTTTTCCAGTTCACCAGGGGGCGCTACCCTGATTCGACCCATGTCAATTATCAACCGCGCCCGTTTTTATTGTTTATATTTTTTGCAAGCCCCAGAGGCTAAGTGTTTTTCCAATAAGCAAATCGTCTGACGTCAAGTGTTACCTTTGTTTTTGTTGTCATTTTTCATTCACTTTAATTTGCTTATTCCCATATGATACTATATGCTTACGTGCTTATAAAGCTATTGTCTTAATAGCTTAAGCGTTAAAGATATGATCTGGAAACATAAGCGACGCGCACACGCCTGACAAGCAGTTCATCATCACGCTTGTGGTCCATCAAGAATCTCTCCCTTCAAAAATAACAGAGAAACGACAGTAAAACCTTGATTAATTCAAAAAGTAGCATAGCTTTATTGGCTACGTGATCAAAGTAGTAGTGGGAGATAATTATGGCATATTTAACACAAACCCCGTCTGGACAACCTGTACTTATTTTGAAGGAAGGAACTTCAAGGAGCAGAGGGAAGGAGGCACAGAAAAACAACATAATGGCAGCCAAAATTATTGCTGAAGCCATAAGATCTACACTTGGACCACGTGGCATGGACAAGATGATTGTGGATAGTTTAGGCGACATAACAATAACCAACGATGGGGCAGCAATACTTGATGAGATAGATGTTCAACATCCAGCAGCAAAAATGATCGTTGAAGTTGCCAAAACCCAAGACGACATGGTGGGAGATGGAACAACAACTGCGGTGGTTCTATCAGGAGAACTGCTAAAAATGGCTGAAGAACTGCTAGAACAGAATATCCATCCAACAGTAATTGTGGAGGGCTACCGGAAAGCAGCACAAAAAGCTCTAGAAGTCTTGGATAAAATAAGCCAAACTGTGGACTTGAATGATAAAGAGACACTGAAGAAGGTTGCTAGGACAGCAATGGGAAGCAAGGCTGTTGGTGCCGCAAAAGAACACTTTGCAGACATCGCAGTTGACGCGATTAATCTAATTGCTGAAAAAGTTGGAGACAAATGGGTTGTTGACATTGACAACGTTCAAATCGTAAAGAAAGAGGGAAAAAGCCTTCAAGACACCGACATTGTAAGCGGCATAATTTTGGATAAAGAAGTTGCTCACTCTGGTATGCCCAGAAGCGTAAAACAAGCTCAAATTGCCCTCGTAGATATAGCGTTAGAAGTTAAAAAAACTGAAGTTAGCGCTCAGATTAGAATTAATGACCCCACTCAAATAACGGGTTTCTTAGATAAGGAAACTAGCATGCTCAAGAATATGGTTGAGAAAATCAAGAAAGCAAAAGCTAACGTTTTGATTAGTCAGAAGGGTATAGATGATACGGCAAAATATTTCCTTGCAAAGGAAGGAATAATGGCGGTTATACGCGCAAAAGAGTCTGATATGAAAAAGCTCTCAAGAGCAACCGCTGGCAAAGTTGTTACAAACTTAGATGATATTAGGCCGGAAGATTTGGGTTATGCTGAGCTTGTGGAAGAACGAAAGATTGGCGATGATAAGATGGTTTTCGTGGAGGGTTGCAGGAATCCTAAATCTGTTTCAATTCTGATACGTGCAGGTTTAGAGCGAATGGTGGACGAGGCTGAGCGTATTATGCATGATGTTTTGTCAGTGATTGCTGATCTCTACAAGAAAAATAAGGTTGTTGCTGGTGGTGGAGCCACAGAGACTGAAATGGCTAAGCAACTACGAGAGTATGCTGTTCAGATCGGTGGTAGAGAACAGTTGGCAGTTGAGGCTTTTGCGAAATCCTTGGAAATAATTCCTAAAACATTGGCTGAGAATGCGGGCTTGGAACAAATTGACATCTTGGTTAACCTGAGATCCGTTCATGAGAAATCCAAAGGGTATTCTATGGGTGTTGATGTTTTCAGTGGCGAGATTGTTGACATGTTCAAGAAAGGAGTTATTGAACCGTTAAGCGTAAAGGAGCAAGCAATAAAATCAGCTTCAGAGGCGTCAACGATGATTTTGAGGATTGACGATGTAATATCTGGCAGAAAGACCGCAGCTCCTCCTGGTGGTCAAGGTGGAATGCCTCCAGAATACTGAGAATTCACTGCGTGTAATTTGATTTAACCCCGAAATGTTCGTTCTATTTCGTTGGTTCTTTAGCTGTTTTTCCCGGAAAAACGCAGATACCTTTGATTTAGTTGTGCTTTGTGAAAATAAGCTTATTTTGACATTATATCAAACCTGTGCTAAACTCAGATATATCAAAATACCGTATGATAAAAAACCGTAATGTTCGGGGATTCGAATCAAACTTTTATAAACACGTGGATGTGTTCTTAAGAAGAAATGACTGAAGACAAGAAGGAAAAGGGCTCAGCTGTTTTTCCCATGTTTCTGATGGGTGGCTTATTCGTAATTATCCATCTTCTGGCTATTCTGATAACGAAACCCTTTGAGGACTCGGGCTTAGACGTTTTCGACAACCCGAACGACCCCGTGAACGTGATTATCTTCTTCGTGATTATGCTGGTGGTCACAGCCACCATACTGTTGATTGCCAAATTCTGGAAGAAACAGTTCATTCAAGTCATCATCCTAGGCTCGATAGCATACACGTCATTTTTCGTGTTCTATCCGCTGCTGTCCTTTGTGGTTCCATACCAGATAGCGCTCGGTCTTTCTGTAGCCGCCGCAGCAATCCTGGTTGTGGCGCTCATCAAATATCCGGAATGGTACATCATAAACCTGTGCGGCATAATCGTGGGCGTAGGCGCCATCGGAATATTCGGCATCTCCCTCAGCATCTTTCTGGTAATCGTGATGCTCATCGGACTGGCAATATACGATGCCATCTCAGTCTACAAGACCAAGCACATGATTGACCTAGCAGACGCGGTTATGGACCTCAAACTGCCCGTCATGCTGGTTGTCCCAAAAACTCGAACATACTCGATGCTTAAGGAGACAAAGGGGCTGAAAGAAAAGCTTGAGGACAAAGAAGAGCGGGAAGCCTTTTTCATGGGCTTAGGAGACATAGTGATGCCCGGAATATTGGTTGTCTCCTCCTTCTACAACATTGCCGACAACGGGCTTCTCATAGCATTATCCGTCATGATAGGCACGCTTGTGGGCTTTGCGGTTCTGATGTCGGTTGTGATTAAAGGGAAGCCGCAGGCTGGACTGCCCTACTTATGCAGCGGCGCCATTCTGGGCTACGTTATATCCAGCTATCTGCTGTCCGGAGGATTAGCTGGCTTAGTCCTTCCCTTCTAGCGTCACACTCACACATTCTGAAACTTTGGAGCCTAGAGGGGTTTCTAAAGTGCCGCAGTTTAATCACGTTTTGTGAGGGCGGCTCCCTATTTTCTCTTTTTTGTTTGATTAGGTATGGCAAAATCTTTTAAGAACAAAAACTGAAAGATGTTTCTGTATTGAGTTGGGGGAGCTTAAACAGCTAGTCTGTGGTCAAAAGGGAAAACTATCAGAAGACAAAAACCTGTTTGCCGATGATGATGAAAGCTGTTGATTTCTGGCAGATTAGCTGTGGACAACTGACTCGCAGCACTATCTAGACTTTCTTATTGCGACGCAGACCGCTATAGTCTACGACAAACTCTTCTCAGCCGGTGTCGCCGGAATAACGTACTGCTACGATCTTACCACGGGCGATCTACTATGGTCTCACGAAGCAAGCGACCCCTTCCAGGAAATCTTATGGTCTAATAATTGGTGGGCTCAAATACTGTTCATTACCGATGGAAAACTCTATATGGGTCATTCAGAGCACTCGCCTATTGATCCCAAACCACGTGGTGCACCATTCTATTGCCTTAACGCAACAAACGGAGATGTAATTTGGGAATCAGAGGGATTATTCCGTCAAAGCAACTGGGGAGGAACAGGCGTTATCGGTGACAGTATAATAGCGACGCAGGACACGTACGACCAACGCGTATACGCCATAGGTAAGGGAGGAAGTGAAATCACCGCCTCGATCAAAAATAATGTTGTGCCGCTGGGAAGTACTGTGTTAGTCGATGGCACGATGATGGATGTTTCTCCTGGCACAGAAGACACTACAACGAAACTAAGATTCCCGAATGGAGTTCCCGCAGTCTCTGAAGAAAGCATGTCCGACTGGATGCTGTACGTGTACAAGCAGTTTTCGCGTCCAGCAGATACGACAGGTGTTAAGATAAAATTTGCAGCTATTGATCCCACTGGAAACCACAAAGACCTTGGTGAAGCTATCAGCAACTCGTACGGCAGCTACGGTTTCGAGTTCAAACCTGAAGATGAAGGCCAATACATGATCACCGCCACCTTTGAAGGTTCCAATTCATACTACCCTTCAACCGCAGTCACGTATCTGAGCGTTGTTCCAGCAGCAGAGAAATTAGACATTCCAACAGTTGATGAGATTGCCCAGACGACAGTTAGCCAGATGCCAGCATATCCAACGCCTCCAACCGCAGATGAAATCGCTCAGGAGACTGTAAACCAGATGCCAGCATACCCAGAACCCACCACATGCCCAGAAATACCCGCCTACCTAACAATCGACATAGTAAGCATACTGCTGGTTGTCATCATCCTAATCATCGGATTATACTGCTGTTTCGTAAAAAAACAAAAATAAACCCAAATTTCCCTTCCCTTTTTTTATTCGGGAAGTAAAACCTCAGAAGAAAATGGGCTGAAAAGGCTCAGGCACAGGAATGATACGTACCAAAGCAGCAGCATGCCCAATTCCATTGTCTTAACCTCTCCCTCTTTGGCGCCTGTGCTGGAGCCTCAGCAAACCCTTGTGTGCTGCAGTAGAGTTTAGTGCTGGCTAAAGGAGCCTCTTCGCATTTTAGACTTGGATTCTGTCGTGACGTGGTATCCCCCGTGTTCAAGGTGTTTGATTAACCTCGAGAAAATCAGAAAATTGGCTGCATCTAGGCGTTCTGGAACCTTGAAACCCAAAGGTATTTCTGAAGTGATGCTGTTAAACAGGAGTGGAAAAGGGAAAAAGTATTTAAAACTCGGAAAGAGGATAAGGCAACATCAAAGGGTGTATCTTAGCGATGGTAAGAAAAGCGAGAATCAAGCTGACAAGTACAGACTACAAAAAGCTTGAGAATGTATGCGGAGAACTGAAAGTCATCGCTGAGAAGACGGGAGTAAAAATCACGGGACCACATCCTCTCCCAACGAAGCGGCTCAAGGTTCCGGTGCGCAAAACGCCGTGCGGTCAGGGAACTGCAACTTGGGACCGGTGGGAGCTGCGGATTCACAAGCGCCTCATCATAGTTGATGCTGAGGAGCGGGTTATGCGGAGAATCATGAGGGTTCGTGTTCCCGAAGAAGTTTTCGTCAGCATAGAATTACTGTAAGTTTCTGTTCTCGTTTTTCTGTCGCTTGTTCTGTTACTAGAAAGAGTGTTTAGTTGTTTAGTACAGCATGTACGTGTAAGCAGTCAATACGATTGCTGCGACAAACGCTACTGCCCAGATTGGCTTGTTCCACCTGAACACCTTCAAGCCATCAAATATGCCAAAGGGAATCAGATTAAAGACCGCCAAAAACGCGTTGATGAAGGCGATAAACCAGAAAAGCTCTTGCCCCGCTGCCGCAATCATGATGCACACTGCTGAAAGAATCAAGTTTGTTACTGGTCCAGCGATGGCGGTTTTTCCCACAGTTTCCCTTGTTCCTGTACCCGCAATCATAACTGCCCCCGGCGAAATAAGTTTGAAGGGAAGAAACATTGAAATCAGGGTTATGAGGGCGCCCTGCATGGTTACCCGAAATTCTGCCCACAGGTTGAAGTGCTGTGCCGAAAATTTGTGGGCGAGTTCGTGAAGCAGAAACGACAAAGTGAATGCGATTGACAGTATTGCCAGACTCAGCAGTGATATGGCTGAGTTTGATTGAAGAAAGTATGTGACGCCGACGCCCATGACTAGAAGGGCTCCGATGAGGAGGTGTTTTAGTTCTGTTTTGCTGAACCAGAATACTCGGGATGCTTGAGGCGTGTAGGAGACTGTGTACTTGTATGAGGGTGCTTCAGGGACTGCCTGTGTGCGCGTTGGCGGTGCTTCTCTTGGAGCTTTTGCCCTCCATGTTTCAGGGCAGGCGTGTCTCTCGGGGATACGGTGCTCGGCGCAGAAGAAGCCTCCACAGTAGTTGCATTTGAATGGCATCACAACATCTTCGCCGCAGTATTGGCACTTCGCCGTCTCTTTCATCTTCCTGAATGTTTCTGGAAAAACTGGTTGAACGGACTGGTTTAAATGTTTAGCTCAAGTTCTTGGAGTTATAACATCAAACTATCACTTTTTGTTTGTTCATGTTCAGTTGGTTCAGGTTTTAAAGGAAGAGTTAATTCCGAGAGCGAACCATTCTGTTTCTGTGACTGATGGAAAACATGTTTTTTGATACGGCTTACATTTTGGCTTTTTTGAGGAGTTTTTCTACGAATTTTTGCTCATTTTATATTCGAGAAATCGTCAATAATCCCGCCCGCTGTCCATTCCTAGTTATCGCAAATGTAACTTTATAAACCGATTAGGTTTAATGAAATTGTGTTTCAACCTTATCCAATTCATGATTTGGTAGAAAACTATGCCTTTCTGGCTATACATATAAAATAACTTTCGTCATCTCTTTCGAACGTAACAGCAAGTCCGCTCTCTTTCATCATCTGTTTAAGTAGTTCCATGCTAGGTAGGAAATCGTTTCCGATCTCTACACCACCATTCATATGAACCCCGTTGATCGTCTTGATCGAATCGGAATGAGCCACCGCTAAGCTCCCTCCTTTCCTTAGCGCCCTGGATAATATTTTGATCGCTTTATGCTTGTCAACCAAATGGGGAAAACAGGAATAACACACAACCAAGTCGAATTCCGCATCATATTTCAGTTCGTAGACATCGGAGACTAAGTATGAAATCATGGGGTGCTCTTTTTCTGGATATTTCAGGCGTGCTACCTCGATCATCTTCTCTGAATAATCAACTGCAACAACACTTCCATCCCTCAGATATCTCTCGTAAAATGGTATCATAATTCCAGTTCCGGCGCCAATGTCTAGTATCCTATCATCACTATGAATCCCTAGAAGCTCGGTGATATATTGCACCTTTTCAAGGTTGTGAACGGCGATCTCGTCCCATACCTCAGCCCTCTCATTGAAGAAACGCCTTTTTTTCGGATTAAACTTCGGGTTCATATGTTTGCCTTGCTTCTTCATATTGGAATGACCACCGGTATCCCTCGCACGCTCTCCACATACGCCTCTATGTTGTATACCGCCTTGATATTTTCGGGGGTGATGATCTCATGACCTCCCACGGAGTAAATCATTCCGTCCTTCATCAGGACGAACTTGTCCGAATGACGTATGGCAAGGTTAAGATCGTGAATAATCATAATCGCTGCCATATGGTTTTTCTTGACGATGTTTCTGACTAGATGCATGATCATATGCTGGTTGGACAGGTCAAGACTACTTGTGGGTTCGTCCAGTAAGATCAATCTCGGTTGTTGGACGAGGACTCTGGCTATTTGCACCAATTGGTATTCCCCACCACTAATTTCGTCAACATATTTCAGTGCCAAGCCGTCTAAGCCTAGTAGATGGAGCACTCTTCCTGCCAACCGTAGATCCTTCTCGGTGACGTCCCATTGGAAGTGTGGTTTCCTACCCAATAGCACAGAATCGAACACAGTAGTCTTGGATGTCTCGCTCCTTTGTGCGACGTAACCTATATTCCTGGCGATGTCTTTCTTGCTCATCCGATGAATGTCCAATCCATCCATAAAAACTGAACCAGCTTCTGGTGTGAGCACCTTGTTTATGCACTTGATGAGGGTGGTTTTTCCGACACCGTTGGGTCCCAGTATGGAAACTAGATCATCTTCCTTCACGGCAAACGACACACCGTGTAGGATCTGCCTGCTACGGTAAGAGAAATTGATGCCATTTACCTCGAAGAACATCAATTCCGATACCTCCTGATTAGTAGGTAGATGAAAATGGGTCCACCCAGGAGTGAGGTTATTATTCCTACCGGTATGACCGAAGGAAAAATAATGACTTGCCCAATCCCGTCCGCTGTTATTAAGACAATGGCTCCGACGATGATGGAAAGTGGGATGAGATGACGGTGGTCACTGCCGATAATCATTCGGGTGATGTGCGGTGCAAGAAGACCTATGAAAGCGATTATACCGAAGAAGGAGACAATGAACGCGGATAGAACAGAGGATAATACCATTCCCACGACCCTTTCCCGCTCCGTATTGACGCCCAATCCTTTAGCAGTATCCTCCCCAGCGTCCATAGCATTGTAATCCCACCTCTTGTAAAAGAAGTAAAGGACAACTGGGAGAAGCACTAAGAAAATTAAAGAGTTCCAAGACCAAGTCGCTTTCCCCAAGTCACCGAAAGTCCAAGCTACAATGTTGCCTAACTGTGAATCGGTGGCTATGTATTGCATGAAGGATAGCCCAGCAGAGAACATGGCGCTGATAGCCACTCCGGCCAGTACCATTGTCTCGGCACTGACTCTCGTAATCCTAGTAAGGAGTAGTATAGAACCGGTCGCCAGCAGAGAGAATAAAAATGCGGATATAGTCGTGACATAGGGATTGTTGATAGAAACCGTGGATGTCATGCTGCTTCCAGCACGTAAAAAGATAATGGCGAAGGAGGCTCCAAAGGCTGCGGAGCTAGATATTCCTAAAGTGAAAGGTGAGGCGAGGGGATTGCGGAGAATACATTGCATTACTACCCCAGCGACGGCCAGACCAGCACCAGCCAATAGAGCTCCGACAATCCTGACCATGCGGATATTCCAGATGACGCCCCCTCTTCCTTCTGTGTTGAAGGTAAAGATGTATCTAACAACATCTGCGAAGGGTATGTTAATAGGTCCATTCTGAGCAGCTATGATTATGCATAAGACCAACAGGAGTAGCCCTACGAGGAGTAAAAGGCGCTTCCGTTTTACAAAGCCTCTATATGTTCTCGATATCTGGTTGCCATTATCCTCATTATCCTCATAGATGTCGAATCCTTTTTGTCCAGCGTGATTCTGGGAATCTTGGTTATTATCCGTTCTAAACACCTTTTATTAAGGAAAAGATTAGAAGTGGTTTAAAAAATAATCATGGCGTAACCTTGCTGCATCCGCTGCCAGTTTGGCTATCTGCAATGTCCGAATAGGTAATTGTCGTTCCTGGATAGAACAGCTGTATTATTTCGTTCGCTTTGTCCTCGAAGTTCCAAGAGTATAATTCTCCGTTGATTATGGATGCGACGTAGTACACGTTAACTAGCTGGTTATCCCAATTTGTGCCGTAGCACTTGTAGACCATGGTTGAATAGATGTTGTTGTTTTTTATTGCCGAAACATCGTCTAGTCCAGTGTTTGTGTTTGTATATTCGTTAATCGAGTCGATAGCATCGCTTAGGCCTATGCTGTCTATGAATATGTAATCTGGGTCGGCGTCGATGAGGGTCTCTAGTGTGATGACGTATGGTTGACGGTTAGGGGCAGGCTCGATGGCGTTGGGGACATTGGAATAGTCAAAGGGCAGATAGTTGCCAGACCCCTTCAGAAATGATGCCCCGCCGTAATAGAACATTCCACAAGCATATGCACTCTCTGTGCCCTCAGAAGGAGCCTTAGACGTAATCTCACCGATCATGTTCGCTATTCCTGTATTAAGTTCAGCAGCTCTGTTCTTCTCACCTAGCAAGGTGCCTAGAGAGGTTATCTGATTATAGAAATCCGCTCCGAATTCTAGGTTGGCATTGACAGCGTACACTGAGATGCCAGTTTGGGTTTGCATATTGTCCGCGGCTGCAGGGTCCTCGAAAGAGGTTATGATGATGCTTGGGTTTAGAGCCAAGATGGCTTCTGCGGTATCGGCTACCTGCGGCAATGTAGAGAATCTTGCCTTGTTAATGAGATAGTATGTCTGATCATTCCGTGTATTGAAAGTACCAGCTGTTTCAATCGCCTGGACTTTTTCAACCGCATCAAAATATGAGATCAACCTCAAGGAGCACGCGCCCATACAATAGATGGAGTCTATCTGTTCGGGAATATTGACTGTTCTTCCTAGGGCATCGGTAACGGTTGTTTCTGATTCTTCGTTATCTCCCTGTTTTGTGAGAATGTAAACAACGCCTATGGCGGCGATTAAAAGTATTGCTATTGCCACGATGGCAAAAACCTTGTTTTTTTCCATTTGGTCACGTCCATTTATCACTAATAGCGTATTACGATTTTTTATTTAAGTAATACTATAAGGTTAATAAATATTTCTAATTGAGTGCACCCTTGAAGAGCTCGCTTCCTCATCCTAGTTTTTGTGCAAACGCATAAGGGTTTGTCATGATTTTGATTTGTTATTGCACGGTCCATAGATACTGTGATTGTGCGCGCATTGTTTATTTCTAAACCTGAAAATTCTCTGTAGATAGGGAATTGGTTGAATGAGCGAGTGGAAAAAGGGGCTAAATTACTTCATTGAAATGACTGAAAAAGGAAAACAGTTTGGCTTTGGGGAATAGAGAAATATTATTAGCCTGTTTGGTGCCGGGGGCGGGCGCGCATCGACGTGTTCCCTCATCTGGAGAACAAACAAAAAGCCCTGCAGAACATCCACCGAATGCTGAAACCCGCTGGCACCCTCATCATCTCTCACGCCCTCAGCAGCCAAGAACTGAAAGCACACCACAACAACGCCTCAACGGCTGTAGAACATGACATGCTGCCCGAAAGGGCTGAGATGAAACAGTTGCTGGAGCAGACAGGATTCACCAGAATCAGCATCAAGGACGAGCCTGGGCTCTACCTGTGCATTGCCCATAAAGCCTGAAACTTCGGTTTGCTGCTAATTTTGTGACTTTTTATTTATTTTATCGTTTTTGTTGCCGTATTGGTCTGGGTGATGTCAGGGACGGTTATCGGAAAAAGTATTAATTCCAGCAGTGAATCGACATAACATTGAAGGTGTGTTTGGGTTATGGTTAAGGCGTTGATTGTTTATGGCACCCGCTACGGGGCAACAGAAATGACTGCAAACGAGATAGGGGACGTTTTCCGCGGCGAGGGGTTAGACGCTAAAGTAGTTAATCTCAAGGACGAAAAAGTCAATGATGTAGCCGATTACGGGCTTGTTGTAGTTGGCAGCGGAATTCAGATAGGCAAGTGGACTAAAGAGCCCGAAAAGTTCCTGAAGAAGCATCAGAAAGAGTTGGCAAACAAGAAGGTTGCACTTTTTGTCTGCTGTGGTGCTGCGCAACCAATAGATGAAAAGGGTAAAGACGAAACAAAAATGGAAGAAGCTAAAACGAAATATCTTAACGAAAAAGCTGCCAAATATGGTCTGCAGCCTGTTGCTTTGGGTTTTTTTGGAGGCGTCTACAACTTCAACAGGGTTTCTCGGTTGTTTAGAGCATTTATGTCATCGATCAAGCCGCAACTAGAAGCAGCGGGCGTCCCAGAAACAGAACCTGGACTCTACGACACAAGAGACATAAACAACATACGCGGCTGGGCAAAAGAGTTGGCTCAGAAAATGAACGCCTAACTGTGTGAACTTTGGAAAAGAACTTGTGCTGTGCTTTCGATTTCCACGAGAAAAGACTGTTTTCAACAATGAACTGCTATTAGACTGCTAATATGTTGCACAAACATGTGAATAAATAGAATACTGCTTGAATTTGTGGTGGTACCGGGGGCTAGCTTCAATTCCTCGTTCAAGCCCTCTTTTCAGGTTTAGGCATGATTTGTAGAACAA
>Ga0307424_1000566_pt1 | contig 19753 bp, 16 predicted proteins | sample SalMarWE160320MG_FD_202157 | JGI IMG/M metagenome (GOLD analysis project Ga0307424, IMG submission 202157) | Salt marsh sediment microbial communities from the Plum Island Ecosystem LTER, Massachusetts, United States - WE1603-20 | ecosystem: Environmental > Aquatic > Marine > Intertidal zone >... | reverse complement strand
CCTGAAAACAGACGAGGAGACTTATCTGATCGGCATGGGTCTCGACGTCTCCGAGCGCAAGCAGGCAGAGGAAGCGCTGCGGGAGAGTGAGGAGAAATATCGAACCATACTTGAAAATATCGAGGATGGGTATTTCGAGGTTGACATCGCCGGTTACTTCACCTTTTTTAACGACTCAATGTGCAAAATTATCGGCTATTCCAAGGATGAATTAATAGGCATGAATAATCGTCAGTACATGGATGAGGAGAGTGCCAAAAAGGTCTTTCAGAACTTCAACTATGTTTACCGAACCGAAAAGCCCATCAAGGGAATTGACTGGAAACTCATTAGAAAAGATGGATCGGATTGCTTTGTTGAGACGTCAGTTTCCTTGATAAAGGATTCAAAAGATCACCCGGCGGGTTTCAGAGGTATTGCCAGAGATGTCAGCAGTCGGAAGGAAATGGAGAACTTCCTCCGGGAGAACAAGGACAATTTAGACAAGGCCCAAGAGATCGCCCATGTTGGCAGCTGGAGGAGGGACTTAAGGAAGGATCAGGGCTATTGGTCCGATGAGATGTATCGGATCTTAGGGCTAACCCCTGGAGAACCACAAAACCCTTCCCGTGAATACTTTTTGTCCCGTGTCCACCCGGCCGATAGAGAGCACACCGCCTCTATACTTAAAGAAGCGGTTGAAAAGAAAGATCCTTTTGATTTTGAATTTCGAACTATCCCTATAGAAGGCAAAGAGAGAATCATACATTCCCAAGGGGAGGTCACGAGTGATGAGACAGGGACCCCTGTCTTTTTATTGGGAACAAATCGCGACATGACAGAAAGAAGGAGACTTCAAGATCAACTCCAGCAGGCCCAAAAGATGGACGCCATTTCCATTCTGGCGGGCGGTGTTGCCCATGAATTCAACAATGCCCTGATGGGGATTATGGGGAATATTGAACTGCTTAAAATGGATTTGCCTGAAGATGAGGGGCGAGACAGGTATTTTCAGGCAATGAGGGGTTCCGGTCATCGGATGTCCCGGTTGACCGACCAGTTGTTAGCCTATGCACAGGGAGGGAAATATCAACCAAAGAATCTGAAGTTGGATGAGTTCGTGCTACAAACAGTCCCCATCCTGCAGCATGACCTCAGCCCTCAAGTCAGGGTGGAAACGCATTTTCCAAAAGATATCTCGTATATTAAGGCCGACTATGCCCAGATGCAGATGGTCCTCTCTGCCATATTGGCCAATTCAAATGAGGCCATGGAAGATGAGGGCCTTATCAGAATAACTGCTGAAAACAAAGATGTTGACGCGGATTTCACAAAACAGCATCCCGGTCTTAAGCCGGGTCCTTATGTTTGTCTCACGATCGAGGATGACGGTAAGGGTATGGATGAGGAAACAAGGAGCGGGATATTTGAACCCTTTTTCACCACCAAGTTTCAGGGCCGCGGTATGGGGATGGCCGCGGTGTATGGTATTGTGAAGAATCATGATGGCTGGATCTATTTGGACTCTGAATTGGGAAAGGGCACTGTGGTTCAAATTTACTTTCCTGCCATTGAGACTAAGCTAAAAAAACCAAAAACAACCGAAGTTGAGATAGCCACAGGAAGCGGAACAATACTGATGATTGAAGATGAAGATGTGGTTCTTGAAGTTACCCAGGCCATGTTAGAGAGTTTGGGTTACCGGGTTATGGTCGCCAAGACGGGGAAGGAGGCGATCCATATCACCGAAACCTTTGATGGCCAGATTGACCTTGCCCTGTTGGATATCAAACTGCCGGATATGGAAGGCGGAAAGGTCTATCCTCTTATCATGGAAGCCCGTCCGGACCTAAAGGTGATTGTATTCAGCGGGTACTCCATTGATGGCCCTGCCCGGAAGATCTTGGATGCAGGTGCTCAGGATTTTATCCAAAAACCATTTTCGCTTGCTACTTTATCACAGAAACTTAAGGAGGTATTGGGGGGAAATAACCTATAAAATCAGTCCGATCTCTTTGAAAGACTGATGCAACAATGCCGATACTTGAATCGACTTCCCACTAAAATTATTTTGCATACGAAGCAATCTCCGAAATACGGTGATTGCTGATTGCTGTTAAAGGTCAATTCACAGAAGGGCTGTGATACCACCTTTCGGATGGACGGACCGAGGGTTGAGAGATGTTATGTGAAGCACATCAAATCAGGGTATTAGAAAATCTGACATACCTTGACGTATCCCATCTCTCAGAAATGGTGAGGTATCAAAGATATCTATACCCAAACTGCTCAATCAGTTAAGGTTCACAAGCTATTTACCAGCACGCCCAACCGTGTCACAGATACAGTCTACAAGGGTTTCAAGTTCAGCTTTCTCAAGCTGCAACGGGAAATCAAGGTCTGAATCGGCATCCCTACGGACTGGCATTACGCTCTTATCGTTTCGGTATTGACCAGAACGGATTCGTAATCCCGATTTCCCGGAGGGTTGACATAAACTCGGGGGCATACTCCCGCATATGTGAAAAGTAATCCGGGTCCAGCCGCCTGCGAAACATTTTGTTGGAAAAGAGTTTAAGTAGATGCGGCAGTAAGATGACCCCGTCTTCAGTCGCCGGATCAAACTGTGCCCAGTTACGAAGATGTTCTTCCGACCGGAAGAAAGTCATGGTGCTTCAGGCATAGCCGGGGTCCTGCCCCCACTTCGCAAGAGGAAGGGCAACATAACCGATCAGACCGTCCGGGTCAGCTTTCAGGAGATTCCCATCGCAGATCTCGATTTGAATCGGTTCACCACAGTCCAGACATGGGGTATCTATCTGAACAACCTTACCTGGAAAAAGCCAGCAGACCGCCAGCGACTCAAACGATCACTGGGCAAACCATTTCTGATGACCTTCAATCGTTACCTTAAACTGGGTGGGGAGGTTGTTGAATGGCGCAAAAGAGGTGATGAAATCGGTGTTTGGGTACAGCCATCCGTGGATCCTCGCCGAGAATAAATCATGAAGCGCCTTTCGGCCTTCCTCCATGGAAACGCCTAATTCCTTCGCGATTTCCGTGTAGTGAGGCGCAACTCCGGTTTCCACCATCTGTTTCATGATAATATGAAACGTCTTATCCAACCTGCTCGTTTCGCTCATGCCAATTACCTCCTTTTTGTTAATGTTAGGATCGCTTGAGGTGGCCTTTTGTCACCTTCTTGAGCAACTCCCGACGTTTAATTTTTCCAGAGGCGGTCTTTGGAAACGCCTTTAGCCTTTCCATGGACCTGGGTATCTTGTATGAAGCCACCTTATCCCTCAGATAGGAAACCATTTCGTCAAAATCAATCACTTCACCAGGTTTCGGATGTATGAAGGCGTGTCCCGATCTCCCCCATTTGTCATCCGGCACACCGACAATAGCGGCTTCGAATATTTTAGGGTGGTTCAGGAGGACCCTTTCCACCTCAGCGGGATACACATTTTCGCCACCGCTGATATACATGTCCCCCATGCGATCTACTGCATAGACAAAGCCATCCTCATCGAGTCTGCCTAAATCCCGGGTATGGAGCCAGCCGTCCTTTATGGTCTCACGGGTCTCGTCGGGCAGATTCCAGTAGGATATCATCTGGATCGGTCCTTTGACAACGATTTCACCGATCTCTCCTGCCTTCACGGGTTCGCCCGCTTTATTGACAACCTGAATTTCACCGTGAAAAACAGGGAGACCCACTGCGCCCGCTTTTTCCTTGGCCATATCTTCCGGCACCCACAGCTCGATGGAGGTTTCTGTCTGACCGAAAATCTGGCGAACCGGAAGACCTTTGTCCTGGGCCTCATGCATAAGTTCTGCAGAGATCGGTTCTCCCCCCACCATGATAGATCGGAGACTGGAGAGATCAAACGTTTCTGGCCGCGTCTCCTTCAGAAGGGTATTGAGCATGGTGGGAACTATCATGGCCTGGGTGACGCGCTCAGTTTCGATATCTTTTAAAAACCCTTCAGGATCGAAACGGGACCTGAGGACTATCTTTCCACCCACATAGAGCGTGGGAACTGCCATGATGTTCAGCCCCCCTGAATGGAAAAGAGGGAGCGACAGGAGCATTATGTCTTTGGAGTAGAGATCAAAATAGATCTGGGCATTGAGGGTGTTGAAGAGAGTCTTCTTGTGAGACAGGAGTGCGCCTTTCGGGGTCCCGGTGGTCCCGGATGTATACATGATAATCTGGGGACTGTCCCAGGTGACCGCATCCTCGGAGATTGAAGGCTCCTTTCCAGGTTTTTCGGCGATGAACGTTTCATAAGACGGGAATGGGGTGTCGCTTTCCCTCCCCCATCCCACATAGATCGGTGTCTTAGCGGTCACGAACGCCTCGCTTTTCTTTACTACAGGGGAGAGGCTCAGGTCAAAAAAGAGGAGACTCGGGTTGCTGTCATTGATCTGATGGGCGAGTTCAACAGGCGCTAAACGGAAGTTCAGGGGAACGAAGATAAGCCCCGTCTTTGCACAGGCAAAGTAGACTTCAATAAATTCAGGACAGTTTCGGCTCAGAACCCCCACTCGGTCTCGTGTTTTGAGCCCCTTTTCCATCATGGCGTGGCAGAGACGGTTCACCCGTTTGTTCAATTCAATATAGGTGAGTATCCGGTTATCAAACAAAATGGCGGGTCGATCAGGGGAGAAGAGGCTCTGTTTATAAAGCCAGTTGCCGATGTTCATCTTTAAGTCGTCTCCTTGGTGAGGCTTTTCACGGGTTTTATTCCCTTAAGAGTTCCCGGGCGATAATCAGTTTCTGGACTTCAGAGGTTCCGCCACCGATCTCGAGGAGCTTGGCATCCCTCATATAGCGCTCAACAGGGTACTCCCGCATGTACCCGTATCCGCCGAGGACCTGGATGGCATCCAGGCCTGCCCGGGTCGCCATTTTGGAAGCGTAATGCTTGGCTATGGAGGCCTCTTTGGTCAGTTTGAGGCCCTGGTCCACGAGGGGGCAGAGGGTGTAGGTGTACTGACGGATTATATCAAGACGGGTGGCCATCTCGGCTAAGAGGTTCCGTATTAGCTGAAAAGAGGCAATCGGTTTTCCGAACTGCCTTCTCTCCTTGGCGTATCTAACCGCTGCATCCAAGCAGGCATGCCCGATCCCTAATCCGGTACTGGCACCCAAGATCCGCTCTTCATCTAAGATTTCGAACATGATCTGAAAACCCATTTCCTCTTCCCCGAGGATCTGATCCCTGGAGACCGTGACGTTTTCCATGAAAACCTCTCCGGTCGGGGAACAGCGCATCCCCATCTTTTCAAAGGGCTTGCCAGTAGAGATCCCTTCCATTGACCGTTCCAGAATGAAAAGTGTGCCGCCGGTTGAACCTGCGGTGCCCTGTTTTCGGGTGACCATCATGAAGTATTGCGCAACCGGGGCGTTGGTGATAAAGGTTTTAGAACCGTTCAATATAAATTTGTCCCCTTCTTTTTTATAAGAGGTCTTTATTGAGAGGGCATCAGATCCCGCCTCCGGTTCGGTCAGACAAAAGGCGGCTATCGCATCGCCCTGGATGACCGGGGGGATGTATCTCTTTTTCTGTTCTTCTGTCCCGTATCTGGAAATGAGATAACAAAAGTTGGTGGTACACATGTTTACGGACATGCCGAACCCGGCGGCTACCCGGCAAAATTCCTCTTTGATAAGCGCGTTGGTGAGGAGGTCGGCTTCTCCGCCACCGAATTTGACGGGAATGGTGGAACCGATGAGTCCGTTGTTACCGGCCTTTTTATAAACTTCGGTCGGAAATCTTTCTGTTTCATCAATTTCCCGGGCAATTGGACCCAACTCGTTTTCGGCAAATTTCCGAGCCGTATCTCTCACCATCCGGTGTTCTTCTGAAAGGAGGATATCCAAGGTGATCTTCATTATCAGTTTCCTTTCGACATTTTTCTCTTGGCTAATAGTACCGTTGTCGTCCCCGTCTGAACGACCTCGCCTCTCTGATTGATAAGTTCCTTTTGGAATGTCAGAACGCCTCGATCCTTTTTTGATGCCTCACGCATCTCTTTCACCCGTTGAACCACGTGGACAGTATCCCCTGCCCCGTTTACGCTTCCCCATATCTGTCCCTCAACACCCTTTTCAGGACCTTGCCGCCAAAGGTTCCCTTGGGAAGTTCATCCACAAAAATTACGGATGTCGGTTTTTTGTGGCTTGCTAAGTGTTGGCGGCAGTGATCGATAACGTCGGCTTCGGTCAAGAGGACGTCCTTTTTTTTGACGATAATCGCCCGGATAGATTCCCCCCATTTGGAGTGGGGGACACCGATGACAACGCCTTCTTTCACGCCGGGATGCCGCGAGAGGACCTCTTCTATCTCCCTGCAATATACATTGATCCCCCCTGTCTTTATCATATCTTTTATCCGGTCTACCATATAGAGATAGCCTAAGTCATCGTATTTGCCCACATCGCCTGTATGCAGCCATCCCCCCCTGAGAGTGTGTTCCGTTTCCTCAGGGTTTTTATAGTACCCCTTGAATACGGTGGGGCCTCTGACAATGATTTCGCCGGCTTCGCCAACGGGGAGATCCCGGTCCTCTTCATCCACAATGCGCACCTCGGTGCACATGTAGGGCCGACCCACGCTCCCCCATTCCCTCGGCGTATCCCAGGGCTTCAGAACGGTCACGGCAGGAGATGCCTCGGTCAGGGCATAGGAGCCATAGAGTTCTCCTTCCGGCCAGAGATACATTTCCACCTCTTCCTTGAGGTCCTGGTGCAGAAACCCCTGGGTACAGAGCCAGCGTTTTATGGAGGAAGTATTTCTGAGGCGCTTCCTGTTGGCCTCTAAGAGCATGCGGTAGATGGCGGGGTTCCCTACAATAAAGGTCGTCCGCTCCTTCTCCACCATATCCAGATAAACCTCCGGATCAAAGGTCTTGCTCCCTATAAAGGTCCCGCCCGCATACATATAGGCTAAAAAACGGCTGAGAGCTGCCGTATGATACATCTGCATGGGATAGTAGATCTTATCCTCGGGTGTTGGACTCTGATTTTCAGTGGTCACGCTGATGATGTTCCAGAGTAGGCTCTTATGCGTGAGTATTGCCCCCTTGGGCTTCCCGGTAGTCCCCCCGGTGAACATCAGAAAGGCTTCATCCTCTTCCACAAGATCCATTACAGGCTCTTTCGAACTTCCCCTGCCGAGCAGTTCCTCATAATCCATGGCGAATCCGGGAGATCTGCCCCCCATACAGATGAAGGTCTTTATCCGGGGAAGGTGATCCCGCATTTCCCCTACCAGCCCGGCAAAATCGCTGTGGAATACCAAAGTCTCGCAGTCTGTTGATTCGGCCTCAAAGCAGATGTCATCAATGGTTCCCCTTGAATCGAGAGGGACGGTGACGATGCCGTGTTTCAGGTTGCCTAAATAGACTTCCATCAAAGGGATACAGTTATTGGAGAGGGTGGCCACATGTTCGCCCTTGATCCTGTCAAGTCCCTGCAACGCGTGGGCCCATCGGTTGACACGCTTATTCACGTGACCATAGGTTGATGCACCTTCATCATCCATGCAGGCAATCTTTTTAGGAAACTTGCGTGCGGAACGGGCAAACGCCTCACCCAATGTCATTTCCATGGCAACCTCCTTGTATGAAACTGGAAACTCGACCAGCATCGAGTATCCAGCCCGCCTACTACTTATTCAAAAGCGGCAGGATTTCCCGCGCCTCTTCCACATTGGCCACCTCAAAACCCAATTCCCTGATAATGCGCACCGCCTTTTCTACCAGTTCGGCATTGCTCTTGGCCAGGATACCCTTTGACAGGTAGACGTTATCCTCGAACCCGACCCGGAGATTCCCTCCTAAAAGGACGGCCATGATTCCCATAGGAATCTGATGCCGGCCGATCCCGATGGCCTGCCAAGTGTGACCCGGAGGGAGACTCTCCTTGAGGGCTAACAGATTCTTAAAAGTGGGGGGAATACCTCCCATGACGCCCATAACAAAGCTGAACTGGTAAGGAGGTTTAAGAATGCCGGCCCTGCGAATCCAGTGATCAACGTTTTGAACCATGGAGAGGTCATAGGCTTCGAACTCGGGCATCACCTTAAACTCCTTCATTCTTTGGGCGTATAACTCCATGATATCAGGTGTGTTGGGAAACAGCTTTCTGCCAAAATTCATTGAGCCGGCATTTAAAGATGCCGAGTCGGGGAGGAGTTCCTCCACAGGCCTAAACCGTTCCTCCGGGCTGAGGTTGAGAGTGGTTGCTCCGCCACCGGTGGTAATCTGGGTAATAATAGGACATGAAGCTCTGACCGCGGCGAGATAGGCACGGAAAATATTGATATCGGGAGTCGGACCTCCCGTATCCGGATCTCTTGCATGGAGGTGAACGACAGCGGCACCCGCGTCAAATGCCCGTTTTGTTTCCGCTGCCACCTCCTCAGCGGTAATGGGAAGATTCGGGTTGTCTTCCCTTGTGGGGATACTCCCTGTTGGTGCAACAGTGACAATCACCTTTCGGCTCATATGGGTTCTCCTTCATTCCCGCTGAAGATGGGATTTCCGCTTCGCTACAACAAGTATCCAGCATCAAGCATCCAGTATCCAGCTTTAATCAACCGGACGGAAATAGACGTCCGTAATGGCACCATGCCGTTCTTCTCGAAAATGGGCCCTTACTCGGGTGCCGACCTTGATGTGGGAGACATCTTCCACTTCCATATTGGTCATCATGATAAAATCAGTGCCGTCTAATTGAACATAGGCGCATATAAATGGGAGTTTTTGGATAAACGCGCTGGTCGAAAAATACTGTACCGTACATGCAGCAATGACCCCTGTCCCCTTAAGCGGTACCCATTGGGTTGGTTGATAGCAGAGGGAGCAGTGGGATCGTGGAGGGCAGTAAACTTTGCTGCACTCCGGACACTTGGCGCCATAGATCTTCTTGTTTTCCCGGAGTTCACGGAAGAAGCGGGATTGCTGACCGAAGCTGTATTTGTAAAAAACTTCCATCTTGTCAGGGATCTCCAATGGCGCTTCCATCGGCACTTTTCCGGACAGCTCTTCTTCATAGTCTCTCTTAAGATATTCTAAAGGGATGCCAAACTTTTGGTGGTGGTATGCGTACCACTTCTCTTTTTCCGATTCATTCATTACCCTTTCCCCCTTTCCAAGACCAGGCAGACGGTCCAGGTACAAAGTGTTCCGCCGATACTCTGAACTAAGCCGCGGCGGGCATTTCTGTGTTGCCGCTCCCCTGCCTCATCCCTTAGATGGAGGGCTACCTCACAGGTCTGCATGATACCGGTGGCGCCCACTGCGTGACCGCACCCGATCAACCCGCCACTCAGGTTCACCGGCAGCTCTCCGTCATGCATGACCGTCCCATCGTCAATCAGCCTGCCGCCATCTCCCTCGTTACAGAAGAAGCAGTCCTCATAGGCCATGATCTCCGTCCCTGTAAAGGCATCATGAAGCTCGGCAAGATCCAGTTCATTGAGAGGGTCCTTGATCCCGGCCATTTCGTATGCCTTTTTTGCGGCCACACGTGAAGACTCAAAGGTATAAATGTTGGGCCGGTTACCCGGCATGACATAATCCGCGGAAGCGCCCACACCGGTAATCCAGACCGGATTATCCGTCAGTTCCTTAGCCACCTCTTCAGACGCTAAGATCACCGCAGAAGATCCCTCTGTATAGAGACAGTTGTCATAAAATTTGAAGGGCTCCACAATTTTTCGGGAATTGAGAACGTCCTCAACCGTGATGACCTTTGGCGACTGGGCAATGGGGTTCTTGGTTGCATTATAATGGTTCTTGACCGAGACCTTTGCCATCTGCATCTCCGTGGGATTTCCGAATTTTTCCTGGTGGGCCACCACCGCTAAGGCAAAACCGGAAGCGGCTGTTCTGCCTGCAGGGTTGTCATATGTCATGTCGGCAGTGTAAAGAATCGCCCTTAGAACTTCCGGGGTGGTGGTTTGAGCCTCATAATTGTAACAATCATTGCACTTTTCAACTCCCAAGACCAGACAAACATCATAAAGCCCGCTTGCTACCTCTGAATAGCCGATCCTGAGAGCCGACCCCCCGGTGGCGCCTCCGGAGTTGACCCGCACCATCGGCTTGAGCCCCAATCCGAGATAATCGTGCACAAAAGCGTCAGGCTGATACTGACGCTGGAAAAAGTCGTTATAAATCCCGTACACCGCGCAGTCTATACGCTTTCGGTCAATACCTGCATCCTCAAAAGCCATTTTTGCCGCATCAAAGGCCAGCTCGAAATAGGTCTTATCCGTCCATCTGGCCTTGAATTTGGTTGTTCCCATTCCCACAATGCCAACTCTTCTCATTGACTCTCTCCCCCTGAAGCTGTAGGTTGTTTAAGGGTACGTTCTTCAGCCGACTGAATGCAAAACCGTGCAGGAATTATTAACCTGGTCCCGTGAAAACCCAGAATGGCGGGGATCTTTTCACGGATATCCCGGACGAGTGGTCCTGCTGATTTAATTAATTTTATAATTAAATATCGAGGAAACTGTCAAGGAAAAACCGCTCCATTCCGCTAAGATCGCGCTTGTGAAGTTGGGCTGAAAAATGTACTATATGAAGTAGAGACTTAACTGGGTGCCCCGGGGGATTGGGGATTTGGGTTAGGATTTTTTGGTTTTCGGAGGTTTCCCTATGATGAAAAAGTTCTACTTGGTGAATGAGTTAAATCAGATGTCCAGGGAAGAAATTCGCACATACCAGAACAAAAAACTTCCTAAACAGCTTGGATACTGTTACGACAACTCAGAGTTCTACAAGAAAAAATTTGATGCGGCAGGGGCAAGACCTGAAGATATCAAAACTATCGATGATTTGCGACAATTGCCTGTCTTCATGGTCAAAGATGATGAAAGAAAGAGCGCTGAATCCTCTCTTGAGAAATATGGTCACCCCTTTGGATTACACCTGTGCGCTCCTGTTGAAGACATTTACCTTACGGGAACAACCTCCGGGACTACCGGCACACCCACCTTCAGTTACACCTTTACTGAAAAGGACATGAACTTCCTGGGACCTCAGATTGCGAACAGGCTTGCCCTGGCCGGTGTTGGTAAAGGTGATAGGGTCGCTTTTTTCTTTGCCTTGGGGATTTATGCAACCACCATGACCCTCTGGGGCTTAAGGCAGTTAGGTGCACTGCCGATTGATGTTGATGCAAGGGCTGGTACCGATCTTTTCCTGAAATTTATGGACCTCACCCGACCGACATATCTGGCATGCACCCCGTCATTAGCAGAATATCTCATTAATAAAACCCCAGAGACCCTAAAAAAAGAGGTCAAGGACTTTAACCTGAAAGGTTTGCTGAACACCGGTGAGATAGGGATTGCTATTCCTGGAATAAAAGAGAAGCTGGAATCCGCCTACGGATGCAGGGCTTATGATTATTGGGCGCCTTGCGGAAATGCCCCGGCCATTTCCTGTGACTCAGACGAGTATCACGGCCTTCATGCCATTGCCCCCGATCTGTGTACCAGCTTTGATGACCTGGTAGATCCGATTACCAAGGAACCTGTTGAGTCCGATGCAAATGGTGCAATAGGTGAGATGGTTCACACGAATCTTCAGAGAGAGGCCTGCCCGGCAGTGAAATATGCCTACGGCGATATCGTTCAGATCTTTACAACGGAATGTCCTGGATGCGGCTTCAAAGGGAAACGTGCCAAGATCATAGGGAGAGCGGATGATATGCTTATCGTGAAAGGGGTTAATGTCTATCCTGCCGCCATTAAAGATATTGTGGCCGGTTTTGTCCCCGATGTTACAGGAGAGATGAGGATTGTTTTGGATGCCCCACTCCCCAGGGTCGTTCCCCCACTGAAACTGAAGATTGAGCATGGAAGAGAGCTTGGCTATTCAGATTTGACGGGCCTTGACAAAAGGATAACCACTGCCCTCCACGACCAGATAAAGATACGACCGGAAATCCAACTTGTTCCCCCGGGAACATTGCCGAAAGAGACCAGGAAGACGCCGGTCTTTGAAAAAAAATATGAAGATGCATAATAAGGTCTCCTTGGATGCTGCCATATTTAAACGGGAGAGGCAACGATGTGGAGCAGTGAAATAGAAGAGCTAAAAAGAAGAAGAAAAATTGCTTATCAGATGGGCGGCGAAAAAAATATAGCCAAGCAACACGCTCATGGCAAAATGACGGTCAGGGAACGGATAGACCTGTTGTGTGACCCGGAAACCTTTCGCGAACGGGGTGTACTCACAGGCGTTCCCACATACGATGACCAGGATAATAAGAGGCTCACGGACCTGGTCCCCTGTCCCTTTGTGATGGGCATCGGGAAGATTGAGAGGAGAAGGACTGCAATACACGGTGACGACTTTACCATTAAGGGTGCCTCTGTTGGGAGAATGTACAAGAGCAAGGGGGCCTACTTCGTTAAAATGGCCCGTTCCCTGAAGCTTCCCATGGTGAGACTCATTGAGGGGGCAGGGGGATCCATCAGAGAAATTTTAGAGATCGGCCACACCGAATTGCCCAGCTCAGGGGATGAATGCGCCCAGGACCGGGTGGAGGTCATGTCTGAAATACCGGTGGTCTCGGCAGGGTTTGGTTCCGTGGCGGGCCTCGGGGCACTCTACATGGTCCAGAGTCATTTCTCTGTTATGGTGAGAGAAAAGGCCCATGTCTTTGTCGGAGGCCCCCCCTTGGTCAAATCGGCCTTTGGGGGGGATATGACCAAGGAGGAATTGGGCGGGTACAGGCTTCACACGCGTCTGACAGGCGTGGTGGACAATGACGCGGTTGATGAAGGGGACGCCTTAGATCAGGTCAGGAAATTTTTGTCCTACCTCCCTTCAAATGTATGGGAAATGCCCGAACAGCGGCATGCTGATCATGACACTCCGGAGCGACGGGAAGCGGAACTCCTTTCCATTATCCCCAGAGACAACCGCAAGCCCTATGATATGAGAAAAATATTGAGCCTTGTTCTGGACAATGGATCCATTTTTGAGATCGGAAAATACCAGGGCCGATCCCAGATAACCTCCTTGGCCCGTCTGAACGGCTATCCCGTGGGCGTATTGGCCAACGACCCCAACTTCTTAGGCGGCTCTTTCAACTATGATGTTGCGGAAAAGTTTCAACGCTTTATCGACATGTGCGACACCTTTCATCTTCCCATCGTCAACCTTTCGGATCAGCCTGGGTTTACCGTCGGAAAACAGAGTGAGGAGCACGGGACCATTCGAAAGGGTGTGAGGGCAAGCTTTGCCATCATCCAGGCAACCATTCCCATGGCCGTGATATACTTGCGCAAATGCTTTGGAGTAGCCGGAGGCGCCCAAAAGAGCGGCATACGCCTGAGCTGGCGGTATGCCTGGCCTTCGGCCGTGTGGGGCAATATCCCGGTGGAGGGGGGCGTCTACGCGGCCCACAAAAGGGAAATCGAGTCAGCAGAAGATCCCAAGACCTACCTCGAGGAACTACAGGAAACCTACCGGGCCATCGCATCCCCTTTCCGGACGGCTGAGGCCTTCGGCATAGAAGATATCATTGACCCGAGAGATACCAGATCCCTCTTATGTGAGTGGGTGGAAATGGCCTACAATGTTGAAAGCAAAAACCTCGGTCCCAAAAAGAGGGGGATGCGGTGCTGATTCTTGAAGGCCCTCTCTTGCCGGCTCCCGGCACCATCAAACGCCTCAGATTCCTCATTCAATCTGACGTCCCAAAATTGATTTTACTGGTGCCTGGGACGAGAATCGAACTCGTACGGAGATTAAACTCCGAGGGATTTAAAAATCCCTTGTCCATTCTCACAATTCCCTTTGATACATTCTCCAAAAGTGTTTATTGGGAAGGAACAAACCAAAAACAGGAAACAAAGAAACAGGATACTTCTGTTCATTTTCCATTCCTCCATTCGTCATAATAGACACACATTTTCGAGATACTCATTTTGACTTATTTCTACTTTGGTTTCTTGTCATCCTTTTCATAAGTTTGATTGTCTTATCAAGTGTCTCTATTGATGACAGAATGATGTCCTTTTGTTTATCAAGTATTTGCATAAGGGAATCGACTGTGATGTAATAAATTTGTTTATTGATAAGAGTTAAATCAATTTGTAATAGTTCCTGAATAAATATAAGTCTGTTCATAATCATCCTGTTTTGATGATATCGTAGTCTATATGTCATACTAAAAAATGTAATCATATCAGATGACCACAATAACTCATCTTTGATATTACCAAATTTGGAATATATATCATAACCCGTGTATTTAGTTGATTTAATTGTCTTCATAAGGTCGTTGTTATTAACCCTCATCATACTATTATTACTAATTAAGTCGTTCTTATATTTCATTAACAATTTATAGTCATTATTGGAATACGACACACTTGAAAAACAGAAGACAGATAACAAACCGAACACAAATATAAAAGATATCTTTGTCATGTTTCTCCTTAAATCATAACGGGATATTTGGCTATTCAAGATAAAGAGGTAAATGGTATTCTGTTGAATGAGATGTGAGGTTATTTCTTAACAAATTTTCCATTTCTGAATTCACCTACATATCTTCCACCACCAGGACGGGTATAAGTTCCTTGTCCGTGGAAATGACCATCCTTGAATCCACCTACATATTTATCACCATTAAAAAAGGTGTAAGTTCCTTGTCCATCTTTTTTATTATCCTTCCATTCACCTACATATTTTGAACCATCAGGATAGGTATAGGTTCCTTGTCCACATTGTTTACCATCCTTCCATTCACCTACATATTTTGAACTATTAGGATAGGTCAAAGTTCCTTGTCCATTAGGTGAACTATCCTTCCATTCACCTACATATTTTGAACTATCAGGAAAGGTTTGTGTTCCTTGTCCATATTTTTTACCATCCTTCCATTCACCAACATATTTTGAACCATCAGGATAGGTATAAGTTCCTTCTCCATTGGGTGAACCATCCTTGAATTCACCTACATATTTTTCACCATCAGAAATGGTGAAAGTTCCTTCTCCATTCTTACAATCCCCCTTGATACATTCTCCAAAAGTATTTATTGGGAAGGAACAAACCAAAAACAAGAAACAAAGAAACAGGATACTCTTTTTCATTTTACATTCCTCCAATTCACCACAAGATTTTATATAACTCAATTATACTCAATTTTTAAAAGAGATTTGTCTATTCTATGAATTATAAAGGAACAAGAAAAAGTGTGTCAAGGGTGTGTTATGAACAATTTCAATGACATAAAAAAAGGGGATTCAGAAGTAAACCTCTGAATCCCTTGATATTACTGGTGCCTGGGACGAGAATCGAACTCGTACAGAGGCTAAGCTCCGAGGGATTTTAAGTCCCTTGCGTCTACCAATTCCGCCACCCAGGCCGATGCTCAATACTTATATTCCAGGTTAAGGGTTGTCAAGGGATTATTCTGTACGGACACTACCTCAAATAAATGGGATTTGAAAAAATCCAGGGTCGCAGGCCAAAAAAGGGTAAGTGACGGTAAACCTCCACGCGGTAAACGCCTCTCTCATCCACCTCATGGGAGGCGCTCGTGCCTCTCCACCTTTTGAGGACTGCTCCATCCCTCAAGAGCCTGATTTCCCCTCTGTCCGGGGTCTCAATAAAAAGGGTGCCCCGTTTAAAAGTGGCCTCTTCTCCCATTGTCAGGTTAGATCCATTTTCTGGGATAAAAGAGAATCTGAACCCAACTCCCGGAGCAACTCTTTCATTGGCTATGAAGAGCCGTCCCTGCTTCAGCGCGCCGTATATCTGGTCCCTGGCCTCATTAAATTGTCCCGATAGATTCCCTTCCAAAAGGAGATGCACATTAATGGAGTTCAAAGTATAGTTGTATGGAAGGGGGATGAAATGCAATACACTCCACTTGAATAATGACCCGTGTGCATCAGATCCCCCTATGGCAGTGACCTTTCTTTGACGGCATTGCCGGTCCCAGAAGGAAAGGGTTTTTTGACTGGGCCCCCGAAGGGTAAAGGCCTTGAAGAGGAGAAAAAACAGGCCGGTCAAGGGGCTTGTGATCCGCTCTTTCCATCGAGAAGAGAAGTTCCAGATGCAGACGCCTGTATACCCGGTCACGGACAGATCATTCCAGGTATAGGCAATCGAATTTTCCCTGAAAGGCATCCCTCTTTCAAAGGGATGAGCGATAAAGCCGAAACCCCCTTTCCGGTTCACAAGGTCAATGACACCCTGGGGACTCAAACCCTCGTTTCTTACCATCTCAGGCAAATTGAAGGCGAGATAGTGGTGGTATCTCCTCCCTATTTCCAGGCCCATGAGGACTATCAAACCATCATAATCACCCTCATCTTCAAGATGAAGAGAGTCCGTCATATAGTTGTGATCATTGATGATAATAAAATCAAGCCCTGCCGTCTTCGCTGATTGGGCAATCTCACGCACAGACCCTCCCCCGTCTGAGTAGCGGGAATGGATATGGAGATTACCGACATATTCGAATGGCCTGTCAGGTCTGTTGTTGTTCATCTATTCATATTCCCGCAGGGCATTTAGACCGATCTTCATTGGCTTGAATATTGATAGGTCAATAATGACAACAACTGCTGAAAAGGACAAGACGATAAAGAGCCATTCTATTGGAGAAATAACGCTCCCCCTCACCTGAGACATGAAGAGCATATAGACTGGACCTGCTTCAAGAATAATGATCAAACCGATAAACAGAGAGCTTATAATCATATACAGGAACCCGCCGAAACCTGTTGAAACCTGTCCGATATTCTCATGATTAAATCTCGGGTAAATTGCGCCGAGTCCGATTCCCAATGCCACGATCCCGAAGACCATAAAACCGATGGTTACTGAAGATAGGATCATCATGAACATGGTCACGTCAAGGAGGTAATTGGTGGCCACAATCAGAATCTCGGCTAAGATGAGCATGGGAAAGACGAAGGAGATATATTTTCCCCACAGGTATCTCTTGAGCCTCAGGGGAGATGAACGAATGATCCAGTATGCCTCGCCTTCACCGCTCACTGCCGTAAAAACAAAACGGGTGCAAAGGGCTGAAAGGACAAACCCGGCCAACCCCATATTAAGGAAGGCTAATTCATTTTGGAGGAAATCCAAACGAATAGGGCTCTTATCTAAAGGCAATACACTGAAATTGTACAGGTAAACTACTATGAGGGCACCCAACAACAGCAATTGAGACCACTGGGTATTATCCCTGAAAAAGACCCGGATGTCCTTGCTGATAATTGGGGACAGATCCTTACCAAAGGGCTTTGAGACAGACATGATCATCAGATCAAGGAGCCTCTTTCCCCCTGCGCGTCTTTTTTTCGCCTCCTGGGATTTGGAAAATCCGTCAAAATAGATGAAGTGGGCGATCCAGACATTGATAACCACTGCCGACGCGGCCGTAGCCCATATGAGAAGGATTTCAATCCCGCTTTCAGCGGGACGCCCCTCAGACATATTCAAATTAGCCCAGAGTGTCTCCGTGATCCAGTGGGTGGGGAGAAAGGGGGAATCCGGCACCTTCAGGGCGCTCACATACTGTGCGACGCTGAAAAAGGCCTCAGGGTTGACCAGCCTCTCCGGTCGGAGAAATCGAAAGAGGAGATAGAGCGCCACAACCATAAATATTGACAGGAGAAGGATAATGTCCTTTGTCCGCTGAGCCGGAAAGATATGAACAAGAACCATGGTCAAAAGGATTCCTATGCATGAAGCGATAACCGCCATTGCTATATTCATGTGAAGGAGAGAGAAATAGAAACCAAGGCCCGGTTCATACACATATCCGTAGGCTAAGAAAATAGGCAGCGCAAAAATAATGACCATCCACGAGCTGTCTACAAACGTATAAAGAGACCTGGATATAAAAAGCTCCTCCACGGACACAGGGGTTGAATGGCAGAGTTCAAGGTCTTTTGAGAGGTAGAGATTGGAAAGTGCGGTGATAATATTACTGAAAATCAGCATCGAAAAAAAGGTGAGCAGCACCATTGAGAGGAGCTGTCGCGCTAAGAGATCGCCGATCATCTCAACAGACTGGAAGTAGATCAGGACACGAGATGAAAGAAAAAACATCCCTCCGCAAAAGGCGAACCCCAACCCGCCCATTATCCATACCCGTTTTTTTCCCAGACTCCCAGAACGGATTAGCTGGTTTCTAAAACCGAGGAGCCTGGGTCTAATAAGGAGAAAAAGGCCCTGCATCTATTACCTCTCTTGTGTCAGCCGCAGAAATATATCTTCTAAGTTCCCGTCCGTCCCTGCCTGTTCTCTCAGTTCTCCTGCCGTCCCACGGGCAATGATTCTGCCTACCTGAATAATGGCGATCTCGTCACATACCTCTTCGGCAACCGCTAAGGAATGTGTGGATATAAAGAGGGTTGTCCCTATTTCAGCCTGTTCCCTGAATATATCCTTGACAAGTTTTGCCCCCTTGGGGTCCAGCCCCACCATCGGCTCGTCTACAATAAGGACCTTTGGCTGGTGAATTAGGGCCGCGCACATTATCAGACGCTGTTTCATACCGTGGGAATAGCTTTCGATCAATTCCTCCTCCCAGTGTCTCAGCTCAAAAAGCCCTAAGAGATCCCCGATCCTCCGGTTCAACAAGGATGTGTCATCAAGGCCGTAGAGACCTGCCACAAAATGGAGAAACTCCAGACCTGTCAGTTTTTCATACATGAAGGGCCTGTCAGGGATAAACCCGACACATTGTTTAGCAGCGGAGGGCTCCTTGGCAAGATCGTGACCGTTAATTATGATTTGTCCTTCCGTGGGTTTAAGGACCCCGGCCATCATCTTGATGGTCGTTGTCTTTCCAGCGCCATTCGGTCCCAAAAATCCGAAGCAAAGCCCCTTTTTTATCTCCAAGTTGATCCGATCAACAGCCCTAAGACCCCTATAAACTTTAGTTAAATTAATCAGTTTGATCATATCCATAATCCACTATATTCAATTTGAGTTTGCCTATGAGTGCAATAATCTCTGTCTGTCTTTCCAGGCCTCCGTGTACCAGTTTAATATGGGTTGCGTCGGTCGGCATCTGATTGAGGGTTGCATCCATGGATATCCATCCGCCGAGATAGGCCTCTGTCCACGCATGATAAAAAAACCGGCCATTGGCGTATACAAGACCAACGCACTCACGGGCCGGTATCTTAGCGGCCCGCAAGAGGGCCGTAAGCAGCACGGCATGCTCATTACAGTCTCCCACTCTCGTCTTCAAAACTTCCACGGCGCTCGGAACACTAATCACAGGTCTCTTTTCAACGTTATTATAAACCCACCCCAACAGTTTTTTGGACACGGCAACAGGATCTCTTTGGTCCCCAACAATCTCCCTGGCCTTTTCCACCATACGCTTGTCATCACTCTGGATGTTGAATTCAGGTCTCAGATAAGGCTTCATTTCTCCTGATTGATCGGGGAGGGGCACTTCGTATGTGGCTTTCAGCGGTCTCTTCTCCCTGGTAATCTTTAGAATCCCGTCCCGGAAACGCTGTCTCCCCCGGTTCAAGACGTCAGTAGCAAAATGGGTATCTCTTAGGCCCTCAACTTTGAGCCTCAGGGAGGTCAACTTATCAGCATCTATCAATTTTCGTTTTACATCTATGGAGGCCATTTCGTAAAAATCATAAACCTTTCCACCCTCAAGATTCCGGGGGGCGGTTGCAGCATTGGACCTGACGAGAGTAAGCCCCATAAAACCCTTCTCCTTCAATACATCTCCTTT
>Ga0307424_1000565_pt1 | contig 19762 bp, 18 predicted proteins | sample SalMarWE160320MG_FD_202157 | JGI IMG/M metagenome (GOLD analysis project Ga0307424, IMG submission 202157) | Salt marsh sediment microbial communities from the Plum Island Ecosystem LTER, Massachusetts, United States - WE1603-20 | ecosystem: Environmental > Aquatic > Marine > Intertidal zone >... | reverse complement strand
GATGGATAAAAATGGAACTGGATGGCGGTGGTAAAATTATGGGTATGGGCCACGCGGTCTACAAAACCATGGATCCCCGGGCAACATTTCTCAAGGATATGGCTGCAAGACTTGGGAGAAAAACAGGTCAGGAGAGATGGCACGATCTTTCCACACAGATAGAAAGGTTCGGCATTGAGGCATTCAGAGAAAAAGGCAAAACAGATATCCTGCCCAATGTGGATTTCTACAGCGCTCCTGTTTATCACATCATGGGGATACCTCTCGATTTAATGACGCCTATCTTTGCCATATCAAGGGTAACAGGATGGTGTGCACACATTATTGAGGAAAAATTCGCTGAAGCTCAGGACAAACCCGCTCTGTATAGGCCAAAGGCCGAGTACGTGGGGCAGTATTGCGGTTTATCGGGCTGCACATACGAACCTGTGGAGTCCAGAGCGGATTAGGAAGAACGAGGATGGAAAATTCTTTCACTGAAGGCGAAGCCCTGGATGTTTTGTCAAAGAAAAGGAAGTTGCTTGGAAGAGGCCTTTCTTATGTGGAAAAGATTCTGTTTTTGCATGAACCTGAAGGATCAAGGGGAAAGCGATTAATCCGGGGGAAAGACCAGATAAAGCTTTTACCGGACAGGGTACTCATGCAGGATGCAACTGCCCAGATGGCCATGCTCCAGTTTATACAGTCAGGACGGAAAAAAACAGGTGTTCCGGCCACAATCCATTGTGACCATCTTTTGAGGGCCAATAAAGGTGCTGAAGTAGACCTCAGGAAGGCCCTTACGACCAATAGAGAGGTGTATGATTTCCTCTCTTCTGCCGCCGCAAAGTATGGCCTCGGTTTCTGGGGACCGGGTACAGGCATAATGCACCATGTGATTTTCGAAAGCTATGCCATACCAGGCTGCCTGATGATCGGCACTGATTCACATACTCCTAACGCGGGCGGGCTTGGCGCCATCGCAATAGGGGTTGGGGGGGCCGACGCAGCCGAGGTCATGGCAGGGTTACTCTGGGAAACCACCAATCCATACGTGCTTGGAGTAAGGTTGGCAGGGGAACTTACCGGATGGGCCGCAGCAAAGGATGTGATCCTTGAAATGCTCGGGAGATTCACTGTCAAGGGCGGGACAGGGAAGATCGTAGAATATTTCGGTCCCGGAGCTGAAACACTCTCGGCAACCCAGAAGGCAACGATTACAAACATGGGGGCGGAACTCGGGGCGACGAGTTCAGTCTTTGTTTATGACGAATCAATGAATGCATATCTCAGGAATGTAGGCCGGATAGAGGATGCTGAACGGGCCGTATCCATGGCTGAAATATTCAGGCAGGATGAAGTTTGCACTAATGATCCTGAAAAAGTATTTGACGAACTGATTGAAATAGATCTTGGAGATATAAAACCGGCACATGCCGGTCCATATAGCCCGGACAGGGTAACGAAGGTTGAGGATTTCAGAGCTCTTATCAAGTCTGAAAAATGGCCTGAAGAAGTATCGGCTGTCCTATTAGGGTCATGCACCAACTCATCCTACTCGGATTTATACGCAGCGGCCCAGGTGTTGGAGCAAGCCGCGGAACATGGCGTTAAACCAAAGGTCCCTCTCATGCTCTCTCCCGGTTCAACTCAGATATATGAGACGATAAAGCGGGAAGGAATTCTCGACAAGATTATAAATGCCGGTGCCACTATCCTCTCAGCTTCCTGTGGTCCCTGCATCGGCCAATGGGACAGAAAAGATGTTGAAGACGGTGTTCCCAACTGCCTGTTTACGACTTTTAACAGAAACTTCAAGGGGAGAAATGACGCAAATCCGGAGACAAAGGCTTTCCTGACTTCTCCCTCTATGGCAACGGCCCTTGCTATTTCTGGAGATCCGGGTTTTAATCCCGAAACAGACTTCCTCACCGACGTTGAGGGTAAAGAGTTTAGACTTGAACCACCCAAGCCACCTGCCCTTCCGCGGGAAGGATTAGCCAAAGTGAAAGGCACTTTCGTCCCCCCAGATGAAGATGGCGACAGTGTCGAGGTTAAAATTGACCCACGATCTGAGCGGCTTGAATTGCTCAAGCCCTTTGAGAAATGGGATGGGAATGATTTTATCGATTTGCCCGTCTTAATCAAAACAAAGGGGAAAACAACCACCGACCATATATCACCCGGTGGGAAGTGGCTCAGGTTCAGGGGGCATTTGACAAACATATCAAGGAATATGTTAGAGGGTGCTGTTAACGCTTTCACCGGAGAAACAGGGACCGGGACAAATGTTGTCACAGGGGAAAATGGGATAAGACTTTCAGAACTCGCGATTTATTATAGAACAAAGAGTGGCGGCTTTGTGATTATTGGTGATGAAAATTACGGCGAAGGTTCGAGTCGGGAGCATGCCGCCATGAGTCCAAGGCTGATGGGAGCCAAGGCTGTTATTGCAAAATCATTTGCCAGGATACACGAGGCCAACCTTAAGAAACAGGGGCTTTTGCCTCTGATCTTTTCCCATATTGACGATTACGAGCAAATTGAAGAATATGACAGGGTCAGCATTCTTGATCTTTCAGGGCTTCAACCCGGGAAACCGGTTAAGGCCGTAATAAGGAAAAAATATGGAATGACCCATGAAATATTACTGAATCATACTTTGACTGGTGAGCAGATAGGATGGTTCAGGGCCGGGTCCGCACTAAATACAATATCAGAGGCTGTGTGAACCTTTGATGGAAACCGTTCATTATGGAAATAGGAGGGCTGCCATGGCCGAGAAAAAGGAATCCCCGTTTATAAGTCATATTTTCGTTTGTACCAATGACAGGGGCGGGAAAAGAAAATCGTGTGCTGATAATAATAGCCAGTTAGTGAGGTCTAAACTAAAAGAAGCTGTCAGTGAGAAAGGCTGGAAGGGAAAAGTGAGGGTCTCGCAGTCGGGATGTATGGGGCTCTGTGCCAAAGGCTCCAATGTTATGATTTACCCTCAAAAGATATGGTTTGCGGGGGTTTTGCCGGATGATGTTGAAGAAATCGTATCAACCATGGAAGGTATTGTTGGCGGCGACTAATCAACCACCCCTCGAAGAGGTAGTTCGAATGGTGACCCTAAAAGGGTCTTTGATAAAGTACTATTTACCGCCCGTCCCGCCATCGACGGGACGGACGGTAAAAAACATCCCTCCTTATGTGGGTATTGTTGTATCGGAAAAGAAAAAGAGGTAGGGCGGTGACCAGCAAAGAGAAAAAGCATACTGTAAGACCTGAAAAGGGCACACAAGGGAATAGTCCCAGCAAATCCTCGGGAAAGCCATCCGCGAGAGCTAAAAAGCGGTACAGCCAGACTGTTTTTCGAGACTGGTGTAAGAAATGTGGCATCTGCATTTCCTTTTGCCCCAAAAATGTGATTGAACGTGATGAGTATGGAGGGCCGGTATTTGAACGTCCTGAAGACTGCATTGGCTGCAGGTTCTGCGAATTACACTGCCCCGACTTTGCCATTACTGTAAAGGAGCTCGATCCTGATACGGGGGGAGGTAAATGATGACCACCGTTGTGCCAAAAAATAAGAGACTGCTTTTGCAGGGGAATGAAGCTATTGCTGAGGGAGCTTTGGCTGCCGGATGCCGTTTTTTTGCCGGGTACCCGATAACGCCTGCTTCAGAGATCAGTGAAGTCCTGTCGGCTCGATTGCCCCGGGTAGGGGGCACATTCATCCAGATGGAGGATGAAATCGCCAGTATGGGGGCCATAGTAGGTGCCTCAATTGCGGGGGTAAAGAGCATGACGGCCACGAGCGGACCGGGCTTTTCCTTGATGCAGGAAAACATAGGTTTTGCTTGCATCACGGAAATACCCTGCGTTGTCGTCAATGTGATGCGCGGAGGCAGCAGTACAGGACTTCCCACTTGCCCTGGGCAGGGAGATGTCATGCAGGCCAGATGGGGAACCCATGGGGATCACCCGGTTATTGTCTTAGCCGTGTCAACAGTTGCCGATTGTTTTGAGATTACGGTTCGTTCCTTTAACCTTTCCGAAAGGTACCGGATCCCGGTGGTTATCCTTTCCGATGAAGTGGTTTCCCATACCAGGGAGATCTTTACCTTCCCCTCCCCCCGGGATATTGAGATTGTGGACAGGATGAGTCCGAGTGTTCCCCCGGAATGGTATGTCCCCTATGAGAATAACAGCACAGGCATCCCTGATATGGCCGCATTCGGGGAGGGATACAGGTATCACATAACAGGTCTTGTCCATGATGAACGAGGTTTTCCCACCCAGCGGCCTGAGGAGATCGACGCCTTTACGACCCGCCTGTTTCGAAAACTCACCCAGGGTCTCCACGAGATTCAGATTGTGAAGACATTTATGATGAACGATGCGGACGTTGCTGTAATCGCCTATGGTTCCGTGTCCCGTGCTGCCCGACGTGCCGTTCTGGGTGCCCGGAGTGCGGGCACGAGAGCGGGACTTCTACAACTGATTACTCTCTTCCCCTTCCCGGAACACCTGGTAGAAAAAGTATTGAACCAGTGCACCAGGGTATTGGTACCTGAGATGAATATGGGGCAGATTTACAGGGAGATAAAACGTGTTAATCAGGGGAAGACACGTGTTAAGAAATACAACCGTATTGACGGCCAGTTCATCACACCTGATGAGATCCTTCGTGAACTATTGATCGAGGAGTAAAATATGCCAAAGGAAATTACAAAATTAATCCACAAATACCTGCGCCGTGACAAGAAGTTCCCCCATGTCTGGTGTCCGGGATGTGGCAATGGTGTTATTTTAGGCTCCCTTATCCGCGCTATAGATAAGCTCGGGTTAACAAAAGACGAGATTGTGTTGGCTTCCGGTATCGGATGTTCCGGGCGGATGCCCGTGTATGTAGACTTCAACACCCTTCATACAACCCATGGACGCGCCTTGACCTTTGCCACGGGCATCAAATTAGCAAAACCCTCTCTGACGGTGATCACTGTTATGGGAGATGGGGATGCTACCGCTATAGGGGGCAATCATTTTATCCATGCTGCCAGGAGGAATCTAAACTTGACGGCTATTATAATAAATAATCAGATATACGGGATGACAGGGGGACAATTTTCACCCACAACCCCCTATGGTTCAAATGCGGCAACAGCGCCATACGGTCATATAGAACAGGCGTTCTCCATAGCAGAATTGGCAGTGACGGCCGGGGCTGCCTTTGTGGGCAGGGGAACAGTTTTCCATGTGCAGCTTCTGGATAAGTTAATTGAAGCTGCTGTCTTGAAACGTGGCTTCAGTGTAGTAGAGATAATCTCCAACTGTCATATCCAATTTGGAAGACGAAATGAGATGGGAAATCCTGTGACAATGATGGAATGGATGAGAGACCATGCCGTGACCGTGAAAAAGGCAGAGGGAATGATACCTGAAGAGCTTGAGGACAAGTTTACCATAGGGGTTTTAGCTGATGAGGAAAAACCGGTATATACGGAAGAGTACGACAAGATTCGTGAGAGGGCGAGGGACTGAGATCTTTGGAAGAGGATTAATGAAATGGAAGAAGAACGTTACGAAATCAGGTTAAGCGGCTCCGGGGGACAGGGTATCATTATGGCGGCGATTGTATTGGCTGAGGCTGCAGGGGTCTACGATGAAAAGCATGTTTGTCAAAGTCAGAGCTATGGACCTGAGGCAAGAGGGGGGACCAGCAAAGCGGAAGTCGTTATCAGTAACCAGACCATTGATTATCCCAAGGCAATCAAGCCTGATCTCCTCCTAACGATGAATCAGGAAGCATGCAATACCTATTTCCCGGACCTCAAAGCCGACGGTTTGCTGGTGGTGGATTCCACATTGGTCCATCAAATACCGACAAACCGCGTGGCTGCCATCCCCTTTACACGAATTGCGCGAAAGGAGATCGGAAAGGAGATGGTCGCCAATATGGTTGCTCTTGGTGCGGTCGGGGTCCTTTCCCAGATCATTTCGTTAAAAAACCTGGAACAAGCCCTGATGGCCAGGGTGCCAGAGGGCACAAAAGAAATAAATCGCAAGGCTCTTTATGCCGGAATCGAAGCCGCAAAAAGGATCGATTTGAAAGACCTGCCGCTGTTGGTGATTGAGGAGGAAGAAATTTAATTTTTGGGTAACCGTTAGTCGGTGCAGTATTTCTTCTTGTAATACACTGGACTCGCTCCAGAAAACTTTACCTAAAAAGCTACTGGAAAAGCCCCGCCAATAATTTGTTTAAATTATTCACATCCTCGCCAACTACAGTGAAATGGTTCTGTATGGCACAATATGTCTGAAAAGCATGTTTAAGAGGATCTGTACAATTCGGAAATATTTAGTTTTGACCAGGGAGGTTTGTTATGGACAAAAATATTCTTTTTTCTTCTTGGCAATTGAAAAACCTCAAGCTTAAGAACCGTATCGGTGTAGCACCCATGACACGCATGTCATCCCCCGGAGACAGTATCCCGCGCCAGGATGTGCTGGACTTTCTCGTGAGACGAGCAAAAAATGGTGCAGGCATTGTCTATACTGAAGGAATTGTTTCCGACTATGAAAGCGCCCAGGGGTACCCGGGACAGGCACGGATACTCACAGAGCGGCAAATTGATGCCTGGCAACCCGTAGTAAAGTCGATTCAGAACGAGGGGTCCATCGCTATTATGCAGATGTTTCACTGCGGGCGCATTGCCTGGCCGGAAGTTAATCCGGCAAACCGAGTTATAGCGCCCAGTCCCATCGCCCCAAAACAGGATAATCCATTGACTGGCGCACCTTATCCAGTGCCGGACACTATGAGTCTTTTTGATATCGAGCATGTGATCCAAGGCTTTGTTGAAACGGCAAAAGGCGCTATTGCTGCTGGTTTCGACGGCGTTGAAATTCATGGTGCGCACGGCTACTTGATAAACCAATTTTTGTCCTCCTATTCCAATCAACGTACGGATGGCTACGGCGGATCAGTGGAGAATCGGTATCGCTTTACTCATAAAATCATTAAGGCCGTTTCAAAGGTCATTCCTGAAGATCATCTCTTAACTTTCAGGATTTCCAACTGGGGTGTTGCGGACATGGAGGTCTCTCTTTTTGACACAAAAAAGGAGTACCAGGAGATCATCAAACTTCTCTCAAATGATCCGCTGGACGCCATCTCCGTTTCCACCTATGAATACCATGCAAAGGCCTTTGGAACGGAGCAGAATATGGCTCGGATTACACGGGAAGTCACCAAGCTGCCGATCATGATTTGCGGGAAGATCTACGATCGCACCAGTGCGGAAGATGCGCTCAGGGATGCGGACATCGTTCTCAGCGCCAAATCGATACTCCTCAACCCCGATTGGGTGGAAGACGTAAGGGAAGGGAAAATGCTGCCACTCCACAAGTCGGAAGAAGCCAACATCGCTTACACTGATAAACCACTGCAATAGCCGGTATCGGTTTTCGAGAATCTGAGCGATTTTTTCTTTTTCAGCCGTAAGTTATACGAACGTCTTTGCGAGTGATTTGCTCATACCGTCATCATTCCTTCGCACTCTACAGTTGCTTAACCCCACTCCTAAATGGGCAACTTTCCGATGGAAAAAACACGCTTTAAGATATTTGACTGGGTTGACGAGGATTCTATCGGGCATATTCTTGACTCCTTTTTGATGTACGCGAAAGGGAATCTGAAGAAAAAACCTGGAACGGCAGAGGGAAGATATCAAGATCAAATATCTTGACTACGACTGGTTTCTTAATGGAAAATAAATACCGCGCCTTAGCATGGGGATTGATCATTCTATGTTTCATATTGGAAGACATTCAAAAAGGAAGTTATTAGTCTGGATGGTGCCGCTTCTTTGTCTTATTATCTTTTCCCAAGCCCTGGGCGCAGCGGAGTCTTTGACTGATGCTGCCAAGAAACGCAAAATTGATGAAATGTATGAAGGTTACAAAAAACATTTTCCTGACGTGAAGGACCTTTCGGCGGGGCAGACCCTTCAACTGATGGATCAGGAAAAAGTCGTTTTTGTGGATATCCGAAAAACCAAAGAGCAGGCGGTATCTATCATCCCAAAGGCAATTACGGAAATGGAATTCAGGCGAAATCCCGCAGAATACCGGGATTATATTGTTATAGGTTACTGCACCATAGGCTCAAGAAGCGGTAAGCTGGCTCGTAAGCTCAAGAAGAAGGGTATCAACATGATCAACATGCGGGGAGGAATACTGGCATGGCTCCATGCCGGGGGAATCGTCCAAAAGGATGGTAAGCCGGTGAACAGGGTGCACGTTTACGGCAGGAGGTGGAATTTGGCTCCCTCGGCCATAAAGTCTGTGTGGTAATACTTTATTGAAAGTCCGTGTCCATCTGCGTCCAAGAGCGTTAATTAATACAATTTGGGGGAACTCATGGCAGGCTATGATTTTGATATCGGTATTATAGGCGGTGGCTCAGGAGGACTGACAGTTGCGGCAGGGGCGGCACAGTTTGGCGCCAAAACACTTCTCGTGGAAAAGGAGAATGAATTAGGAGGAGACTGTCTTCACTTTGGTTGTGTTCCCAGTAAAACCCTGATCAGGACAGCCCATATCTGCCATTTTATGAGGAACTCTAAGGCATTTGGACTTCCCTCCGTAGCGCTTCCGCCGGTGGATTACAAAGATGTGAAAAAAAGAATACAATCGGTGATTAGGACTATTCAGAAACACGATTCCGAAGAAAGATTTTGCTCTCTGGGTGCAAAGGTGGAATTTGGCAACCCAACATTCTCCGACGAACACGCCATCCGGTTAAACGGGAACGTACATTCGGCGAAAAACTGGGTTATTGCAACAGGCTCGTCGCCCGGCATACCCCCCATTGAAGGTCTGGATAAGACCCCATATATTACCAATAAAGAAATCTTCTCACTGGATCACCTGCCCAAGTCCATGATTATTCTCGGTGCCGGCCCCATCGCCATGGAGATGGCCCAGTCTTTCAGTCGCCTGGGAACACAAGTTTTTGTCATCCAGAGGAGTGGCCAGATCCTGAGCAAAGAGGACAAGGACATGGCTGATGAGGTCATGAACGTTTTAAGCTCCGAGGGCGTCGTATTCCATTTAAATACATCCATAATCCGTACAAACGACAAGGGCTCCGAGAAAGAGGTACTGATAAAGGATGCGAATGGAAAAGAAGTAAACCTGAGGGCCGAGAAAATATTAGTGGCCATGGGAAGAACGCCAAATCTAAAGGGCCTAAGTCTCAATGATATCGGTGTCGAATTTGACAGAAAGGGTCTGAAAGCAGATAACAGACTGCGGACAAGTCGACGACACATATATGCCGCGGGGGATGTAACAGGCGCGTATCAATTTACACACGCTGCGGGATATGAAGGAGGAATTGTGATCAGCAACGCCATCCTTCATCTTCCCAGAAAGACCGACTACACATTTCTTCCGTGGTGTACCTATACTGATCCTGAACTTGCCAGCATCGGAATGAATGAGAAGGCAGCCAAGGCCGCAGGAATTGCGTATTCGGTATGGACGGAAGCGTTCAAGGACAATGACAGAAGTCTCGCAGAGGGTGAAAGGGTCGGAAAGATAAAGATGATCTTAGATGAAAAGGAGAAGCCGCTCGGTGTCCAGATCGTGGGACCAAAGGCAGGAGAGCTGCTCAACGAATGGGTAGCCGTTTTAAACGGGAAGGTAAAGCTTTCCACCCTGGCCTCTGCTGTCCACCCATACCCGACGCTTGGCGAGATCAATAAGCGTGTGGCTGGTACGTTCTTTTCTCCTAAGATATTTTCGGATAAGGTCAAGAAAGGCCTGAAATTCTTTTTCAATCTCAAAGGGAGGGCCTGTTAGTTGGGTATTGGGTATTTGGTACTGGGATGGCCGGATGATTGGATGAATGATGGACGATGCAGGATGGATGGTAGAGGACAGAGGACGGAACTGCGCATGGGTGGATAGTCTGTTTGAATGATCTGCGTTAATCTGCGTAATCTGTGGATGGTATTAGGTGCTGGAGAAAAAGAGATGGAGACTGAAACGAAACAACCCACAAATACCCGTAGTAAAGCCCTTGTGAAGGCCGGTATACTGTTTGTCTTTGTCGTCCTGGCGATTGTTCTCATCCGTTTCACACCGATTAAGGATTACCTGACAGCGGAAAGTCTGGGCCGTTTTTTGGAAACGGCTGGGCGCTGGGCCCCGGTCCTCTTTATGTTGATCTACGCTGTTGGGGTGTGCCTTTTCCTGCCGGGAACATTGCTGACCGGGTTAGGGGCCGCCATTTTCGGGGCCTACTGGGGTTTCTTATATGTCTGGATCGGGGCCATGCTTGGCGCGAGCGCTGCGTTCTTTATCGGACGGACTTTGGGAAGGGAGTTTGCCGCCTCGCTTATAGGAGACAAGCTCAAAAAATATGACGATGCCATCGCGCGAAACGGTTTCGCGACGGTTCTCTACCTGCGCCTGGTCTATTTCCCATTCACGCCCATGAATTTCGGCATGGGCCTGACCAAGGTCCGTTTCAAGGATTATTTTTTTGGTACGGGGCTCGGTATTATTGTAGGAACCTTTATCTTCACCTTTTTTATCGGGACCCTGAAAGAGGTGTGGGCATCCGGCAATTGGGGTGAACTCATATCATTCAAGGTCTTTTTTTCCATTGGACTTTTTATCTTTTCATTCTTTATCCCCAAGATCATCAAGAAATTCAAAGGGGAGTAAGAAATCAGGATATGTTCGAATTTTTCTCCACCAAAGGGTTCAAAAGCTATGTGAAAGAGGCCCGGAAGATATTAGACGGGAACTGGACCGGCCGCTACACAAAGCCGTCCCCAACCCTCTATCCCCACCAGTGGAACTGGGATTCGGCATTTATGGCCATCGGATATGCCCACTATAGTGAGGACCGGGCCATAAAGGAGATCCACTCTCTTTTCGGGCACCAGTGGGAGAACGGCATGGTTCCCCAGATCGTTTTCAATCCTGAGGCCCTGGGCAACTATTTTCCGGAACCGGACTTCTGGCAGGTACCCGGCGGCAGGTTGACAAGCGGGATTACGATGCCACCTCTCCATGCCATCGCATGCCTGCATATATACCAGCATGCCAAAAACAGACGGAGCGCCCATGATTTTCTGAAAGAGATGTACCCAAAATTGATGGCCTCTCACCGCTACCTCTACCGCCACCGTGATCCGGTCAAAACAGGACTTGTATATATCCGACATCCCTGGGAGTCGGGCTTAGACAACTCACCGAGTTGGGACTGTCCCCTGAAAAATATCCAGGTTGAAAAGACCGGATTGCCAGCTTACAAACGTAAGGACCTGGCGCACGGGGTGCCTGTGGAACAACGCCCCAGCAACGAAGACTACGACCGTTATGTGTATCTTGTGGATCTCTTCAGGGAAAACCACTACGATGAGACCGAGATCTACAGACAGTGCCCCTTCCTGGTTCAGGATGTGTTGTTTAACTCCATTTTGTGCAGGGCCAACAGAGATTTGGCGGAGGTGGGCAAGATCATTGATCAAGACGTCAGTGAGGTGGAGGAATGGCTGGCCCAGACATCCCGGGCCATCAGGGAAAGGATGTGGTCTCCTGAACGCAAGCAGTTCGATCCCATTGATCTGATCACGGGTGAGCAACTTCCCACGGCTACGGCGGCCAGCTTCATGCCTCTATTCGCAGTCGCTGCCAGTCAGAAGCAGGCCCAACTGTTGTATGAACGGTTGAATTCAGTTTCTTTCTGCGCCCTGCATCAGGGGAACTGTTTCACTATCCCGAATTATGATATGGCCCGAAATGAATTTGACCCTAAGAACTACTGGCGGGGACCGGTGTGGATCAACATTAACTGGATGCTCTCTCAGGGGCTTAAGAGCTACGGGTACCGGGAAAAGTCAGACGCCATGAAAAAGGACATGATCCAGCTTCCGGTAAGGTTCGGATTTCATGAATATTTTGACTCCATTACAGGAAAGGGTTACGGTTCGGACAGTTTCGGCTGGACTTCCTCCCTTTTCATCGACCTGGTTTATGAGTACTATGATGAAGACAGGCAGGCCCTGAACTGGTTAGGCCGCAGGAAATCCCGCAAATTGAAGGATGTGAAGATCCTCAATGAGGTTCCCGGTGTGATTCCATCGCCCGCCGCAGATCTGGCGCCAAAGCTGATGTCTTCAATCGGCGAGCTTAAGGATATGTTTTACAGTATGGATCGTGGCCTGGTGGATTATGCGGCCATGAAAAGATCGGAGGAATACCGCTCTTATTTGGAGTCGGTAGTACACCTTAAGGCGTTTGATCTGAAAGGTCTTGTGACCCGGGAAGAAAAACTTGCCTTCTGGATCAACCTTTATAATACCATTGTTGTTCAGGGTATTGTAGAATTGGGGTTGAACTCGTCTGTAAGGGGAATCAGCAATTTTTTTACCCACATCGCCTATGACATCGGTGATTATACCTTTGCACCGGATGATATCGAGCACGGTATCCTGCGGTCCAATGCCCACCCCCCGTACCGGATGTCCCCGGTTTTTAAGGGGAGGGACCCCCGTCGAGCCTACATGATTGAGCCCATGGACAACAGGATCCATTTTGCCCTGGTGTGCGGATCACGATCCTGCGCCCCCATCCGCTTCTATGAAGCCGGTGCCATTGACGACCAGCTTGAGACCGCCACCCGGAACTTCATCAACAGCTCAGAGGTGGTCATATTGCCTGAAAAAAATAAGATCCTCCTCTCAGAGATATTTAACTGGTATAAAAAGGACTTTGGTCACAGGCGGGATATTTTCCGCTTCCTGCGCCCCTACTTAGACCAGGATGAAAAAGCAGAGTATCTCGCCGAGCATATGGACACCATTGAGGTGGAACATCTGTTTTACGATTGGAATCTGAACCATTAGCGATACTTTCTCGGAAAGGAGAACAGAATATGCAATTAGCCATGATCGGGTTGGGCCGGATGGGCATGAATATGGCGAAAAGACTCTTGCAGGGGGGCCACAGTGTCATCGCCTATAATCGAACACCCAACAAAACGGATCAACTTGTAAAGGAAGGAGCCATTGGGGCCTATTCACTTAGTGAGGTGGTTGAAAAGCTCTCTCCACCACGTGTCACCTGGGTAATGTTACCTGCCGGCCCCACCGTGGATGACCATATCGTCCAGCTCAAAGAAATTCTATCTCCAGGTGACATTGTCATTGACGGCGGAAATACCTATTACAAGGACGACATCCGGCGTGCTGACCTGTTAACCGAAAAGGAGATCAAATTTATAGATGCAGGTGTCAGTGGTGGTATATGGGGTCTGAAGGTAGGCTATTGTTTAATGATTGGAGGGGAAAAAGAGACCTACCAATACCTTGAGCCCATATTTAAGACCCTGGCTCCCAAAGAGGGATATCTTCACTGCGGAGGAGTTGGTTCCGGCCATTTTGTGAAGATGGTCCACAACGGCATTGAGTACGGTATGATGCAGGCTTACGGTGAAGGGTTTGACATTTTAGAGGCATCTCCTTACTCTGAATCATTGGACTATGCCGCCATCTCACATCTCTGGAACCAGGGGAGTGTAGTGCGTTCATGGCTCTTAGAGCTAATGGAGTCCGCCTTTGCCAAGGATGCAGATCTTTCTGATATCAGAGGCTACGTGGATGATTCGGGAGAAGGCCGATGGACGGTTCAACAGGCCATAGACACCGGTGTTTCGGCGCCAGTGATTGCATTATCTCTAATGCGCAGGTTCCGTTCCCAGAAACAGGATTCATTCTCCGATAAGGTTGTGGCAGCCCTTCGTCGTGAGTTTGGCGGCCATGCGGTAGTTGCAAATAAAGAATAGGCTCCTCATACGAAGGTGAACTAAAGGGTTCAAGGCGAGTGTAAATCAAGACCTATGGAGTGATGGAGTGGTGGAGTATTGGTCTTAGGATCAAGGAGAATGTATGCAATAAGAAATCTAATGGAATTTTTGAGTTTTGTCATTTTGCTTTTCCATTACTCCACTACTCCATTACCCCGCTTGATAAGGAGTGAACGATATCGTTTACCAACACCTGTGATGTTCACCCGTGCATGGCTTTCTAATGAAAGGATATCGCTATGAACAACACTGACGAGATGCCAAATGGAAACAACCCTGCAATAGCCAGGACTACGGCGCCAGATCTGGAAATTCCTTTTGAGTCCTGCCTCATCGAAGGAAATCCTGACCCCTGTATGATTGTTATCGTGGGCGCCTCGGGCGATCTGACTGCGAGAAAGATCGTCCCGGCCCTCTTTAACTTATATATCAATCATGGTTTGTCCGATCCCTTCCTTGTTGTTGGATGCGCGCGTACAAGACTGAGTGACCAGGAATTCAGAGATAAGATGAAAAATGCCTTGAAGACCGCAAACATCCTGGATGATCAAAAATGGCAAGACTTTTCCAAATCGCTTTACTATCAGGAAATTGACTACGGTGAACTCCCCTCTTTCAAGGCCTTGGCAGACTCCCTCAGGAAGCTGGACAAAGAACGGGGCACTAACTGGAACAGGGTCTTTTACCTGGCCATCCCACCGTCTCTTTATAAATCAACCGCCCAAATGCTTGGTAAAGCCGGTTTATCAATAGAAAACGAAAAGGGAAATAGTTGGGCAAGGATTGTCGTAGAAAAACCGTTCGGTCGCGATCTGGACACTGCCATCGATCTGGACCGATCCCTTCATGAGCATTTTCAAGAAGATCAGATCTTTAGAATTGATCATTATTTGGCCAAGGAAACCGTTCAAAATATCCTCATGTTTCGTTTTGCCAACGCCATATTTGAACCTCTCTGGAACAGGAGATACATTGACAGTGTGAGCATCACTGCTGCTGAAACCCTCGGCGTAGAGCACAGGGCAGGATACTACGAACAGGCAGGTGTCTTAAGGGACATGTTCCAGAACCATATGATGCAACTCCTTGCCCTGACGGCCATGGACCCCCCTTCCCTTTTCGAGGCCGATCGGGTCCGTGACGAAAAGGTTAAGGTATATAGAACGATCAGGCCGTTTCCCATTAGCGATCTTCAAAATTACCTGGTACTGGGACAATACGGGGCAGGGGCCATTGATCGAAAGAGGGTCCCGGCTTATCGCGACGAACCCGGGATCGACACTGAATCATTGACGCCAACCTTTGCTACCATGAAGATCTTTATGGACAACTGGCGCTGGCAGGGCGTGCCCTTTTTTCTCACATCGGGGAAGAGATTAGCCGAAAAACGCACCGAAATTGTTATCCAGTTTAAAGAGATCCCCCATTCCATGTTCCGTCAGACATTAGGGGAGCAGATCACTCCCAATCGACTCATTCTAGGGATTCACCCGGATGAAAAAATTTCGTTGACCTTCCAGACAAAGAACCCCGGCGCCAGGGTCTGTTTAAGGTCGGTTACAATGGATTTTAATTATCACCAGAACTACACCGGCCCCGTGCTGGATGCCTATGAAAAAGTACTGTTAGATGTGATGTTGGGGGATCACATGCTCTTCTGGCGGCAGGACGGTGTAGAGTTGTGCTGGGCCTTTCTGTCACCTATTCTGGAGGGATGTGAAACTTGTGCCAATCGAGCTGAAATCCTTTTTCCATACGACTCAGGAACATGGGGACCAAAGGCTGTGAAGAATATGGGATAAGGGAATTATTGTCCAACTCAATTCCGCCCCAGGCGGGAATCAACTATTTGGCGAACCATAAAAAGGAGGAATTTCTCAATGGAGACCTATTACAAACCTGAAGACCTTCCAAAGTTTGAAGAGATCGGGAAGGAAGTACCAGACTTAGCTGACAAGTTTTTTGATTACTACGGGGCCGTGTTTTCTGAAGGAGAACTGACAGAACGGGAGAAGTCTCTCATTGCCCTTGCCGTGGCCCACACCATCCAGTGTCCTTACTGCATTGATGCCTTTACTCAATCCTGCCTGGAAAAGGGATCTAATGTGGCTGAGATGACCGAGGCGATTCATGTGGTAACGGCTATCAGAGGTGGTGCGTCCCTTGTCCATGGTATTCAGATGAGAAATATTGCTGAGAAGCTTTCTATGTGAACACCAAAAGCAGGTTAACAATGGAACCCGCAAAATCATCAAAAGTAACAGATAAGGGTTGTGGTAAAAGGGCCATGCCCATAGAGCCTTTTCGCCAGACCTTAGCCACGCATGGTCTTACACTGGAGCGTGATCAAACAACCACGTTACAGATCAATATGGGATTATTGTGCAACCAGGTATGCCGGCACTGTCATTTGGACGCCGGGCCTGGCCGCAAGGAGAACATGAATTCCGAAACAGTTGGCCATATTATAGATTATGCAAAAAGGTGTTCTTTTGAGGTCATAGACATCACAGGGGGAGCGCCTGAACTGAATCATAACCTTCCTGATCTCATTGAAAGACTCTCCCCCCTTGCCCCGAGAATCATGATCCGCTCAAACCTCTCCGCCCTAAATGACGGCAAGCGAAACCACCTGTTTGAGCTGTTCAAAGAATATGGGGTGGTAATTGTGGCCTCTTTCCCTTCCCTGAACCAGGCTCAGACTGAGTCGCAACGTGGCAGGGGAATCTTCAGCATGAGTATTGCCGCCTTAGAGAAGCTTAACGCGCTTGGATACGGGGTAGACGGCCCCGGACTTGAACTCAACCTGGTCTCTAACCCGACCGGTGCATTTCTGCCGTCATCACAGTCTGAGACTGAAAAGCGGTTCCGCCAGGTTCTCTTAAAAAAGTGGGGGATCGCCTTTAATAATCTCTTTACTTTCGCAAACGTCCCTTTGGGAAGGTTTCGCGATTGGCTTCTGAAATCCGGAAACATGAACAAGTATATCGAGAAACTCTCTTCAGGTTTTAATCCATGTGCGGTCGAAGGGGTCATGTGCCGGACGATGGTTTCAGTCTCTTGGGACGGATATCTTTATGACTGCGATTTCAATGTAGCAAGAGGGCTTTATATGGGAGGGCGGAAGATTCATATCACTGAAATGGCTGCCTCCCCCGAATCAGGTAGCCCTATTGCAGTAGCCGACCACTGCTATACCTGTACGGCCGGAACAGGATTTACATGAGGTGGGGCAATAAAGACCTGAGTTCGGGTTAGAGATTAATGGAGGTCAATATGTTTGGGATAAGCAGTAAATTCGTCTTTTTGTTACCTGCACTGGTACTGATACATAGCGATTCAGATGCGCAAACTAAACCCGATAAGGCGACCTTTGCCGGAGGTTGTTTCTGGTGTATGGAGCATCCTTTTGAAGATCTGGAGGGGGTTTTAGACGTTGTATCAGGTTATACGGGCGGGGATGAAAAGGACCCTTCATATGCGGAGGTTTCAAGTGGGCAGACCGGGCATATGGAGGCCGTCCAGGTCATCTTTGATCCTTCCAGGATAACCTATTCAGAGATTCTCGATCTGTTCTGGAGGCAGGTTGACCCGACAGATCCGGGCGGGCAGTTTGTGGACAGGGGTCCACAGTACAGGACGGCAATTTTCTATCATAACGAAGAGCAAAAGGCTTTAGCAGAGAAATCCAAGGCAGATCTTGATAATTCCGGGATATATGACAAGCCGATTGTTACAGAAATTAAAAAAGCCTCCAAATTTTATCAGGCAGAAGGTTATCATCAGGATTACCACAGGAAAAACCCCATGGGGTATAAACAGTACAGACGCGGTTCCGGTCGCGATCAGTACTTGACAAAGGTTTGGAAGGCCAAAACCCGAATTGAAGAGACCGGAAATCATAACAAGAGGTACAAGAAACTGTCTGAAGAGGAGCTGAAGAAAAAATTGACCCCATTGCAGTACAAGGTGACCCGGGGAAATTCCACGGAGAGGCCGTTTGCTAATGAATACTGGGATAACAAAAAGGAGGGGATCTATGTGGATATAGCTTCCGGGGAGCCTCTCTTTATCTCTACTAACAAGTATGATTCCGGGACAGGATGGCCGAGCTTTTCAAAACCGCTTGAGCCGGGAAATATTGTTGAAATAGAAGATAGAACTCTTTTTATGAAGAGGACAGAAGTTCGAAGCAGACATGCCGATTCTCATCTCGGGCATCTGTTTCCTGACGGGCCTGAACCAACAGGGCTCCGTTACTGCATCAACTCTGCCTCCCTTCGCTTTATTCGGAGGGAAGACCTGGAAAAGGAGGGTTACGGCGACTATAAAAAGATGTTTGAGAAGTAGTTATCTCGGTGGATTATAGAAGGGTGTCAAAGCCACCACACACCATTAAAGGAGGACAGGAAAAATGGAATTAACGGAAATTTACGAAAAGGGAGAAGCTGAAATCAGAAACCGTGACATTGGTTGGTTGCTGGATGGGGCGGAGACTGAGTTCGTCCTCTCCAACAACCGACGTGTCCTTGATCGATACACCATCAGGCAGCGTTGTATTGACGGGGCCAAAGTAGGAACGGATTGCTCTGTGTTGGGTGTTAACTTGAATACGCCCATTATCATGTCTTCCATGACCATGCCGATTCCCGCAATCGTTGACGACGGTCTCATGGAAGTGGCAGCCGGTCTTAAAGCGGCGGGGAGCCTCATGTGGACCGGCACCCCTATACCCCAGGACCTGAAGGCTATTGCAGAAACAGGGGTCCCTTTGGCTGCGAATGTAAAACCATTAAAAGACCGCCTGATGATGTTCAATGCTATCGATGAAATCCAGGCTGCCGGTGTCAACTGGTTAGGGATTGAAATCGATTCCGGACAGGGGACCAAAGTACATGATAAACAGATGGCCTTTGACTGCTCCCCGCTCTCTCTCGAAGAGCTTAAGGAGATTAGAAAGAAGGTATCCATCCCGTTGATCTTCAAGGGTGTACTGAGCAAGGAGGACGCAGAAAAATCGATGGAGGCGGGCGCTGATGCCATCTTCGTGTCCAATCATGGGGCACACACCCTGGATTATCTTCCCCATCCCTTCCAGGTCATGGATGAAATTGTCTCGGTTGCAAGGGATGAAACAGTAATCCTCGTGGACGGGGGATTCCGGCGTGGGAGTGACGCTTTCAAGGGTCTGGCATTCGGAGCCACACTGGTAGGTCTGGGAAGACCGATCCTTTACGGATTGGGCGCCAACAAGAATGAGGGTGTCAAGGATGTTGTCCAACAGATGACGGGGGAGTTAAAACGGATCATGTCCATGACCGGTTTTACTTCTCCGGGGAAAATAGGCCGCGATTCCCTTATTGAATATTAGCGAAGCTTGGCGTCAAATCACGCCTGAGGCGTGACTTAGCAAAATCCTGCTTTAGCGGGAGATGCTTGTCGAAGATCCCGACTTTATCGGGGATGCTGGTCAAGGCTGCAAGATGCAAGCTTCTGTTTCACCTTTTCCTGATTTCCCGGTTGTCAGGCGATGTCCTCGAGCAGTTTTCCGAAGATATCGGCGTTACTGAGAACCCCAACCAATTGATTTCCATCCACGACCGGCAATCTTCTTACGCCTACCATACGCATCAACAGTTGGCAGTTGTAAATGGACATGCCCAAATTGACGGTAATCGCCGGTTTGGTCATTACGTCCTCTACCAGGTGTGCGGGCCCGCTAATTGTGTTCGATAGAAACGCTTCAATGATATCTTTCCGTGTAATGATCCCGAATGCGTCGCCATCGTCATCAAGTTCAACAATGAGACTCGATACACCTGAATCGCGCATCATTCTTGCGGCCTTGGAAATGGTTGTTGATTTATTAACCAGTTTAACGTCTGTCTGCATAAGGTCCTGGACCCTCAA
>Ga0307424_1000564_pt1 | contig 19771 bp, 17 predicted proteins | sample SalMarWE160320MG_FD_202157 | JGI IMG/M metagenome (GOLD analysis project Ga0307424, IMG submission 202157) | Salt marsh sediment microbial communities from the Plum Island Ecosystem LTER, Massachusetts, United States - WE1603-20 | ecosystem: Environmental > Aquatic > Marine > Intertidal zone >... | reverse complement strand
AGAAGCATCAATACCACTGTTGATAGAAAGCCAATTTTTAGGGCAACCCAGCTAACCCCCACAATGGGTAACAGACTTATGCGAACCATTGCTCTCAGGTTGTCATGTCTTGCGATGAAATCGGCTACAGGTGGTGAATAAGTATAGTAAAGACGTACAAAACCCTTTCCTACTGTATTGCCAAGCATGAACCGATCCCGGAAATCACACAGAACCTTCACATGTGGCTCCATCAATGATCCATAGGCCGCAGTCGCAATAAAGCAACCCCCACCGCCCCCGCTATCACTGGCAACCGTAGTTGAACTTGTTCCAGAATATTCTCCGATGACTGTGGGGTCAAGAATTTTTCCTTCTGTATTATCAAGATCATATTGGCCATCGTTATCCTGAACTACAAAATAAAGAACATATCGCTGGTCTTTTTTGAGGCTCCCCGCCCATGGTAGTGCGTTATCCGGGTCTTCACCATATTCTGTTAACCACCAGTTTCCGGATTCAATTGTGGCGGGATCGGGTTTTTCCAGGTAATTTGAAAAATTGAGATGGTTGCCGTTTTTTAGTTTGAAGAGTCTCAAACGGTTAACATTTTTTTCAGCTCCATATATCAAATAGCGCAAAACCGCTTTTTCTCCTGGGGTAATTGTAACTTCTACCTGTTCTCTCGGTGCCATTGGTGCAAAATCAGATAAATTATATGCGGATTCAAGTTCGTTTCCCGATTGTGTTTCATTATTGGTTTGGACTATTTCTATGCCATTATTAGTGTTACCCCAGTTCGGGGCTGTAACCGGGTATGAGAGAACATCAGATCCCACAGATATAACGCCTTTGCTATATGGATATCCGCTGAAAATTTCATTGCCGGAAATGGTAAAGCTATTAAACTGGGTCCATGTTCCGTCAATTGTCTTCAATGAACCGAGGGAGTCACCTTCTTCAGCAATTCGATAATAAAAATTTACTTTCTTTCCATTGAGATCTGTTTTAAGTGCCAGATCTACGACTGCAGTATTTGGGATAACGTTTGAGAGTGCCGTTATTCCATCATTCTCGAACTCTCCCTCTGCACCGGTCACCCTGCTTTCCAGCAAAAAGGCGTTATCATATAAAACGCCATTGTAAAATCCATTAACCCATTTTCCTACAATTCTAACATCCGGCGGCTCAGGATTTGTATTGTTATTGGTAAATCCGGAGATAAAAAAATTCATACTGTCCGATAAAAATGAATCAAAATTCCTCAAGCGAACGGAATAGATCCAATCGGTTGATGTTCCTTGCCCATCAAATGATCCAGATGTCGCTGTGAATTCACCTCCTGCACGACTGAATAGAAACTGAGGAGCAAAAGTGTCCGCTTTCTGAAATGTGCCGGATGGTTTACTCATTGAAATCCCTTCCATAACAAAATCTGCCGTCGACAGATCTATGATGTTTTTATCCTCTTCTGTGATACTGAAAGTGATTTCCAGCGTATCTCCACTGCGCGTACATGATGCATTATTATCGGCAATAATCTCTTTGTTATTTCCCGTATTGATGCGATATTTTTCTATTGTTCCTGAATTTACGGTTATGTTTGTAAGCTGTATGAATAAATAATTTGGGGCACCCATGGGAAAGTTATCTTCAAAATAACTGTCAAATCCATAAGTCCCTCTGTTTTTAGCAGGCAAGAAAACAAATTTAAAACCGGTGCTGGCCAATTCACTGCCATCTGTTACTTTCAACTGAATCTTCATCTGATTTTTGCTGCCGTTAAACGCCAGTTTAATCCATTCCACATTTGCAGATGATGAATTTCCCCTGAAATCTATTTCTGGACCTTCATAAATATAATAAGGAACAGTGCTCCAGTCGATGGAATCTGAATTGATTAATTCTGGAAGGGCGTCAAGGGGTTTGGGAATGCTCACTCTATAACGTCCTGTGGCGGTATTTATGTTAAAAAAAGTGCCATTTCCATCTGAAGGATGAAAATACATGTTCGGATCAAATCCTTCGGACGTTTCTGATTGCCATGTGCCCAAAAGATTTAAATCTCCATAATTTTCTTCAGTACCTTGACTGAAATCAATATTAAAATGTCTCAGATTATCTTTGTAGTAAATCGCATCGATATCAAATGATAATGTATCAGCCGCAATTAAATTGAAAGGAATACCCCAGAAAATCAAAATTAACAGAAGAGTACATTTTTTCATTTTTTTACTCCTTTGATTTTTTTCACTTTTTTTTAATTACAGCAAGATACATGCCAAAAAGAAGATCTAATTAAATTCTTAATGTTTCAATGGATTATAGGTGATAGGGGAACAATAAAGGAAGGATGAAGATGTTTTTGATTATAAATTATTTGTTATTCAGGACTTTGAAACCGAATTTCCGAAGTGCTGTCCGGTATATTCAAAGCAACAAAATGTCGGTATTAATATTGCTTATAGTCTGGGTTTTTTACGTCTCTCTTTATTGGCGAGCCGTAAGTTATCAATTATAGCATCGGTTACAAATTCTTTAATTGTCATATTTCTTTCTCTGCAATGGGCTCGTAATCTTTCCACCAATTCTGCATGCAGCCTGATATTCAGCATTTTAGTTTCGTTTTTCTCCACGTTGTCCCCACTTTGATTTCAAACGCAAATATTTCTTCGTTAGCTCTGGACCACCCCATATGTTCAATTTATCTTTCCGGGCCTGTTTTTCAGCGGCACGAAATTCAGCGACGCATTTTTCACTCTTACCATATTTTGTATAATAAGATGAAAGCCCTTGCCTGACCAGATCCAGGTTTAAATTTTTTCCATCCACAAACACATATGCCAGAAGACGCCCATAATTTCCTCTGAGTTTTTTAATTTCAAATTCAAGGTCAACAGTTTTCCCGATAAGTTTCTTTTGGGTGTATTTGGAAGCCACTTTTCCCATAGGGATATTTTGTTTTTTATCAGGATGGACAGATTCCGGGGTGACGACACAGAGCAATCGGACTTTTTCATATTTTCCGTTAAATCTGATGACAATGGTATCACCGTCAACAACTCGAACAACTTTGTACTGTCCTGCAACAGCAATCGCAGGAATGATGATGAAAAAGAGGGACCATAAAAAGGTGGCTTTAAGGGATCTAATCATGAAGGATATTTTGTTTTTTTGCTGATTACATCAATTTTGAATCATGTTCACAAAACTTTTTAAAACCGATTCTTGCACTTGGTTTTCTATTTTGAACTCTACCAGGATGGTATATTGATCAATATCAGATATCCATCACAACTAATATTATCATATGGTCCTAAAGATATCGAATTAGAACCATGAAGTTGATATTCAATTTTTTTAATAATGATCTGATTTTCCAAGTTGTTAAAGATATCCTCTTCAAAATATTGGTTTAATGATTCTATGATATTCTGCTTTATTTCATTAGGATTATTAAAATTATAGTCGTCAATACATATTAAAGTTATAAACAAACGGAGAGTTTTATTTTTATTAGATTGTTTATAAAGATTTGTTCTCAAGCGCCAAGCGTCTTCAAAAACTTTCTTCTCTTCAAGATATCCATAAGGATCTTCAGACAAGGATGAAAGCCAAATGATTTTCAATTCAGAAAAAATAATCTCTTTTTGATTTTCCAAAAGAAAATCAACTTTTCTTACTCCAGAGGATTTTCTTCTTTCTGTCTTAACAGATTTATAAATATTACCTTCTAAGGAAATAATTCCTCTTTCCCCGATAATTCTATCCCAATCCTCTTGACTTAATTCGTCAGACTCATTGTTATAAAATTCACTGCTTAAGATTTTATAATTATCATTCAGGTTATAACCGGCTTTCAAATCAGAAAAAGCCAAAGCCATCTCTCCTTGAAACCATTTTTCAAGATTTGTTCCTAAGGCCACAATCCGCATAACTTCATCATTTTTGCGATTTAAATGATTAAAAAATATCTGGAAAAATTCTCTATTATTCATTATTATAGCCCTCGTTTCTTTTAATTATTTCTTTACAGATAAACTTCCCTTATACCATCTATAATATTTCTTATTTCCTCAATCAACCAATCCGGCTTAATCATCTTAACCTTATCCCCAAAAGAAAGAATCCACGAAATTAACTCAGGCTCTGATGAAGCGCTGAATTTTAGTTTTACAGTACCATCTTTCTTTCTTGTTAGCTTCTGATCCGGGCTCCACATTCGTTCAGCAACATATTCTGCAGCATACCCTGAAAACTCTACAACAACTTCGAAAGCTTCCTCTTTAATAACTCCAAAATTTTGATTAAAGAATTTCTCAAAATCATAGTTTTCAGGAAATTGATAAGATCTTTCTGTAAGCTCAAGTTTTTGGACTCGGTGTACAGCAAGCAGGGGATCAAAGGCAGGTTCCTTGAATGGTTTTCCAGGATACCTGGCCATCCGAGCATGAAGGTAAATAGTATCCTTATGTGAAAATATTTTTAGCGGTTTAATATAAAAGGTTTTGGATCTATCCACCATTACTCTTTTGTAAGTTATCTTACAGACCTTTTTTTCATCCATTGCTTTTATCAATCGACGAATTATTTGATTATGAGCGGTGTAATCAATGCTTCCCGGAATAAAAGATGCGAAATGCCTTGAATCAACTCGTTTGCTTTCTGGTAAATGTGATTGACTCTTTAAAAGCGCTTGGGTAGCTTCCTCAAACAACTTCCGCCCCAACAGATGTTCTGTAAAAGCACGGCACATTTGCAAAACACTAATTTCAGATTCCGTCAAATTTAGAGTTGGATCAACCCCTACTCTTCGTTTTAACCGGTAATATTTCCTTCTGTTTTCAGTAGACTCTTCAATATCAACGCCATATGACATCCTAATATCATCAACCAACCGCAATACGGTTTGTTTGGAACAGCTGAGCATCCTCGAAAGTTCAATTAAAGAGTGGCGCTGCCTTGAAAATAATAATGCAGCAAACAGACTGATTAGTTTTTGACCATAGCTGCTGTAAGGATTTCTTTTTTCAGGCATAAATAACCTCCTTAATAACCGAAAGATCGTTACGCGATATGGAACGATACCATGTTATTATATGGGCAATCAAGCGTGAAAGGAGAATTATTATGGCAAAAAGACGTAGATCACGACATGCATTTAAAGGGAGAGTCTCAACAACTGCCCTCAATAGTAAGCTCGATAAAAATGAATGTTTTGTATCAAATAAATGTATTTTATATTTGCTCCGGCATTTCAAACGCAATTTTACCCTGGATCGGGAAACTATAGAGTTTCTATGTTGGGTTTTAGGAAATGAAATGGAACAGATTGGAGAATACCTTTTAAATTTTATTGAATATGACCAGAGAAGCGAGATCGAGGAAAAATTCTTAGAATGTGTAACGGATCATGAGGAATATACCGATGTTCTTATAGATATCCTTAAAAGGATTGGCAATCATAAGATAAGTAAATTCCGACGGTTTGTATTTGTTTTATTGGAACAGAGAAAAAGAAATCTTGGATACAAGGGGGCATCTGACATTGAAAAAAATATTTTTCATTTAAAAAAGATGTTCAGACTTACCGCTCAAGAGATTGAACTTTGCACTCTTTTATTCATCATCTCAACCTATGACGATCCTGCAACATTTTTCGACTATCTTTGTTGCACCAAATTCTCCGGAAGAAAGCATCTCACTAATATTCTCGGGTTAAGTAACAGTGAAATTAACGAGGTCTTGAATGGAACACTTCATAGATTCGAACTGCTTGAGATCGATAAATACGATATAACTCTCAACGATGAGTTCACATGTATGTTCCAAAATACTTCTGACCGGATCTTTTCAAAATATTTTTATTCTCGAAAAAGACAAAAAACAATTCCACTGAACTATCATTTTATAGATCAAAAACATATAGAGCATATCCTTCAACTTTTAAAAGAAAAATCTAAAACATCAACACATATTTTGCTCTATGGTCCTCAAGGCACGGGAAAGACCAGTTTTGCCGATGGCTTGTCAAAAAAGCTGAAACTGCCCACATATGAAATAGCGCGAAGCACAGATAACAAGAGTTTAAACAGAAGGGCTGCCATTTTATCCTGTTTAAATATGACCACAACAGGAGACGGATCAATAATTATTGTTGATGAAGCAGATAATATTCTCAACACTCAATTTTCGTGGTTTATGCGTGGAGAAACTCAAGATAAAGGATGGTTGAACCATATTCTGGAAGAGCCAGGTGCAAGGGTGATTTGGATTACAAACCAAATAGGCAACATAGACGAGTCCGTTCTGAGGCGTTTTGCATACAGTATACATTTTAAGCCATTTAATCGCCGACAGCGGAATCAACTTTGGGAAAATATTTTGCGTAAAAACAGAGCGAAGCGTTTTTTCAAACAGTCTGATATAGAAAATTTTGCCAAGAAATACAGAGTTAGTGCCGGAGTAATTGACCTGGCAATAAAAAAGGCTATTGAAACAAAGCCATGCTCAACAAAGGATTTTTATCGGGCAGTGGACCTTGCGATAAAAGCATATATTATTTTGGCTAACTCGGGAGAAAGGCCGGTTAACAAAAACAGAATAGATAAAAATTATTCTCTTGATGGTTTAAACATCAAAGGTAATTTAACGGCGATGATCGGCCAGTTGGAAAAATTTGATCAATTCTTAAGAAAATCGGATCAAGATAAAATAATGAACATGAACCTCTTATTTTACGGTCCTCCTGGAACTGGTAAAAGCGAGCTCGCGCGTTATCTCGCTGAGCACTTAGACCGGGAAGTAATTTTCAAGCGTTACAGCGATCTCCAAAGTATGTGGGTTGGAGCCGGAGAAAAAAATATAAAACTCGCATTTGCAAACGCCGAAGCGGAAGAGGCAGTTCTGGTCATCGATGAGGCCGATTCGTTTCTTTCAAGCCGCGATATGGCTATACGTTCATGGGAAATCAGCTTCACCAACGAGTTTCTTACCCAGATGGAGAAATTTCGAGGGATATTAATATGCACAACTAACAGATTCAAGGATCTCGATGAAGCCTCCATTCGCAGGTTTAATCATAAGATGGAGTTCGGATATTTAAATGCTGAAGGAAATATCATATTTTACCGAAAATTGCTGGCATCGTTGTTAAAAGAACCTTTAAAAGAAGCGAATCAGAACGTTTTGAGAAAAATATCGAATCTTACCCCGGGAGATTTCAAATTGGTAAGAGATAGATATTCTTTTTGCCCTTCTGATGAACTAACCCATGAGTTGTTGTTGCAAGCACTTAAAGAAGAAGCCAATATAAAAAATATACATAAAGGAAATAAAAATATTGGTTTTTAGACCTTCTATTAAAAAGATTATTTTGTGTGTAATTTAACAGGGTAAAAGCTAATTCTTAAGGGATTTTACAGAAATGAAAAATTATGAAATACATAAAGATCAGATTACTGATTTGCTTGAAGATTTTGAAAACTGGCTTGAGGGTATCGACATGTTGACCAAGACTGTTAAAAGTTTATCCCACAGCAATCAAAGTGTAGGCCGATTGCTCAATTTGCAGAAATTCAGAAAACATACCGGAAATTTGAAAAATAAAGTCCAAAATTTTAAATTGACACTTTTAAATAGCTCAAATAGCATGTAAAATATCTAAAATTTTAAGGTGTTATTTAAAATGACCGTAATGAATAAAAATATTAGCACTTATCTTAGCAAATCTCTTTTTATCCGAGGGCTCCAGTGTCACAAATCTCTTTATCTTCATAAATATAACCCTGAATTAAAGGATGAACTATCTGAAGAACAGGAAGCGAAATTTCAAACGGGAATCAATGTAGGCATCTATGCCCAAAAGCTCTTCCCGGATGGTGTAGAGATTATTTGGGAGGATGCCTCTCTTTCTAATCAAATAAAACAGACAAAGGCTGAAATTCAAAGAGGCACTAAAGTCATTTATGAAGCCGCTTTTAGTTATGATAATGTTTTCGTAAAAGTCGATATTCTTCGAAAGACTGAAATCGGTTGGGAGATCTATGAAGTTAAAGGATCGACTGCACTTAAAGATGTTTATCATGACGATATAGCGATTCAGTACTATGTCCTCAAAGGTTCAGGTCTTCCAGTTTCAAAAGCATTTCTTGTTCACATAAACAATCAGTATGTAAGAAAGGGTGAAATAGAAGTTGATAAACTCTTCACAATCCAGGATCTTTCAAATGATGTTATTGAGAAACAGAAGTCCATTAAAGATGAAATCTATAAAATGAGAGAAATGCTAAAAAGTCAGGAGCCAAATATCGACATCGGTGGGCATTGTACTGATCCATATGATTGTGACTTTTTCGGTTATTGTTGGAAGCACATACCCGAAAATTCCGTTTTTAGTTTGAAGTGCGCTGGACCAAATAAATTTGACCTTTACAGGCAAGGGGTAATACATCTTGAGGATATCCCCATAGGTATTTTGCCGCAAAGCCAAAGGATTCAACTGGAAGGAGCACTTTATAAAAAGAACATTACCAATAAAAAAGCGGTAAAGAAATTTCTTGATACACTTTGGTTCCCGATTTGCTTTTTGGATTTTGAAACCACATTCATGGTTCCCATCCCTATGTTTGAAGAAACGAGACCGTATCAACAAGTTCCATTCCAGTATTCTCTCCATTACCTCGAAAATGAGGATGCAGAGTTACAGCATTTCGAGTATCTGGCGCCTGCTAATGGTGACCCGAGAAAGGAACTTGTAGAAAAATTATTAAATGAAATACCTAAAAATGCCTGTGTTCTTGTTTACAATAAAACTTTTGAAATTGGAGTTTTGAACGACTTAGCAAAATGGTTCCCCGAATATTCAGAACAAATAAAGCGCATCATTCGAAATATTCGGGATCTAATGATTCCCTTCAGAAGAAAAGATATTTATCGTTGGGAAATGGGAGGATCTTATTCAATAAAATATGTGCTTCCGGCATTAGTACCTGAAATGAATTACAAGGAAATGGAAATCAGTGACGGTGGAATGGCTTCCAGTGCATGGCTTAATATGTTGGCGTTGGAGAATCTTGAAGAGACAGAAAAAACCCGCAAGGCGCTTCTTGATTATTGTAAAATGGATACATTGGCAATGGTCAGCATATTAGATAAATTATATGAAATAACTTTTAATAAATATTCATTTATCGTTAAATAATTTTAAGGATGTCTCCTGATATAGTTGCAAACAATTTGTCAATTGATTCGGATATATTTTTTGTTTTCGTGTTCTCGGCCCTGGGTGATATGTATCTATCCACATTACCTTTTTGCCATTTAATGAAATCAAATAAAGTCCACAATCCTTTATTTTGCCGCTACAATTGTATTTTTTGGCGTGATGTTCCGTTTCATCAAGTAGGGATCGAACATACCAAGCATACCTACCTTGTGCTATTATAATATCAGGATTTAAAATTTCTATTTCTTCAGGAATATATTTTCTACAATTTGTAAACATCCTCGATGGTGCCATATTACTGCCTGGCAAATTAGCACAGCACTTTGCGCTGTTAATATGTGCAAAATAGGGTGTCGTATCCGCAGGAGTCAGGTTAGCCTTAAAATTTTTTAAAATTTCATATGCAAAGAATTGAGTTTGAGGCAAATGATGATCTTTAGCAATATTTTTTATATTATCTATATCTTCATACCACTCTCTAACTTTTTTCATTGTTCTCCATTTTGGTTCTGATTTATCACTTCCTGAATCTAAAGAGATAAAAAGAATGCGCGGACGAAAATCTCCTTGCTCATATTTAGTACCAACAAAAGCCTCCTTGGCTTCATTAAAATCATCTAATTCACCTTTACATTTTTTTTTCTTTTCACAATCAAAATTTTCCGCAGAAATTTTATTGGTTTCATAATAATTCTTCAATTTCTGTAACATATTTTTTTCCCTATTAATTTATGCATTACCATTCGCAGCGCTGGGAATACTAACAACTATAGCTGTCACTATTACGTTAATGACACTAAACATAAAGACTCGTACAGATTTTATTCCTCATAATTGAATTTAGATTACATTCGGCATGTTAAATATTTAGAAACACTTAACCATCAATTTTTAGAGCATAATTTGTGCCAAGATATGGAAACCATATAATTACTATTTATTACGGATGGTTAAAGATTATATCAGGGGATTTCGAAAAGATAAGATTACATAATATTGACGTCAATTTGCACTGATGTCAGAATTTTGACTTATTTTTAGAAAATCGGAATAGAAGAAATTGAAATGAGGGTTTTCACATTCGTAAATCTCGAACAATATTTTAAACAACTTCAAAATCCCGGCAACGGTATTATATTGGACGGATCGTTATTTTTAACCGAATTCACATCTTTTGAAACAGGATGACTGACCAACTCCGTTACGATCCCGGTTTTCAAAATATTCTCCAACGCCTTTACATCCTGATTCAAAGGATCCAGCCATGATTTGTAATTTTCAGGTTTTAAAATTGCCGGCATCCGGTGATGAATTTCGCGGACAGATTCGCTGGATTCAACTGTAATGATCGAACAGGATTTATATATATTTTCCGGGTCATCTTTTGGGTTCCATGTTTCCCAGAGTCCGGCAAAAGCAAAAGGGGCGCTATCCGGCAATGTGATGTACATCGGCTGTTTCTGCCCCTTCGTACCTTTCCATTCGTAAAATCCGTCTGCAAGGATCAAACATCGCCGCTTTTTGAAGGCATTACGGAAACTGGGTTTGGATGCCACCGTTTCAACCCGAGCGTTGATCATGCGATTCCCAATGGATATGTCCTTGGCCCAAAAAGGGACCAGCCCCCAATGCAGACATTCCAACCAATTTTCATTGTCATGTTTTATAATGGCAAGTATCTCCTGGGTAGGTGCAACATTATAGTTTTCCGTGACTTCGCAGGCTGCCTTGTCAATGGGGAAAGCATCTTGCAGTTCATGATAACTTCGATATCCTACGAATCTGCCGCACATAGTAGACCTCAGATTTATATTTTGGTAAAGATAATTTGTCTCGATTTGAACTTGCATTAATAAGACTATAAGACCGGCAATACAGCTTTACAATTCAATATTCAGAATTTGATATTGCATTTTCTCAATAAGTTTGATCTTCATGACTTATCGAGAACACTATCCAATAAATATGTTCGGCCAAAAAAATAAGGAAGTTGTCATGAGTGAAGGGACATTTAAAAAGGTCGGAGAATCGACGGAACCGATGTATGGGCCAAGAGCCATACTGGTATGCGGCTTTACGCCATCAGAACAAGAAACCATGATAAAATTACTGGAGACCATCCGCCTTAAAGATGTTCCGGTAATTTTTGCCACAGATGCGGATACCGAGATCTGCCTCTGTGAGTTGCTGACTTTGCCCAATCAAACGGGACGAAACACGGATTGTGATATTGAACGCGCTGTTGTCCTGTCCGGAGTTACTGAAAGAGAACTTCAACAAATTCTTTCCAATTACAAAGGCGTTGGATTGCCTCGACCTTTGTGGGCTACACTAACACCGTTTTCAGAAAATTGGGCTCTTTCAACCTTACTGGAAGAGTTGAAAAAAGAGCGTATTGAGATGGAAAAAAGGAATAAGTAAATTGCTTATTTTGAAGACCAATGGGTCAGGTCTTCATTCTTAACAGAATTTGAAATAACAGTTTTGCCGAACCATCGGGTGAACTTGACCGGGCAAAACGACGCGCTCGGCAAGTTACCCGAAACGTTAAATTGACGGATCAGGACATGACCATTTTTCAGATATCGTTTTCGTATCTTTTTACCGGCATTTGAGGTAATTGAGAATATCATAACCGTGGACTACATGCCAAAAGAACTATAAGTGCTGTGAAATAAAAACTTTGAATAATCCAGGTTATTTGTTGAAAAAGCAAGTTGACAACTTCACGCTCCATTTGCTTTATTTCAGGTTCAAGAACTCGCCGATTTTCCGATAAACGCTCTCGCATTCATCTTTCACAAGGTTTTCCAGGTTTAAAAATGCGTGAATCATATCGTCAAAATGGAGGTGCTCTATATAAACTTCTGTGGATTTCACTTTTTCCACATAAGCAATCCCCTCATCCCGTAAAGGACAAAACTCGGCTGTAATGACAAGTGTTTCCGGCAATTGGTTCGTAAATTCCATATAAAGCGGAGACGCACTCTTGCGGTTTTCTCCCTTTTGAAAATAGTTATCGAAATACCATATGATTTTTTCTTTTTGAAGGAGGTAACCTTCGGCATTTTCCTCTATAGAGTCTGAATTCAAGGTGTAGTCAAGGCTGGGATAAATCATTGCCTGGCGACTTATATCAAGCCCTGCATCATGCTGAGAGATATGTGCCACAGTAGCACACAATGCCCCTCCTGCACTGTCTCCGGCTATGGAAAGGCGACGTTGATAATTAAGACCTCTTTCATCAAGTATTGTCCATATATTTTTTACAGCATGGTATGCATCATTAACACCCAATGGGTAAGGACACTCAGGAGCAAGCCTGTAGTCGACAGAAATCACGATGTGTTCGGCTGCTTTAGCAATTTTTCGGCATATGGGATCGTAAACAGTAACACTCCCTGCCATATGACCACCACCGTGATAATATATCAGGACAGGGAGACTGGATTCGGGCTTCGGATGATAAATTCTTACAGGGATCTCATAATCCGGAACATTTACCAAGCCATCTTGAACCCAGGAAATTTCTGGACTTTCTGTCACATTTTGCATCGTTAGGTTTGCCAACCCCTCCCTTGTGTTTGTGGGGGTCTGTTTGAATCCGGTCTCCTGAAGCTCTTTGATAAATCTGTTGAAATTATATAACCAATCCTGAAGTTTGGATGATACGTGGCGCATAGTTTCTTCTCAATGATATTATACATTAAATAAATATATGAGAACCCATAACATCTTGCCATTCTGACAACCTGAACCAACTCCTATCAGATTACATATATGTTAAAGATCCCATAAATTGAAAGACAGAGCCTACCAAAAACCCTGTCTTTTTCAGTTCGGTTGAGTCATTTTCATCGAGTCGTTCGAACCTGTTATATTTATCACTTTGATGGTTGATATTTGAATGAGAGGTTTACCTTGACCCGGTAAGCAGTGATCTTCCCGTTTTCAATTTTCACGTCCATTTGAGTAATTTCCGCGATTCTCAAATCCCTTAAGGTTTTGCCGGCGGTCTCCACCGCGTTTTTGGCGGCATCTTCCCATGAAGTTGGGCTTGATCCCACCAGTTCAATAATGTTGTAGACACTTTCACTCATGATTTATCTCCTTTTTTTTATATTTGCATTACCATAGAATTATTAATCAGCCATTTTTCATTCTTTCGTCTTTGTATACGATTGATGCGCCCATGTTTTTAAGGTTACTGGCTTTTAGCAAGATTAAGCTCGGATTAATAATAAATCGTTTCAGCTTCTTTGAAAAATTTACAGCTTCCTCCCAATCATCGAACCCCCAGTGCATGTCTAATACACCATCGGACTCAAAACTTTCATAGGGTAGGATCTCGACACTGGATAAAATCTCATCCGCAAGTTTTTTGCCAAACTCGTTGAAATAAAGCCATACAATAACATCGTAATCGGGTAATTTATCCATTTTCATCCATTAAGTAGTGTTTGTGCTATCTTGCCATTATGATTAGAATACAAAACACCAATCGATATACAGATATCATATTTTTCTGGTCTCAGTTCAAGTAAATCCTAATTTTGACCTTTGCCAAATCGCCTCCGTATTCGACATCTTAGATCAAGTATTGTTCAGGGCATCTAAGTATAGCCTTCCTGAAATTTTTTTATCATCCCATCAACTTACATCTTCGATTATTATGCGAACAAAAGAGCCAATTTTTTCAGTGGAAATGACCATTTCGATTTCTTTATTCTCTTGGCTCAATGTTACAGGAACGTGCATCTGAGGTTCTCCGCTTTCCATTGCTGCCATGACCGTATTTCGGATACTACACGCTAAACAATGAGCTGTCTTCCCGCAGCCCTCAGGTAGCCGTGCATATACGCATTCCATTACCTCTCCGCCAAGCAAACCAAAAATGTCACGGCGAGACCTGCTCATTATATTTTCAATCATTTTGTTAGCAGCTACTATCCGACCGTCCTTATCCACGACCAGCAGAGGGGCTTCAAACCTGTCCAAAAATTTATCAAGAGATAACCCCTTTATTTGATCCTTATAATGATTATAACACTCTTTGCACATCCCATGAGATACGTTATGATCATTAAATGGTTCTATTTTGCCAATTGTCTTTCTACAATATGAACAGATAACCTTCACTTAAGCTCCTTATCATAAAATCGAACCGGTTTTTCTTAAGATTTCTTTAACCTTTGTAACATTGTGTCAAAACCTGGGTTTTCTTGCCAATCACAAAACATGAAATCACTTCCTAATAGTTTCAAGTATCATATTTTATAATGTTAAATCAAATTCATCACATCATATTACGTGTCACAAATCACAAATCTTTTTAAAATTACATCTGTCCCGGATCCTATCATCCTCTATCTTTTTAAAGAACTTTTCATCTTTAGGAACGTTATTATCCACATCTAACAGCAAGGATCTCATGTCTGCCACACTTCCTTTAATGCGCGACGTCGTATCCTTAATCTCACCTTCCGAAATCGTAAATTCGGCTTTTTGGTCAGATAAAAGGTTATATTCGATCAACCTGATATTCTCCGGTTTTATACCCCATCTGTCCTGACAATACATTGCATAACAGGAAAGCTGGAGTGATATGTCCTTGCTGGTGGTCTTTCCCGTTTTCCAGTCTATAATCGTTACCCCATCATCGGTTTGGAAACTGCAATCGAGAACTGCCCATATCTTAATGTTGTCTAAATAAAAGTATGAAAAGTTCTCGACTTCCAGCCACTTTTCTTGAGAAAGATCCTTCATTACGGCAAACACCTCAGAACCATAAAAATTCCTGAGACATTGCTCCACTTCGTCAGCGATCTTTTTCCACTCAGCATTCGAGAGATCCACATCATATTCATGCTCAAACAAAGCACAGGATTTTGGGTACATGAGATATCGTTTATTTTTAGACGACCGGAAATCATCTCGCATTTTGTCAATGGTGATGGAAATGATTTCATCCACATCCAGGACTGCTATGCCCCGTTGAAGGTTCCTAAGCGTGTGTTTTATACACTGGTGAACGTTATCTCCTCTCCACAAGTGTCTGTTTTTGAGGTTTTTTAGAATATAAATCTGTCTGGTTCTTTCCGGAGCGTTTTGTTCCCAGCCTCCCCAATATGCATAGTAATTGAAATAGTATTGTCTGGGGCAGGCTTGAAAGACCTCGTCCCGGGATTTGGACCAGGAAAATTCGTTGCGAAAATCATTCATTATTTGATTCAGTCAAATGGAATTATCGGAATACGAGAGTCAAGAATAAATTTATTTTAGTAGGAAATCGAATTTATATTAATTATTATCAAAAATTTAAAAAATTGGGGAATAGGTTGGATTATTACAATGGGTTGAGATTTATTTGGGTTATGAAATTGTTATGGCTACAGGTTGTCGGATTACATTCTGAATAGCCGAATATAACTCTGTTTCAATTTCAGGAGTATTAATTGAAACTATCAAAGAATACCGTGCCCCTTTATTCCATCTCTCATGTCTGGGGTTCTCTCGCCACCAACCAATTACTGGAAAAACGGCAATATATCCTCGTTCCGCAAGTTCGGCAGCCGTTCCCTTCCAGGTGTCCGAGTGAATTGATCCAAGCTTTCGCAGATTTGGACCAAGAATCCACTCGGAGTCACCTGATGATTCCATACTGGTTCCTGACTCTTCATCCCTTACCTTTCGATTTATTCTAAATCTAAATTCATTTAATGTTTCGGTGGGTCTTTTAACATCAAATCTCAAGCCATGACTGGCATAGCTATACTTTCGCCCCCATCCCCGCCTTGCAGGGTTTGATTCAATAAAATAAGAGAGAGTTACTCTCATTTCTACTGCTGTTTCTCCCAAATCCTGTAATACTTCTATTGGCCATGGGATCACATGTAAACTTAAATCACGAGTCACATAGCGTGAGTCATTTTTATCAAATGGCTGTAATGAATCCTGAACAATTAAGGTAACCGAATTTTGTGCGCTCCATAATGCTTGCTCTAAATCAGGAACACCAAACCCACAATATCTTAAAAGATTTTCGTAATCACGCTTTGTACGAGGATTGAACCTCTCTATCATTTCTTCGGTCCATCCAGCGGAATGAATAATTAACCCTCTAATAGTTTCAGGCCAATAATCTGGATACTGTGCCATTAAAGTTGCTGCCATACGAGATGCCAATGCGGTAGAAGCGCTTGTATCACCAGTAATCACAAAAAGTTTACCCATAATATGCAAATAATAAGTAGATAAAAGTTGAAGGCTGTCAACAAAATCTGCATTACCTGTTGAAGGATCAATCGCCATATTGCCACCCTCAAAAACTATATCTGGCTTGATCGGCCAAGGTTTCTGCCATGTCATTGAGGTGCTGCTGCATGAGCTTAAATCACCTGGAGGAGAAACCAGTTCCCAACCTGGAAATTCAGATGGATCAATGTGGCCTTTCTCTGTATAAGAACCTACCGTAATAGCATTCCATGCTTGACCAGGATCATGGATGCCAAAATCACTTATATTGCTAAATGGATAATTGCGGCGTTCTTCTGTGGGTGTATTACCAGCTGATACAATAATAAGTCTTCGCTGTTCATCATCAGATCCTGAACATAAATTGTCGATTCGAGCGGACCATGATGAAGGACGACCACGGTCTCTATCGTCAGTAGCACTTACTGCCATGCAAATCACTCTTTGCCTGTGTGGATTCTGTATTTCCGCTCTGGCAATAGCTTCTGCAGTAATATCACCATAGAGATGAGGAGGGTTGATCCCTCTGGGTTGTATTATTTTTACTGATTCAAGACAGTGTGTTAATTCAATAATCCCATCTGTTGCGAGGGCTTCTGTAAGATCACCGTATAGGATAAGCCCCGCCATCTCAGTTCCATGACCTTGATGATCATTAACATTCCATGAAGGATCGTAAGTGAGTAAATTATCTGTCTCCAAAAATGCCTGGATTAGAGGATGCTCATTATTTATGCCTGTATCAAGTATGCAAACCATCGGGCACTCTATCGGAGGTAGAGTTGTTCGATCTTTTAGATCGTCTGCCCAAGCGCGTTGTTCAATGGTATCCATTTCAGAAAAAAAATCAGCAGTCTTTTTTGCCATTCTTAGCTCAGCTATACAGTTTAGCAATCTTACAGATCTACTCATCTGATCTTTCGTCCCGTAAGCTGCCACAACAGTTCTATCTGGAAAACGTATTTCTTTAGGATAAACTGTAAATCCTATTCTTTGAGCATGTTCTTTAAAAAAATCGAAAATCCTTTGCGGGTCATCACCAACACGCAACCATACCTCCCACCAAATTTCTTGATGATCTTCTGTTGGAAAAACCACCATTTCGTCGGTCCAAAGTGCTTCAATGGCCGCTTTATGTATATCCGAAATACTTTCAACAAGTTGCTTATGTTTTGCTTTTCCTGAAGTTGGGGTTGTATCTTTTCTCAGATAATCCTCAAATTTTTTTGTTAATATTTCTAATTTGCCCTCAGGAACAAAAACAGTTGCAAATGTTTTATTATCAACCTGTCGGACCGCAATAAGCTCAATACCGCTTCGAGTTGCTTCAAGACTTTCAAATTTAAGATCAAAGTTTGGTTCACTTTCGAATTGAATATAAATTCCATTGCCGGCATCAATACCAAAGGCTTTTTGTTCAGAAATTATGGTGCGAGACTCTTCACGTATCCGATCAAACCGACGTAAAAGCTTTTGTCCATGAAATCGTCTCTGTCTTGGTGGAAGGCTAAAAGTTTTACGGCTTGATGATATAGGTGTGTAGGGTTCAGTTTGGGAAGTATATGATATCAATAAGTGGGGAAGTTTATCTAATTTGTCAGTAGGCATTACTTACGATATTTTATTTGAAGGCCCTTGTTTGTTTAAGAGTTTTTTTCGCTCAGCTATTAACTTTAACAAATCGTCTTCCGTTAATTCATTACGGTCGTTAATAATGGTATCTTTTAAACCATCTTCACATATCTTGCTTATATCGGCATAGCTGAGACCTGAAGCTTCAGATGCAAGTTTGTTCCAGTCAATCCGAGAGTTTTTAAAAATAGAAAGTCTATTTTTAAACAATTTAGCAATTGACAATTTATTCGGCAACTTAAACTCAATAACATCGTCAAAGCGTCTAAAAAGTGCATAATCCAAAATATTGGGATGGTTAGTTGCAGCCAAAATAATACTGTCTGAATCATCTTGCTCGATCATTTGGAGAAAACTGTTTAAAATTCTACGAATTTCACCTACGTCGTTGATTTGATCGCGTTGTGAACCAATCGAATCGAACTCATCAAACAGATATACTCCCCTCGAATGATCGATTGCATCAAAAACAATCCTTAATTTTGCGGCTGTCTCCCCCATATATTTGGTAATTAGACTTTCGAGCCGAACAACAAGTAAAGCAAGTCCGAGTTCGCCTGCCAACACACTTGCGGACATTGTTTTACCTGTTCCTGGCGGTCCAATAAAGAGAAGTTTTTTTCTTGGCGAAAGTCCGTGAGAACGAATTTTAACTATCTGATGCTGTTCTTTAATTATCCTTATGAGTCTATCCTCAGTCTCTTTATCAAGAACCATATCTGATAAACGCAATTTCGGATAAGATGCATGGAGGAGTGAGGAAAGCTCCCCGCGAGGCTTTGCAAGTGGAATCGGTTTAGTGTGAGAACGAGCTATTGCTTTATTTTTTTTAGCTTCGTCAATTAATGCTCTTAACTCTTGTGCAATTTTACCGTGACCAATCTTCGCCTCATGCGCAGCGATCTGCATCGCAACTGAATAAAAATGAGAATCATTTTCATCAATGTAAGCTTTTATTAGAGCTTTCAATTGTTTAGCGATAGCCATAGTAAGTCTCGATTTAGGTTTGTTTTAATATTACACAATGGGTTGTGCTGGAGCAACAATAAAAAAATAATTAATGCCCCTCCCCTTTCCCAGAGAGGGGCATCTCATTGACCGCTCATTCATCATTCTTAATAACCTTCCCGCCCGACATCGTCCAGGCAAGTTCAGCGTAATGGGCGATTTTCTCGATGTCATGAGGTTTTTGTTTCCCGTTCCAAATCAGCAAAGAATACCGCAGAATGTTCCAGACACAGATCAAAGGATTCCGGGTGATGGACATCAAATCAAATTCGGCCGCCTCACCCGAATTTTTAACCCCGTATTTTTCAACAGTCCGATCCATTTCTGTCCGGTTAAGAAAAAGCAATTTGTAACTGCCTGTTTATTATGGAGTTGTTTGAGTTCCTTGGTGGCGGTTCAAATAACTCCTCTAAAGAACACGTTCTAAAAAGGTTGAGTTGTACTACTCTTATAAGGTTTTGTAAGCTGGCAGAGACTTTCGACATAAATTTGAACATACACAGGAGCAGATAAGCGATCAAGGCCACGTAAATCTGTGTCATTACGGCATTTCGAGAGTTTCCAATGAATGCTTTGATACGTAAGTTTTGCTTGATCCAACGGAAAAAGATCTCTATTTGCCAGCGCTCTTTGTAAATATCAGCAATTGTCTTGGCTGATAGTTTGAAATTG
>Ga0307424_1000563_pt1 | contig 19800 bp, 20 predicted proteins | sample SalMarWE160320MG_FD_202157 | JGI IMG/M metagenome (GOLD analysis project Ga0307424, IMG submission 202157) | Salt marsh sediment microbial communities from the Plum Island Ecosystem LTER, Massachusetts, United States - WE1603-20 | ecosystem: Environmental > Aquatic > Marine > Intertidal zone >... | reverse complement strand
AATAAAACAGAATCTGAATCAGGCATGGCGAAGGACATTGTCCGTAGCCATGCCGCAATAAGCCACCGACAAGGTCGGTGGTCATTAACTAAAAGAAAAACCGCTTAACATGCTGCTGGTAGGGATGTGCAACAAATGTTGCGCACCCCACAGCAGCGGCGTGAGGAACAAATGGCGAATCCGATTGAACAAAATGACGTGTTAATAAAGTCCTGGGCCGATCTGTGCGAACGAGTTTACGAAGGTTCATGGCAACAGGACATTTTACGTTTTCGATCCAACTATGCATTTAGGGGCCTGTCCAATAAGAATTACAGGCTAGTGACAAGTTTCGCACGGAGTTGCGGCAAGTTGACTCGATTGGAGTATCATCTACTACGGAATTTCAGGAAATACGCACGGCTCGATTATGTTGATATGAGTGACTCCCATTGGAGATGGTTGACTCTTGCTGCGCATCATGGCCTGCCAACAAGGCTCCTTGATTGGACATATTCGCCTTTTGTCGCGATGCACTTCGCAACGTGCGAAACCAACAAATATGATGTGGATGGCGTTATATGGAAAGTCGATTTCGTAGAGGCCAATCGCCTCCTTCCAGAACCCTTGATCGACCAGCTCACGGCAGCCAATGCAAATGCCTTTACAGTCGGCATGCTGGAAGGGGCACTGCCCGATGTTCGCAGTTTTGACAAACTATCATCTGAGGTATGACCCTTACCCAAAATAGTGGACACACCGAACAGCCAAGATGTATGAGGCACTAGGAGGTGTTCCACCATGGGAAAACGCTATGACAAAGAATTCAAGATCGAAGCCGTGGGGCTGGCATCTGAGCCAGGCAACACACAGGCAGCAATCGAACGAGACCTCGGCTTAGGCCAAGGGGTCATCAGCCGGTGGAAACGCGAGCTGCACAAAGACGGTGAGCAAGCATTTCCGGGCAAAGGTCGTCTCAAGCCCCAGGACGAGAAGGTGCGCAGTCTAAGGCGTGAAGTGGAGCGCCTTCGCCGGGAGCGTGACATCTTAAAAAAAGCCGTGGCCATCTTCTCGGAGGACCCGAACAGATATTCGGGTTCATAGACGAGCACCGCACTTTCTGGAGTGTTGAGGAGATGTGCCGGACACTTTCGGTGTCTCGTAGCGGCTACTACAGTTGGCGCCGGCGTCCCGAGAGCCGGCGGGCGATCGAGAATAGGCGTCTGGATTCCCACATCAAGGCGATCTACAAAAAATATAAGGGGCGGTATGGCAGCCCGAAGATCACGGAGGAGCTCAACGACATGGGCTTTGAGGTAAGCAAAAACCGCGTAGCCCGGAGAATGAAACAGGCCGGGCTTCGTTCGATCGTTCGGCGCAAATATCGGCCGACCACTAATTCGAAACATTCGCACCCGGTCGCCGAGAACCTTGTGCAACGCGATTTCACGGCCAGTGGTCCGGACAAGGTTTGGGTCTCGGATATCACGTATATCGCCACAGAGCGCGGATGGCTGTACCTGACAGTCTTTTTGGACCTGTTTTCGCGCATGGTCGTCGGCTGGGCGCTGAGCAGTTCGTTGAGTGCAGAGATGGTTCTTACGGCACTTTACCGTGGCATCCGCACCCGCCGGCCGGGTGCCGGGCTGATCATCCACTCGGATCGTGGCGTACAGTACGCTTGCAAGGATTTTCGACAGGTACTGGAAAAGCATCGTTTCGTTCAAAGCATGAGTCGTAAGGGTGACTGCTGGGATAACGCAGTGGCCGAATCCTTTTTCGGCATCCTCAAATCGGAACTGGTTCACCATAAGCGATTCAAAGGACCTCAGGATACTCTGAAGGAACTTTTCGAATACATCGAGGTCTTCTACAACCGAAAACGGAAACATTCGACATTGGGCTACCAAACGCCTGTTCGGTATGAACAGGCTATGAAATCAGCAGTTTGCTTTTAACCGTGTCCACTTTTTCGGGAAAATTCAGTACTTGTTGCCTTTTTTGAGCCACCATCAATAGATGCACGAATAGTTAACCAGTTTGCGCTATTCTCTTTCATGTCAAGCCCAAACGCAAGTCTAGAAGATTGGTTGACCGAGCACCCAGAGCTTTTTAGACGCATCATCATTCCAAAGGAACTGAAATGGGAGATCAGAGACAAACTGGATCAGGCAAACATAACGGAAAGAATGCTGTTTCCTGGGCTGGATGGGCTGGCCTCCTGGCTTCAAAGGCACTATCAGCCAAGATCATGAATCACACCGAACAGGCTGCCGCACAGGGACTTAGGCCACTTTGCCTCCCTCACCGGTGAGCCGCATGTTATAGAGAATGAGACTGGGGCCGCACTAAGGACTGATACGAAAAGCAATGATCTTAAAATGAGGCTTCAAATAGACCCTGTAATTGTTTTTGGCTCTTCTCCAATTTAGTTGGAGAAAAGGGTTCAAGGATTGAAGCTCCCTGTAGCAAGCTACAGGGAATCTTCGACCGTAAGGAACGCTGACTTTTTTGGATGCGCTCGTTAATCCCGCAGCAAGCTACGGGGAATGCGCTCGCTTTTGCGGTTCAAGGGGTCCAGGGGCCGAGGATGTTTACATATCCGCATGTTAAGGAATTGGACTCGTTGCTCGAAACAAGCCTGCTTGGCTGTCGAACAGGATCGGACAGCGTCGGTTGCACCGTCATATCAATATCCTTCCGCGTTCCCCGATTTGCGGATGGTTTTGCCAAATAAACAGATCTCTAAACACATCGCAAAGGGCTTAGGTTGAACCTGAAACCAGATGAAAGCATTCAGCATTTTACTTGAACCCTGGAATCCTTGGACCCTTGAACCCTCAGGATCACTCCAACTCTTTTGAAAATGATCCTTGTTTTTTTAAGGCCAAAAGAGGCATCGTGACACGGAAGCATAGCCACCTGCTAAGGAGGTCATGGATATGGCCCAAATGACAGAGCGAATGAAGGAGCTGTTTAACAGCGTTCCGACCGTGGTCCTTTCCACGTCAACCCTAGACGGCACACCCAACGCCGTTCCGGTTGGCGCAAAGAAAATCATAGATAGTGAGACCATACTCATCTCTGACCAGTTCTTCAATAAGACTTTGGCCAACATGAAAGCAAATCCTCGTGTGTCAGTGACCTATTGGGAAGGACACGAAGGGTATCAGTTAAAAGGCACTGTCACTATCGAAACCAGCGGCCAACGTTATGAAGAGACGGTACGGTGGATCAATGGACTAAGCGTCAAGGTGGGATTCCCCCTCAAGTCCAAAGGGGCGATTATTATGCGAATTGAAGAAATTTACGGCGTCTCACCGGGTCCAGGCGCTGGTAAACAACTCGCATGAAAACTCGTCGCACGACCGATGTGAAAGCTGACTTTGCGGGAAGGGAAGGGCGGAAATCGCATGGAAGAGGAGAATCTGTTAGGCGTTATTCCTGTGGGCGGATATGGGTTGACCCATTCGATGATTTCAGGCATATTCCCCATCCAGCTTCACCGTCACAGCAAGACCAGTTTGACCGGTCTGCTCCCCGCAAGCCCCGTCCGGAAGGGCGGGGTCAAGGGGCGCTATACAAAAATGGCAATCTTCCTTACCGGGAAGCCCCGCCCGGGAGGGCGGGGAGGCTTCACACTTCAGGAGGCGTGTTCATGTATCCTGGACAGCGCCTGACGAAACGACAATCAATACGGCGGGAACGAGCAGGGAAGTAAAAGTAACCCAGGATTGCCTGACATGACGGCATCCATTGAGACTCTAGGAGGCACCGATGAGCATGTTGCGTCAAACGGTTAAACCTGTCAGCGTTGTTGTGATCATCTCCATGTTGTTCGTTGTCGTCCCATATCAGTCCTGTCTGGCGGCATTGATTGGGACAGAAACGGTCATTGAGACAGCTCGGGGACACGAAGCCCGTCAACAGGTGAAACAGATCCTGGATCGAGAGGAGATACGCAAAGCGTTGAGGGCGCAAGGCGTCAGTGCACAAGAAGCCAAAGCACGGGTCGATGCCCTGTCTGACGCAGAGGCGGTGCGTCTTGTGGAAAAGCTGGACCAACTTCCTGCTGGAGGCGATGGCCTGGGTGTCGTCATCGGTGCCGCCCTGGTCGTCTTTATTGTCTTGTTGATTACAGACATACTGGGATATACGGATGTTTTCACTTTTGTAAAAAAGAGGCATGTCCGTTAGAGGACCTGACTTCGGCTCAAAGCCCGACGGCTGGCCATGGGGCACGGGCCGGGCCGACCGTATCATTCTCCTTCTGATTGTTCATCTGATGCTCATCGGCTGCGGCGGTGCGATGCACCGGCCATGGGTGCAGGCCGGTGCCAATCTGCCCGCAAGATGTCAACTCGATTCGGCCCCCTTCTATTCCCAGAAAGCCTTTCAGTGCGGTCCTGCAGCACTTGCGATGGCGTTCACGTGGAGCGGAGTCTCGGCAGATCCCGACACACTGGCCCCAGAGGTTTTCACAGCCTCGCGCAAAGGCAGCCTTCAGTCGGCTATGATAGGCTCAGCCCGCCGCCATGGCAGGGTTGCCTATCCGGTTTCAGGCCCGCAGACCTTGCTTGCCGAAGTCTGTGCCGGGCATCCTGTCATCGTACTGCAGAATCTTGGACTTTCGTGGTACCCGGTCTGGCATTATGCAGTGGTGGTCGGATATGATGCCAATGAAGAGATTGTGATTCTCCATTCAGGCGTTATTCCGTATAAGCGTGTTTCCATCAAGGTTTTTGAAAGGACGTGGGCTCGCAGTGATCACTGGGGCCTGTTGGTGTTGCCCCCTGCCCGGTTCCCCGCCACCGCTACAGAGGATGCCTATATTTCCGCTGTACTGGGGCTTGAAAAGGCAGGGCAATGGCAGGCTGCCGTGGAAGGGTACAAGAACGCGCTTACCCGCTGGCCTGACAATCTGGCTGCCTACATGGGGTTGGGAAACAGCTATTATGCAGTGGGGAATATAGAATCCGCAGAGGGTGCTTTCCGGGTAGCGACTCATCGGTTTCCTACCCATGGGTCGACGTTTAACAACCTGGCCCATGTTCTCTGGAAGCGGGGAAAACAGCAAGCCGCGCTGGATGCCGCCCACAGGGCCGTTGAGCTGGGAGGACCGCTGGTAAGCGTTTATCGGGAAACCCTTGAAGAGATTCAGGCCAGTGCTTACGGGCAAAGACCGTGTCGCTGAGTGTGAGCACGTGCCGTCAATGGAGAAAGGGTATTCATCCGTTCCGGCAGCCGAGGATTAAATTGGTGCATCATGCAGCACGCCATCTTTACAAAAAGTCTCGCAATATTGGTAGCTTTGTTCACAACCAGCTTTGCTTTTGGAGGACATGTGCAGACTAGATCCCGTGTTTTCAGAGTGGCGGTCATCTTCAATAACATACCTTTCGACACCCGTCTAACAACCAGTTGGGGGTTTTCCTGCCTTATTGAAGGCACAGAGCAGACCATCTTGTTTGACACCGGCGGCGACGGAAAAATCCTGCTCAGTAATATGAACCTCATGGACATAGATCCCAAGTCTATAGACACAGTCTTTTTGTCGCATATTCATGCTGACCACACGGGAGGCGTGGAGGAGTTCCTCAAACAAGATCCTAACATCACTGTTTGCTTGCCAGAATCTTTTCCAATTTCTTTCCAGCAGGCAATAACAAAATACGGTGCGAGAATCAAAGCTGTGGCCCATTTTACGAGGCTCTTTGACCGGCCTGCTCCCCGCAAGCCCCGTCCGGAAGGGCGGGGTCAAGGGGAGCTATACAAAAATGGCAATCTTCCTTACCGGGAAGCCCCGCCCGGGAGGGCGGAGAGGCTTCACTCGGTTTACTCAACCGGGGAAATGGGCGACTGGATCAAAGAGCAGGCTTTAATTTTGGCAACTTCCAATGGTCTTGTGATTATGACCGGTTGTGCTCACCCTGGCGTTGTCAATGTTGTGCGAGAAGCGAGAGAGCGTTGCAATGAGAACGTCTATTTGTTGATGGGAGGATTTCACCTAGGAGGCATGACCAGCGCAGAGATTCAAGGAGTCATCCGCGGCCTCAAGGCACTCGGTGTGAAAAAGGTTGCACCCAGCCACTGTACAGGCGAAAGGGCCATGAGCATGTTGCGAGACGCCTGGGGTGAAAATTTCCTCGAAGCGGGTGCAGGAGCCATTATCGAGGTGCCACAATAGCACGATGCCAAGTGATGACCAAGGCCGGCGTTGAAGGGACAGACGAAGAAGGCATTAGAAACGGATTCGCACGTCGGCCAAACCTATGGCAGCATTTAGAATACAAAAGGCCTTTTCCGAAGCCACAAGATACGTCTTCGGGGGAGCTACCTGAGCCCAGGCCGTTTTGCTGGCAACCCAGTGGCTTCTGGGTTTAGAAGACAGGAAAATACTCAGGGCAGCTACGGGACTGGGTGGTGGTATCGGCCATGAGGGAGATACCTGCGGCACCCTCACTGGAGGGGTCTTGTCTTTGGGTTTGTATCACCGGGATAGTGAGTACGACCGCCTATACCTTGACTGCAGTGAGTTACCATAGATTTAGAAGACGTTTTGGTAGCAGTAAATGCAGGGATATCATCGGTGTGAGGTTTAAGGAAGGCTATGACATCAGGCGTTTTTTTCTGAAAGGAATGAGATGCTTGACAGTGGTTTACACCTCCATAGCGTCTGTCTTTGACTGATTTGGGTTGCATTTCAAAGATTGCCCGTGGATTTTCTGGCGGTATAGCATTTCAGGGCGATATATGTGGTGCTTTCATGGGCGCAGTTTTGGCAGTGGGCGCAGTGTACCGTACGGAACTGCGGAGAACCCGGCATAGCAGCCTCTTGAGAGCAGGACTGGTAGTCATGAAAGAGGGCGGCAGGGTTTTTCAAGATGAGCATCTTCACCCCTCTTTTAAGACCAGCTTGCGTGTGGCCGTATTCTACAAGAAATTCTTATCGCAATTTGGCACTGTGGATTGTGTTGATATTTTGACCAAAGCCCCCCCGTCAAAAAACAAGGACTTTTGTAAAGAAATTGCCCAGCAGACCGCTCAATTAGCATTGGATTTGATAGATGTTTAGGACGTTGCTTATGCCCCGAAAGGCTGAAACACCAGGTCAGGTTAGACCCCTCATATCCTTCACAAGGATCATGGCCGTATTGATGACCTTAGTCTTTCCATCAGTCAAGAAGCTGTTTGGAAAAAAGGGGATCAAGGCTATGCAATTGGTTATGTATCAAATAGGCAGTGATCGAGCCGTCATCCTGAAAGAGGCTTTAGGTATTGATGTGGAAGATGCCCGGAGTTTAGGCCGTATTCTGGACTTCGATGATGCCCTTTGTGGTGTGAAGGGCGTCTGGACCATGGAGACCAAGGGGAAAGCCATTAAGGTCGTAAGGACATGCCCCATGGCCCATATACTAGCCCGCTGTCCGGGAATATGCAGGGCCATTATTGCTGCCATGGAGGCAGGCACCTTCTATCGTTTGAATCCGCATATCAAGGTTCCAGAGATTCCCAGACTGATTTCTGAAGGGAGTGATTGCTGCGTGGGAACCATTGAACTGCCTTACCTTGATGGACCCACGGGATCCGAGATATCCCCTGAGGCCACTGGAACCAGCAACCAGCCCCCTATTCCAGATATCTCGGGATTAAACACAAACCTGGCTTTGGAGGCACTCAAAAGCCTTGGCACGGCATGCATGAGGTTGCTCAGATACGGAACAAAGCAAGAAATGGCCTGGTATGATTTTTTCAGATATCGGAATAATTGGGAAGATGCGTCGGCTTTGGATGCTTGTAGGCGTTAGTTTTAAGGCAGCCGAGTGAAAGTACCAGAAACCGACACAAACGACATGAGAACGGCTGTTCATGATCTCATTTGGCAGACCGCCCATCTCTATAAAGATGCACCCGGGGGAAAGCTGGCATGTCCGCAACGTTCCAAACTGCAGAGATACATGGACACCAAGATGATGACCTTTGATTTTTTGCTAGACAAGGAAAAAACCCGAAAAACCCGGGACGTCTTTAAGAAACGAAATAACCTGCAATATGATTTCTTTTTTGACCTATAGTCTTCCATGCTTAGAGTAGCTCCCTTGGCCGCCCCGGTCTCCTGTATGATGCTGTTATCCGGGGGGTCGGGCGTAACAAGATATTCAGAGACAAAGCCGACCAAGGCAATCTTATCGACCGACGGTCTTTACTCATGGCTGATGAGATGTTTCTGCAGGGCCGTACAGCATACGGGTGACGGCCTGGAACCTTTTTGTGTTAAATTGGTTACTTAATCAAAGAGGTCGCCAAGACACACTCCGTCTCCGCTTTACTGTGAGATCGTCATGAAGCAGTAAGGATCTCGCTCTTCAAGAACGTTGAGGCCGAAGCTGTGGGCGATGGCCAGGCAGCCGCCGCAGACGGGACGGATGGCACAGGATCGACAGGCCTGACAGCCCGCACGATACCGCCGGGCCATCTCAGAGTCATAGATGTCGGCAATGCTCTGTTTATTCATATTGCCGATCGGAGAGGGGAACTTGCGGCAGGCATGGACCTCGCCGTCGGAAAGGACGGCCATAAAGTTGAAAGCGGCCCCGCAGCCGTAACCTGTACACCCGCCAAAAGGGGAGATGCCCTTCTGGTAACGCAGGATGTTGAGCAGGTTGTCCTTTAAGCCCATGGTGGGATTGCTTTGCGCAGCATCCATGTAGGCTTCCAGAAAGCCGATGTATTCCTCGCGTGTGGGGAGCTGAAGGTTGGCGCCCTCTCCAACCATGGACAGCCGGTTGAAATTAAAATCATCGGTCAAGTCTCGAAGTATCTCGGCAAGGGGAAGGATCTGGTCCATGTTGTCCTTGGTGAGCGTGAGCATCACCATGGAGGGCACCTCGAGGTTGCGGAGCACGTCAAGGAATTCGATGACCCGGTCAAAATGTCCGGACCCGCGGATCATGTCGTTATGTTCCCGCAAGCCTTCCAGGCTGACCTGAAAGAAAACCGGCCGCTGGATGGCAAGCAACTCCTCGATCCGCTCTCGCGGGCTGGGATTGCCCAGGATGCCGATGGCAAGGCCCCGTTCTGAGGCGCTGCGGTAAAGCTCGGAAAAATGTGGATACAGGAGGGGATTGCCACCGGTCAAAGTGACCTGCCCCCTCACGTGCCGGCTCTGACAGAAGCTGCGCTGGTCATCGAGGATTCGAATGGCCTGCTCGAGTTTAAGCGGCGATCGGTTGCTCCGGTCGTAACAGTGCTTGCAATGGAGATCACAGGCCTGAGTGATGTGCCACTGTAAGGTAAAAACCGGGGAAGACAAGAAACACTCGTCCGTGTCCTGTCGTACGGGAAAGCTGGTGGGGTCCCGCCGAATACGTGACTCGGGTCGCAGCAGGATACCCCTTCGGACGGCGCGATCGACAGCCGCGTCCACGGCGCCTACCGGCAGTGCCCCCAGCGCCGCCACTTTTTCAGGATCAATCCCCTCCAAGACCATCTTGAGGACCAGAAGGTCTTCGTCAGATGCCACTTGCATCATTGCTTCACCGGTTTGTGGATCGCGCCAGATCTGCACCGTTTCCGTGCCCGGCTCCGGTGTCGGCAATGAGGGGTCGTTGTCGGAACGCAGAAGCAAGGTTAGATTCTTCCAGGAAAGCTGGAGCAACTGAACGGTGGGGTTCACGCCAAGTTGTTCGACTTGCGGCGGGATCTCCATCTCGCCCGTGGTCACCCCACTCAGAGCCCACTCCAAGCGAGCAAGCTCGGGCAGGAAGGCCGCCACGACGAGATCGTCCCCCTGGGCTGCAAGCGTGTTGAAAAACAATTCCGGGTCCGCCCCACATGCCGCAACTATCCGGTCCCAGGTGTCGGAATCCAGGATGGAACGACATGTGGGGTAGATCTTCTCAAGTTTCCTCCTGCCAGATACATGCAGAGGCGACCTTTCTTCCTCCTCTTGGGACAAGGAAGGAGTCATGGACCGCCCCGGCGTGTCTGTAGGATCAGGGTTTGCCATAGGCTTACACAGCCTTTTCGTTGTCAGGAGACCTTTGAATAACCTCGCCTCGCTCTTTGATATGAGGTTTTTGACCCATCTGAGGGCGGCTCGCTCACTAAATCGCAAGAACTCGGCCTAACGGCCTCAAACAGCTTGCGATTTGCCCGCTAGGGCGGGCCATTCGCTTCGCCCGGGTGGGTACCCCAAAAACCTCATAATTGTCGCTTTTCGAGGTTCTGCAAAGGTCTCGTCAGTTTCAGTGCGACCCGCACTGGTTCCTAGTTTCAAGCGCTCCGGCCCGGCTTTTGTTGGTCCGTTGTGCTACTGCTCCCTCCAGATGTCCCGCTGCAACTTGTGGTTCCCGGCGCCTTCTTTGGCGTTTCGGTGCTACCTGCACCAGAAGTGCCGCTTCAACCGGTGTGGCCCCCGGGTGGGTGCTTGTCGCAGCCGGGGAGGGTGAGCCCGGCGCCGGCCAGCAAACCCGCAAGACCGAAGGTGGCTAGAACCTTCTTGAGATGCCTTGTGTCCATCATTCTCCTCCTCTTCAGTTGATGGTTAGATCTTGTTTTTCCTCCCAGGACAGGAAAAACGTGCCCATGCCTACCGATTACAGCCAACAACGTCTCACGATCGCCGATCTGTAGGGAGAAGTAAATAGGGCATTTACTGTATTTATTCAAGCAAAGCACTGTATTTTTCAGGTGATACACCATGGAGGATAAGATGAGGTTTCATGGTGTGTAGGGGGATAAGAGACAGTGGCTTGGGCAGCAGCCCGGAACAGCTCAGGCGCTCAGGTCGGCCAAAAGGTCTTGCGCCGCGCGTTCTCCGGCACGAACACAGTCGGGAACGCCGACGCCTTCAAAGCCGTTTCCCCCGAGCTGCAACCCCTTGTGGTTGCCGATGAGCCTTCGCACTGCAGCCACCCTGTCAAGATGACCGACATCGTACTGTGCCATGGAATCAGGCCATCGGTGAACCATGGCAAGCAGGGGGGGGGCCGAGATGCTGAGCAAATGATCCAGGTCATGGCGAGCGGCCTTGATGAGTCCTTCGTCATCGCGCTGCATCATGTCCGGGTGCAAGGCCCCGCCCATAAATGCACGCAGCAAGACATGTCCCTCGGGTGCCCGGCCTTTATATTTCACGCTGCTGAAGGAAGCCGCAATGATGTTGTACGGTTCGGTCACGGGGACCACACAACCAAAGGCGTCCAGGGGATGGCCGACCTGCTCTCGCCGGTAGGCAAGATGAACCACGGCCGAAGAGGCATATTGGACCGCTGACAACTGTTCAGCCAATGGCTTATCGACCCCCGTAAGCAACCCGGCCGCGTGCCGGGAGGGACCGGTGATGATAACGCCGTCCGCCTCCAGGCAGGTCCCGTCTTCCAGTTCAACGCTCCAGGGGGCAATCGGACTGCCGTGGGCCTTGGCCACCCTGACAACCCGCTCGTTCAACCGGAAGGAGACATGATTCAGGCGATCTCTCAAAGCACGAATCAAGGTCTGCAAGCCGTCCCTGAAAGTGATAAACATGCCGTACCGGGCCCCGCTGCCCGTGGTTTTTTGTTTCTTCCCTTCGGAGCGCATCCCCTTGATCACACTACCGTACTTGGTTTCCAGATCCAGGAAGCGGGGCATGGTGGCCCGCAGGCTCAGCCTTTCCGGTCTTGCGGTGTAGATACCGCTGATCAAGGGCTGCACCACGCGGTCCAAGGCCTGCCGCCCGAACCGTCGGGTGACAAAGGAGGCCAGAGACTCGTCGTTGTTTGCGCTGCTGGCGGGCAGGAACATGTCCATGGCCATCCTCAGCTTGCCGGCAATAGAGAAGAGCGGCGTGGTGATCATGGGCATGAACCTCGTTGGGGCCATGAGAAGAAACCCCTCGGGAATGGGCATTAACTTGCCCCGGCGTACTACGAGGGCGCGGCGGTAAGCCTCGTTGGTGGTCAACACTTCCGGTTCCAGCCCAAGACGCTTGGCTAACGCCAGTGCCCAGGGTTTTGCGGTGACAAAGTTGTCGGGACCCGCATCAATCAAGAACCCATCCTGTTTGACCGTATGAATAACCCCGCCCAGACGATCACGGGCCTCGATCAAGGTTATATCGAACCGGCCATGCTCATCCCTGTGCAACTCCGACAGCCGGTGGGCGGCGCTCAGGCCGGTAATGCCTCCTCCAATGATGATAATGCGTTTGATCTCTTGCTGATCCTGATCCATCATGAGCTTAGAAATCCCGGGCGCTTTTGATGACGAGGTCTGCCAGCGCGTCGATAAAACCCTGGTCGTCATGAACCGTCTTGGCGCGTAGAAACGTAATGCCCGCTTCCTTTGCCGTGTTCATGGCGTCGATGTCAAGGTCATACAATACCTCGATATTGTCGCACACGAAACCGATGGGCACGGCAACAACATGCTTGACCCCTTGGCCTGCGAGTTCCCGCAAGACATCTCTCACATCCGGCTCCAGCCACGGATCTTGAGGTCGTCCGGTGCGGCTTTGGTAAGCCACCTGCCAGTTTTCGTGCGCCAACGCTTCAGCCACCCATTTTGCCGAATGATTCACCTGCCGGGCATAGACCTCCGCCTGCGGGTCGCTGTGTGGAAGGCTATGGGCCGTGAAAACCACATGGGCGGCGTCGCGATCGGGTGGAGGGATTTGTTCCAGACACTGCCTGACCCGGCTTGAGACGGTCCTGATGAATCCGTCTTGATCAAACAGCGGCTGTGTGTAGACGACAGACAAGTCTGCGTGGGCCTCGGCTATGGCATTGGCGACATCGCTCTGATACTGGTCCCAGCTGGACCGGCTCTGGTAAACAGACATGATCATGCCGACCGCGCGGCTCACTCCATCCCTGCTCATCTGTCGAACGGTGTCCACCAGCAGCGGGTGCCAGTTACGCATGCCCACGTACACGGGCAACGCTATCCCCTGATCCTTCAACGTCGTTTTCAGGGCCTCTGCCTGGCGGAACGTCACCTCGTTGACCGGGGACCTGCCTCCAAAGTGCTCATAGTGACGGGCCACTGTCTCGAGGCGTTGTGCCGGGACACGCCCCTGGGTGACTCTTGCCAGAAACGGACGGATATCCTCCGGCTTTTCAGGGCCGCCAAAAGCGATTACTAATACGCTATCGCATGCATCTTGCTTCTCGGTCATCGTTTTCTGAGAAAGAAGGAGACCTTTGAGCTTTGAGCTTTGAGCTAGGATTTCGCTGACAGTTCGTGGACCGCGTCTACCAGTTCAGCCACGTTTTCTGGACGCATGTCAGGCAGGATACCGTGGCCCAGGTTGAAGATATGCCCCGGCCGTCCTGCGGCCTTGTCCAGAACGGCTTGCACGTGAGTCCGGATCTCTGTGGGAGACGTATACAAAACAATGGGGTCCATGTTGCCCATCACCGCCACATCATCACCCAGGGTGGACCAGGCCGCGGCCAGGTCGGAACGCCAATCGAGGCCGATGACATCACCGCCTGCCTCTTTCATGAGGGGCACCAAGGCCGGGTTGCCGGTGCTGAAATGGATCACCGGCGCAGACTTGTCAAGTCCATGGATGAGGCGCTTAACGTGCGGCATGACAAACTGCCGGTAATCATCAGGCGACAGGGAACCGACCCAGCTATCAAAGAGCTGGACCGCATCGGCCCCGGCGGCGATCTGACCATTGAGGTAGGCGATCAGGATGTTTGTCAAGCGTTCCATAAGGGCGTCCCACGTGGCCTGATCTCGGTACATCATGGTCTTGGTCTTCACATAGTGGTTTGATTTGCCGCCTTCGATCATGTAAGAGGCAATCGTAAACGGCGCCCCGGCAAAGCCGATCAAGGCAATGTCGGGCCGCAAGGCGCGGCGGGTGATCTTCAAGGCATCAAAGACATAGGCGAGTTCATTCACATCAGGCTCGTTGAGTCGCTCCACGTCTGCGCGTGTGCGCACGGGGTTGTGGATGACCGGGCCCTCGCCCTTGACGAATTCCAGATTCAAACCCATGGGCTCGGTGACCAGAAGGATGTCTGCAAAAATAATAGCCGCGTCCACGCCAAGGCGATCCACGGCCATCAAGGTGACCTCGGCCGCCAATTCGGGCGTCTTGCACAACCCCAGCATGCTGACCTTTTTCCGGATTCTCAGGTATTCACGCTGATACCGGCCCGCCTGCCTCATAATCCATATGGGCGTGTAAGGCGTCTCTTCGCGCCGACATGCCTTCATGAACACGGAATCTGCGATGGTGCGCTGTCCATCGGTGCTTGGCTGCCAAACCATGTCGATGCGCCGCCATTGATTGGTGTCCACCCGGTTCGCGGAAGCGATCCGTTTCTTGTCCAGCAAATCGCGCCCGCGGCGTGCCATCTCCCGCACAAGGTGGGCCATTTTTGGCGTATCGGGCTCGTAATCCACTGTGACACCCTGCTCGGTGCAAGCTCGGCTGGCAACGGGCCCCACGGATCCGACGCAGACCTCCCTGAACGCGTCCTGCAATTTGCTTTCCAGGCCATCCATGCTTGCCACCTGAAAGACGTGCTGCACCTGGGTGGCGCTGGTGAATAAGGCAAAGTCCGCACGGTCGGTGTTGGCGCCGATAATATCCCGGATGGCTCGGCGAAGGGGCGCCAGGTCTTCGGGCAACTCCCATCGATAAACAGGGACGGGCAGGATCTGAGCCCCGCGATCCTCCAACGCCTTGATCCGTTCGGGATTGGACTGCCCATATTCCTGAATCGCCACTCGCTTGTTGTTTACGGGATATTGTTCATCGACGGTTGCCAGCAAATCACTCCACGCATGGGGTTTGGGCAGAACCATGGTCGGTGCAAGCCCTATCTCCCGCAGGGCAATGACGGGCTTGGACCCAAGAGCAACGATTTCAATCGACTTCAGGGCCTCTATAAACTGACTGGTGTCGTATTTTGTGGATACCGCATTGACCAGGAGTCGCGTACCCACGCCGGTCATGAGAATCAGGACGTCGATCCAGCCCGCGAGCAGAAGCTTGGCAAACGTGAGCGCTTCGCTGTTTTGCTCAAGAGGAATTTCCCGCATGCTCGGGGCAATGACCGGTGTGCCCCCGGCTGCCCTGATCAGTTCAGCCATCTCAGCGGCTTTGCGACTTTCAAAGGAAACGACGCGGAGGCCTTCAAAATCAATGGGCATAACCATCCTTTCGATCAAAGAATGCCAGGGACCTTGGAAATACAGGCTATCAGGAATGACAAAGACGCACTCCGCCAATGGGATGGCGTCTATTCGGCAGCTCCCGGCAGAAAACCCAAGAATTGTCTAACTATTGAAAAGAATTCCCATTTATAAACAATAAAATTATAAGGGAAACAGCAATTGTATGTCAACAGGTTGTTGGGGCCAGAGCGGACTAATATTGACGGCTTCGTAGAAAGTCGATTTTAGTCATCCAAAAGAGTTGGTAGAATCATAAGGATTCGAGGGTTCAAGGGTTCGAGTAAAATGCCTAAGAATTATAAACAATGAAAGGTTTGGCAAAGGTGCTCTCAGCTATGTTTAGCAATTTACAAGACAACAAGAAGATTCCCTGATGAAGGATACGCACTGAGATCGCCAATAAGGAGATGTGAAATCGTTAGAAATAAAAGCACTCGACCCCTTGAATCCTTGACCCCTCGAACCCTTTCCATCAACTAATCGGGAGAAGAACCGCATTTTTTAACGCTAAACATCTTAAGTGCCTTTCTCCCAAAATGCTCAATATCGCTCGCAAAATACTTCTTACGAGTCTGTCAATATGGAGTCAGAAAACCTCAATGCTCTCTACCGGGCAGGTCAGCCATACCTCGGCTCCCATCCCTAGATCCAGGTTTCCGAACACCGCTTTGGGGACCAGAACACTCAGGGGGATGCCTATGTCGACAAGGGCCCTCACCCGGCTCTGCTCATCGGTGAGCTGAATGAGCTTGCCTTTGAAGGTGTTCTCGGCTGAACCGTTGCTTTGATCTCGCCTGATCTTCACGGCACCTGGATCAATGGATATGCGGACCGGCCCCGATTTTTGGGAGTCCACATCCAGCCTGAGCCCGTACTGGAGTATGCACTGTTTGCAACCGTTTCTATCCGTTTCAATGTAGCCGCTAAAGATGTTTTCGTAGATGGAGCGTGCCACCCTGCCTTCGTAGAGGAACACGGTCTGATCCGCCAGCCTTGATGCCTGGATCATATTGTGTGTGGTAAAGATAACCGAAATGCCCTTTTTCTGGTTGATCTCCTGGATGATGCGCTCGATGGCAATCTGGTTTTCCACATCCACGTTGGCCGTGGGTTCATCCAGAAGAATAACCTCTGGAAAACAGGCGAGTCCCCGCGCAATGGCGACCCGCTGCGTTTCTCCACCCGATAGCTTATGGGCCCGTGCATCCCTGAACGCCCCCATCCCCACAAGGCCCAGGAGTTCCTCTACCATTCCTGCCTGCCTTGCCCTAGGGACGCCGCGTATCCTCAGCGGAAACGCCACGTTTTTCCAAACCCTTGTGGTGAACAGGATGGACTGTTGCTCAACGAGCACGACTTTTCGCCGAAGGTGTATGAGTTTTTCGGTCGTGAAATCCACCTTGTCCTGCTCAAACCAAACCTCGCCGGAACTCGGGCCGGACAGAAACGCCATAATCTCCAGGAGCGTGGTCTTGCCGGCACCGTTGGGACCCATGAGGCTTGTGATTTTTCCCCGGTCCAGGCAAAGCTGTTCTAGATCCAGAACCGTTCGTCCATCATAGGTCTTCTTTAAGTTTCTCAGCTCGTAGAGCACGGCGCTTATACCCTCACCTTACCCTGAAAGTAGTTGAAGAAAAGGTTCACCCCAAAGCTCACGCCAAGCAGCGCAATTCCCAGCGCAACACCCAATACGAACTGTCCCTTGTCATATTCCAGGGCCATGGCCGTGGTCATAGTCCGGGTGAATCCCCTGACATTGCCACCCAGCATCATACTGATTCCCACTTCAGCGATCACCCTGCCGAAGGCGGCAATGATCGCGGCGGCAATGCCGAAACGGGCTTCTCGGACGATCATCCAGGCAGTCTGCAAGAGGTTAGCTCCGACAGTCAGGGCGGTTTTTCGGTAGCGATCATCGATGCGGCTGACGGCAGAGATGGTAAAAGTGGCAACGATCGGTATGATGAGAATGACTTGGCCGATGATCATGGCCTTCTGGGTATAGAGGAGGTCAAATACGCCAAAGAGCCCTCTCCTGGAGATGAAGGCATAGACAAAGAGCCCTACCACGACCGTGGGCAGGGCGAGCAACGTGTTGAGTATGGTGATGAGAAGGCGTTTCATCGGGAACCGGCCAAAGGCGATGATGAATCCACCCGGAACCCCCAGGAGACTGGCAATGAGCGTTGATGTGCAACTCACCTTGAGAGACACACCGATAATCTGGAGAAGCCCGGGGTCCAGGGACCCAATGAGCAGGACGGCAGACAGAAAGCTATCGATGAGAAAATCCATGAGATGAATCCGTTATCTGGGGACGCATGGGAACCTACCTCGCATCGGCAATCGCGTCAGGGAAGAATGCCTGTCGCCCCGCGATCTTGTACCGGGCAATGAGGCCTTGTGCCTTTGGCGATACCAACCATTGGGCAAACCGGTCCGCCCACTTGAACTTGACGTGAGGATGCCTTGAGGGATTGATCGGGATGATGCCGTAAGGATTGAACAGCTCCGGGTCTCCCTGGCAGAGAATCTCGAGATCCAGGCCTTGCTTTCTGCCGAACTTGTACTTCAAGTAGGTCCCCCGGTCAGCCAGGGTATAGGCCTGCTTTTCCTCCGCGTAAGTCAGCGTCTTGCCCATGCCCTGCCCGATGGAAAGGTACCACTGACCGAGTCCTTCGGGGTGCTGGGAAAAGACCTGTTGTCTCTTGCCCTGTTTCACAATCTCGGTGGTCTCGGCTTTAAGGGGTAACCCCGTGGCCTTCCACAGGGCCTTTTCCTTGGTATGGGTGCCGCTGTCATCGCCGCGAGATACAAATCCAGCTTTACGTATGGCGATCTTCTTCAATGCCGTGGCTGCCTCAGATGTCCCCCTGACCCCCGCAGGGTCAGCGGCCGGCCCCAGAATGACGAAGTCGTTATGCATCACCGCCAACCGGTAAGCGCCGTAGCCATCGCTGACAAACTTTTCTTCCCTGTCCTTGGCGTGCACAAAGATGATGTCCACATTGCCGTCTATGCCATCGCGGATGGCTGCCCCCGTCCCCTTGGCGACAACCTTAATCCGAATGCCGGTCTCCCTGGTGAATTCTGGGAGTAACACGTCCAAGAGTCCGGAATTTTCCGTGCTCGTGGTGGTAGACATCTTGAGGAACTTTTCAGCGCCCTGGGTTGTTCCGGGAACCGTCAAGCCGGCTACAACCAGTGTCAGGATCCAGGCGAGGCCGTTTTTCATCTGTCATTCCTCCGCATTCCCTTTGGATGGTTTTGGAAAAACCACTTTGCCGCACAGACTCAGATCATAGCCTTCCAGTTCCCGAGCCAACCCCTGGAAGGAAGGCTCATGGACAAGGCCGAGAAAGAGCTGAACCCCCTGTTCAAAAAACCGATCCTTGGAAACCAGTAAATCATAGCGCTCCCAGCGAAGGGAAATGAAGCCCAGTCCCAAAAGAGCGGCCACGGGTTTTATGGCAGGAGCGGCGTCTGCCCGTCCAGACAGCACTTCCAAACCCAGGTCCAAGTGGCTCCGGAACTCGCGTGCGTAGCCTTCAATTTCCGTTCCTTTGATGCCGGCTTTTTCCAGTTCCCGGTCAAGGAGCAAGCGGGTGCCTGTTCCCAATGGGCGGTTGGCGATCCTTATCCCTGCCCGCCCCAAATCACCAATGCTGCCAATACCCTTGGGATTTCCTTTGGCCACCACGAGGCCCTGTTCTCTCTGGCAAAAATTTACCACGGCCGGCAGTCGCCCTTTGAGTTCCCGAGAAGCGAAGTCAAAATTGTATTCCTCTTCATCTTCCTGCAACAGGTGACTTGATGCCATGTGGCAGAGCCCGCGCCCCAGCGCTATTAACCCGCCCTGGCTTCCCACATTGCCGAAGACGGCCATATGTTCGGAATAAAGCCGATTGAAAAGTGACATCGTTCTATCCAGCAGGATGTCGTTGCTGCCGCTTATAATCAGCAAGCCATGATATGGGGGCAGGGGACGGGCGTCTTTCGGGTAGTTAATCGTGTGGTTCTCCAGCCACTGTTCCACAAGATGCTTGGGGAAAAGCCATTTGCCCGTTACCTTGGTCGCCGGCAGGCCCTTTTCCGAAATAAGGCTATAGACCATCTTTTCATTGATATCCAAAAAATGGGAAACCTCTCGCGTATTGAGCAGCGTGTCTTTATCCATGTGGCATCGAGCTCCTTTCAGAAGGAATTAGACTATATTCGTTATTATAAGTCAATATAAACCACTTTCTTGTAGGGAGGTCGCCATTATTTATGCTTCGGGGTGACTATAAGTAGATCGTATAAAATGAACAAATAGAGACCCATATAAACGTTAAATAACATTATAAGGCTCTTGAACTTCACGAGGATTGCCTGACGTGGTTATGCAAAGCTCAGGGACGGGCTTATCCATGCTTGAAGCATTGGCCTTGGGGCGTGGGGGAAGCTGGCGGGATTTGACCGTCGTAAGGGAATCTTCAATCCGAGGGGGACTGAGGCAGGAACGGCTCGATGACCTCAAGGAACTTTTTGGGCTGGACAGGCTTGGCGATGTAGTCGTTCATTCCGGCCTCAAGGCAGCGTTCTCGATCTCCCTTCATAGCATGGGCGGTCATGGCGATGATGGGAACCTCGTGGTTTTGA
>Ga0307424_1000561_pt1 | contig 19834 bp, 15 predicted proteins | sample SalMarWE160320MG_FD_202157 | JGI IMG/M metagenome (GOLD analysis project Ga0307424, IMG submission 202157) | Salt marsh sediment microbial communities from the Plum Island Ecosystem LTER, Massachusetts, United States - WE1603-20 | ecosystem: Environmental > Aquatic > Marine > Intertidal zone >... | reverse complement strand
CGGGCACGCCGTGCTGCGTAAGACGGACCCGCGCTACATGTCGCAGCGGGAGTTCTGTCTGAAGAACCTGCCCGACTACCCGCTGTTCAAGGTCATCAGCATGATCTTCAAGGTGGCGCCGGACGTGCTGCGGGAGCACGGCAAGGCGAAGAACCCCTGGCCCAACGTCGATGCGCAGTCAGGCGTGATCCAGTGGTACTACGGTGTCACCGAGTACTCGTTCTACACGGTGCTGTTCGGCATCGGCCGCGCCATCGGGACCCTGGCCAACATCACGTGGGACCGGGCGCTCGGCTATCCCATCGAGAGGCCCAAGTCGCTGACGACGGGCATGCTCGAGGAAACCGCGGGGATCAAGTAAACCCACGATGGCGGAAGCCCCCGGCGGGCGCTCACGCCCGCCGGGGCTCTCCGCACTGGCCACCCACGGGCCTCCCGGCTCGCTTACCTAGGCGTTCCGCCGGGCCGTGCTCAGAGCGTGGCAAGGGCTCTCGCCACCCCGCCGGACTCCGGCTAAAATGGCTCGATGTTTCGCCGACCCTGTCCTTTGCTGGGGGTTACCTCCATGAACACCAGACTGTGTCGATTCCTCGCGCTCTCCCTGCTCGGCGCGCTCGCGGCGCCCGTGTCCGCGCAGACCTTTCCCACACACGACGCGACCATCCGGCGCATCTACGCACTCGGCATGGACAGCTCGCAGCTCGAGCCGCTTGCGCACTCCCTGTTCGACTCACTCGGCCCCCGCCTCATGGGATCGCCGGACTTGAAGCGCGCCGACGACTGGCTGCTGCGCATGTACACCTCGTGGGGCATCGATGCGCGCGAAGAGCAGGTTGGCACCTGGCGCGGCTGGGTGCGCGGTCCCTCGCACATCGACCTCGTCTCTCCGCGTGCACGCACGCTCCAGGGGCAGATGGTGGGTTACAGCCCGGGCACCGGCGGCAAGAACGTCGAGCTGGAGACGATCGTCCTGCCGCGCTTCACGGACAGCACCGAGTTCGTACGGTGGCTGCCGCAGGCCAAAGGCAAGCTCGTCATGATCTCGGCGGGGCTTCCCACCTGCCGGCCCCAGGACGATTGGGCGGCGAACGCCACGCCGGAGTCCAAAGCGCACATGGACTCAGCTATGGTGGAAGTCCAGCGCGACTGGGCGAGCGTCCGGGTCCGCCCCGGGAAGGACGGGTCGGCGGCGGGAGTGCGCGGCACGGGGTATTCGTCGGCGCTGGGTGGCGGGGAGCTGGGCATGCGGCTGGAACAAGCCGGCGCGGCCGGGATCATCACGTCGCGGCCCAAGCTCGCCTGGCGCATGGGCGGTGGGCGCACGCCGGAGTCGGTGGTCGCCGAGCAGCTGGCGCCTCGCGGGCCGGGCAACGGCTTCTTCGGCGGTGCGGGCAACGCGCTCAACACCGGCTGGGGCGCCATGGAGGTCTTCGAGACGTACAACACCAGGACGCCGGCGATCGCGCTCGACTGTGAGGACTACGGGCTGGTGTTCCGGCTGACCGAGGATGGCGATCACCCGAAGCTGCGGCTCAACCTCGAGGGCAAGCTCCTGGGCGAGCAGCCTGTCTACAACGTGATCGCGAGCATCCCGGGCACCGAGCAGCCGGACGAATACGTCATGCTCTCGGCGCACTTCGACTCCTGGGACGGCTCCTCGGGTGCCACGGACAACGGCACCGGCACGCTCACGATGCTCGAGGCCATGCGGATCTTGAAGCAGGTCTATCCGCATCCCAAGCGCACCATTCTCGTCGGGCACTGGAGCGGCGAGGAAGAGGGCGAAGTGGGATCGAAGGCGTTCACCGAAGATCACCCCGAGGTGCTGAAGGGTCTGGAGGCGCTGTTCAACCAGGACAACGGCACGGGGCGGATCGTGCGCATCGGCGGCGCGGGTCTGGTGCACGCGCCCGAGCACGTGAACGCGTGGCTGGCGCTCGTTCCGTTCGAGTTCCGCCAGCGCATCAACGGGGGCGAGCCGGTGGTGCCCGGCCGGCCGGCGGGGGGCGGGAGCGACGACTTCTCGTTTGGCTGTCACGGGCTTCCGGCCTTCGGGCTGGGCGCGCTCTCCTGGGACTACGGTACCACGACCTGGCACACCGAACGCGATACGTACGACAAGGTCGTCTTCGACGATCTCCGCTACAACGCGACGCTCACGGCAATGCTGGCCTACGCGGCCGCGGAGGACCCGGCGCGTATCCCGCTCGACCGGGTGGACCTCGCCTCGCAGCCTAGTCGGTTCAGCCGGCGCGGCGGCGGGAACACGTGGCCCGAGTGTGAGAAGGCGCCGCGGTCGACAAAGCCGCGGCTCAAGTAGGACGTGCGCGCTGCTTCTCATCGCGATGACCAACACGGGCGCGGGTCGGGGCCGTCGCCTCGCCACGGTGCTGCTGGTGGCGGCCGCGGCGTGTGTCGGCGGCAACACGCGGACTCGCGAGATGTCGGGAGCCTTACCGGGCGAGCCCATACCCGACTCCGCGTTCGCGGCGCTGTCGGCCCGGATCTCCGAGCCCAGTGGTTACTTCGACACCGACAACCTCATCTCCAACGAGACAGGCTATCTCAAGGTGCTGGAGGCGCTGGAACGGATCGGCGGGCACGGCGGCGCCTACGCGGGCGTGGGCCCCGACCAGAACTTCTCCTATATCGCCGCCATCGAGCCCAAGATCGCGTTCATCATCGACATCCGGAGGGACAACCTCCTCCAGCAGCTCCTCTTCAAGGCGCTCTTCGAGCGGGCACCCACCAGAATACAGTTCCTGGCCGGGCTCCTCGGCAGGCCGGCACCGGACACCGTCGGGTGGCGGGCCCGGGGAATCGACGACATCGTCGCGTACCTGGACACCACTCCCGCGGACAGCGCCACCGTCCGGGCGCTGCGGCGGGAGATCGAGCAGGAGGTGCGCTCGTACAATATCCCCCTGGACAGCCAGGACCTGGAAACCACTGACCGCTTCCACAGCGCGTTCGTCCGTGCGGGGATGGGGCTGCGCTTTACCAGCACCGGACGGGCGCCGCGGCCGTACTACCCGACCTACCGCCAGCTCGTCACCGAGACGGACATGGAGGGACACCAGACCTCGTACCTCTCGACCTCGGAGCGCTACGCCGCGGTGCGGTCGCTCGAGCTGGACAACCGGGTGATCCCCGTGGTGGGTGACCTGGCCGGCGATCACGCCGTGAAAGAGCTTGGCTCGGTGCTCCGGGAGATGGGCCTTGAGCTCACGGTCTTCTACACCTCCAACGTGGAGTTCTACCTCTGGCGGGAGGCGGCTTTCCCGCAGTGGGCGGGCAACGTGGAGGCGCTCCCCACCACGGCCAACGCGGTGATCATCCGCAGCTACTTCCCCAACTTCGGCGGGCAACACCCCTCGGCGATTCCAGGATACTGGGCTACGCAGACGCTGCAGCCGGTCAGGACGCTGGAGGCGGGCGGCTTCTCCTCGTACTTCGACCTGGTGACCCGCGACGCCATCGATCTGAGGGCATCCGGCGAAGGGCGATAGCGCTCCGCCCGAGCTGCCTGATCCCACACCCGTCACGACGCCCACGGATATGACCGGGACCGACGACTTGAGCCGCGTGCGCAGGATCGCCCTGAAGCTGCCCGACGTCGAGGAAGGCACGACGTTCGGGTACCCAGCGTTCAAGGTGGGAGGCAAGGCGTTCGCGTGGTTCCCGAAGAAGAAAGACGTGGAGGACGGGTCGCTCGGCGTGCGGATGAGCTTCATCGACCGCGAGTACCGGATGAAGGCGCGGCCGGACGTGTTCTACTTCACCCCGCACTACAAGGACTACCCGTCGGTGCTGGTGCGGGTGTGGCTGTTGAAGGACGCGGAGCTCCGCGAACTGCTCGAGTCCGGGCATGAGTACATGGTCGGGGAGGCGAAGGTCGCCAGGCGGAAACCGGGGCCGCGCGGCGGCTAGCGGCGGCGCGCCCTCGCCCTGTTGCCGCCCGTCCGCCGCGCACTAGCCCAAAGCCGTTCAGCATCCAGTTCGAGGTGCTGCGACGCTTCGTGGCGGCGGAGGAACCGGCAGGCGACTGAGCGGGCGAATGCGGCGCAGGCGAGAACGGCAGACGCCCCGGTTCCTCCACGGGGCGGCGCGTGCCAACGCCAAACCGCGCCCTGACTCGCGACAGGCTGCCACGTCCGGCAATATTTCGGTGACGATGGATGACGGGAGGGGTCGTACCATGACCCATGCCCGTCATCTCGCGTTTCCTCGGCATCGTCATCAGCATGCATTATCGGGAACATGGGGTGCCGCATCTCCACGCCCGGTACGGGAAATACAAGACCTCGGTCGAGGTGCAGTCCGGAAGCGTGCATGGTACGTTTCCTCCACGCGCGCTACGGCACGTTCGCGAGTGGGCCGCCATGCACCAGACGGAGTTGCTGGAGCGCTGGGAGGCTGCAGGGCGGCACGAAGCGATCGAACCCATTGCGCCCCTGGAGTAGGCGATGGACTACGATGTCATAGAAGCCCAATACGTTCGCGATTATGTGATCCGGTTGCGCTTCCGGGATGGTACGTCGGGTGAGGTCGACCTCCTGCCGGAGCTGTGGGGAGAAGTGTTCGAGCCGCTCAAGGACATCGAGTACTTCAAGAAGTTCACGCTGGATCCGGAACTCGAAACCCTCGTCTGGCCCAACGGCGCCGACTTCGCGCCGGAGTTCCTGCACGACGCGGTGCGCGCGACCACCTGATTCCCAGGCTCCGACGGCTGGGCACTGGCGATCACGGCCGCCCTTGCCTCCAGCAAAGAGGTGAACGCCACCGGGTCGCTGAGTCGATTGCGGACTGGAGGTCCTCGCTGTAGAAACCGGAGCGCAACATGTCGAAGGCACCCTTCTTCGTCCTTTCCCTCTGGGTCGTGAGCGCCTGCTCGACGCCTAGCACGGGCGGCACCTCGCTGGCTGGCGACTGGGACGTCTACATCGCCTTGAGCGCGAAACCCAAGTTCGGCTTCGAGGGATGGCGCCGAATGGGCTTCGCGCATTTTGCCGGCAGCGACTCGGGCAACGTCGGCTGGCTCCGACGGCGCACCGGCGACACGATCCTCACCGCGACCGAGATCGCGCTGAACGGGGATTCGGTGTTGCTGACCCAGGACCCGACCACCCTGATGCGCGCCGCCTGGCACGGCGACACGCTCGCCGGGCTTCAGTATGTGAACGGCACCGTCGTGGATCGCCGCTTCCGGCTGGTGCGGCGCGGCACGCCGGGCGTCGTCGAGCACGACTACCAGCTCTGGAAGATGGCCGCGTCCGACTCGCAGTACGCGGTCACCGAGGACACGCTGGTGTTCATGCCCACGCGCGGCGGCGCCCGGCTCGCCACCTACATCGCGCGGCCGATGGGCAAGGGACCGTTTGGCGTCGTGATGCAGCGGTCCCCGTACCGTCGCGTCCTCCACGCCGCCGGGCGGTGGTGGGCCTCGCGAGGGTACATCTTCGTCGCGCAGCACGTGCGCGGCCGCGACCAGTCCAGCGGCGACGTCGCGGACTTCGGCGACTACAGCACCGACATCCGGGACGGATACGACGCGGTCGAGTGGTCGGCGCGGCTCCCCGGCGCCAACGGCAAAGTCGGCCTGATCGGGCACTCCGACGAAGGGCGGCTGGCGTGGTACGCGGCGGTGAGCGCGCCGCCCCACCTGGCGGCGATCGCGCCCGGGGCCGCGACGAGCGACCCGTGGCGCATCGTGCCGTACTCGCAGATGGTGTTCGGGCCGATCAACGTCGATTGGGCCTGTCTCATGCGCGACCGGACCATGGACCCGCACACCGCCGAACTGGACATCGGCGAGGCTATCACCCATCTGCCGCTGGCGACCTTGCCGCAGCGGCTGGGCTGTGGCGACGTCCCGCTGTGGGACCGCTGGATCGCGCACCCCACGCTGGATGCCTACTGGCGCGCCCACGCGGTCACGACGTACATCGACAAGGTCAACGCGCCGGTGCTGTCCCTGGCCGGCTGGCACGACGATTCGCGAGGGCCCCTCGACTACACCGACGCGCTGCTGCGCGTCCCGCATCACCCCGCCTGGCATCTGGTGATGGGCGTGGGCGCGCACAAGGGCGTGGACTACGTGACCGGCGACTTCGGGCCTGAGGCGCGCTTCGCGGATCGCGATCTCCAGCTCCGCTGGTTCGATCACTACCTGCTCGGCCGGGACAACGGCGTGGACCGTCTCCCACCGGTGGACATCTTCGTCCAGGGCGACAACACCTGGCGCCAAGAGAACGAGTGGCCGCTCGCGCGGGCGCGCGCGACGAGCTGGTATGTCTCCTCGGGCGGCCACGCTGAAACCAGCAACGGCGACGGCGTGCTCGACACGCTGCCGCCGACGGGCGCCGTGGCCGACACGTTCACCTACGATCCCGCGGATCCGACCCCGTACCTCATCGATTCGCGCGAACTGGAGGAGTCGCTCAACGAGGACTACACGCAGCTCAATGCCACCCGGCACGACGCGCTGGTCTTTACCTCGGCGCCGCTCACCCGGCCGCTCGAGGTCACGGGGGAGATGTCGGCGACCCTCTGGGCGGCCAGCGACGCGCACGACACGGACTGGACCGTCATGCTGCTCGACGTCTTCCCCGACGGCCATGCCGAGCGCGTGCAGGACGGGATAGAGCGGGCGCGCTTCCGGCAGGGGATGGACCGGGAGGTGCCGCTCGTGCCGGGGCAGGTGGAGCGCTACGACATCGACCTGTGGTTCACCTCGAAGGTCTTCGATCCCGGCCATCGGCTGCGGGTCAGCATTGCGTCGGCGCTATTCCCGAAGTACGACCGCAACCTCAACACCGGCGGGAACAACGAGCGCGATTCGACCTTCGTGGTGGCGCATCAACGGGTGCTGCACGACGCCGAGCATCCGTCGCACGTGACGCTGCCCGTCATCCCGAGGTAGGCCGGCGTCGCCCGTAGCGTTAGTAGGTCCACCACGGCGTCGTCTCGCCGTCGGGTTTGTGGCGCAGCGCGTGCTCGGCCATCTCGCGAATGCGGTCCGTCTCCGTCCCCGGCCCGCTCCAGCAGTGGGGCTTCCCGTCGCCGTACATGAAGAAGCCCTCGACGTGCGGATGCTCCGTCGTCTGCATCCACGCCTGGAGGGCGCGCGTCGCGCGGTCCAGCTGGTAGGTGTCGGCGTCGCCCACGTAGATGTGGATCTTGTCGACGAGCTTCGGCCCGATTGCCGTCCAGTTGCGTTTCAAGTACTCCAATAAGTCGAAGTGGTCCTTCCAGTACTGGGCCACGCTCGGATCCATCACGCCGGTGCGTTTGTCGAACAGTGGCTTGAAGTAGCCGTCGCTTCCCAGCGGACCGAACACGGCCGACCAGATGTCGAGCTGGCCCGTCCCCGACCGCCCCTTCGTCCCGTTCACCAGCTCCATGTAGTTCCGCTGCTGTGACGTCTGCCGCGGCGAGTAGTCGAGCTCGCGTGAGTTGATCGTCGGCTCGCGGTACCAACCCCTGTCCTTGTAGAAGGCGTTCGCGTCCTGGTACACGTCGATGCCCTCGACGTCGGTGAACGTGACCGGGTCGGGACAGTAGGACCACGTGCCGCCGAAGAAGTCGGGCTGAAAGATCTGTAACGCCAGCGATTCCCAGCCGCCCGTCGAGCCGCCGTCGAGCCACCGCGCCCACGGCTCCTCGATCACACGAAAGCGCTGCTCGATCTCCGGGATCAGCTCCTGCATGATCGCGTCGCCGTATGGGCCGACGTTGACCGAGTTGACCGCGTACGAATCGTCGAAATACGGGTTCGGGTGCTGGAAGGTCACCATCAGAATTCGCGGGAATCCGTCGCTGAGCCAGGCGCGCGACGTCGGGTTGTCGCCCGTCTCGCTGAGTCGCATCGGCGCGCGGGTGCCGAAGTGCCCTTGGTTGTAGAGCACGGGATAGCTGATGGTCGACGTCTCGTAGTCGCGCGGCAGGAGCACCGTGGCGCCGAGATAGACCGGCCGCCCCCAGAACGTCGTGAGCATCGGGCTCTGAAAGCGGAAGCGCTTTACATACTTGGTGTCGGCCGGCATCGGAATTGGCGGAATGACGTGCGACGCGTCGAGGCGCACGCGGAACGGCTTCGACGGATCGAAGTGCATCCGCTGGACGTCGCTGTACATGTTACCGGGCGACCGCAGCCAGTTCTGTCCCTCCCACTGGTCGTCGTGCAGCCACAGCACGTGCCCGTCGGCCCGCGGGAACTCGGAGTAAACGTTGATGAATCCCTGCACGTAGTAGTCGCCGGCGGGAATGTCGCGCAGGTCCCAGACCGGATGGCCGAGATCGTTCGCGTCGATGACCGCCGCCGCGCCGGGCGCGAGCCGCTCGACGTCGTGCCCGAAGAACGGCGTGCCGAGCCGGCCCACCTGCGCTCGCGGCTCGAGCGTGTCGGTCTTCGAGATCATCACGTACACGCGGCCGGTGAGGGGTCCCTGGTACGCACTCGCCGGATACGTAATCTCGAAACGGAGCGTCGTCGGATCGACGCGGGGCCCAAGCGGCAACTGCTGGGACTCGGCCGCCAGCGCGGCGGGTGTCATGGCCGTGGCTGGGCGACGCGTGCCCTGGGCACGCGACGTCTGCGGCGCGACGAGGGCCGTCGCGAGCGCCGCGGGGAGCGCGATGTGGGCGAATGCTGATGTCATCGAATACCTCGGGATCGTTGGGTCGTCACTGCCATTGATATACAGCGCGGCCCGGCCTGACGTCAGTTCTCGAGGCGAGTGGCAGTTGCCGCCGTCAGCCACGCTCGGCATACTCTTTCCAGCTGGATTGCGTTCCCACCCTGCAGGAGTCTCTCAATGTCTCGACGCTCGCGCTCCTTTCTCTTCCGCACACTCGTCGTTCACCCACTACTCGCCATCGCGATCCTGACGTCACCCGCCTGGGCGCAGCAGACCTCAGGCCGCGCGTTCACCCTCGATGACGCCCTGAACGTGCGCTCGGCACGCATCGAAGACGTGTCCCGGGACGGCCGCTGGGTGGCGCTTGCGGTGCGCGTGCGTCGCGACGCGCTGGGCGTAGACCACGGGCGCTTTGGCGACCCCACCTACGTCGCGCCTTCCCCGCTAGAGTTCGCGTTGCTGGATGCGACCACCGCCGCGACCCGCACGCTCTTCCCCGGCAACGTGCAGGAGCGCGGCGCCACGTTCACCAAGGATGGCAGCAAGCTCGCCTTCTTCCTCCGGCAGGGCGACGACTGGGTCCTGTACCTGCACGACGTGTCCGCGAACCGCACGCGCAAAGTGGCCCTGCACACCACCAAGCAGATCGCGTCGAACTCGCCGCTGGTATGGGCGCCCGATGGCCGTTCGGTGCTGCTCGCGTTGCGCCCGGAGGGTTGGGCGGCCGGCGCCAGTGCGGCGTTCCAGCATCTCTCCCACGGAGAGATCGTGGTTCAGGACGCCCAGCAGCCCTTCCTCGCCTGGGACAGCGTGCGCAACGTCGGCCGCCGGATGATCCCGGCGGTCGTCACCCTATCCGACGGGGCGGTACGCGAGATCCTGCCGGAGACCGACCTCAACGACCCGCGCTTCTCCGCCGACGGCTCGTACCTGGCGTACTCCACTGCCGTGCCGAAGAAGACCTCGTACGACCGAAACTCCGGTACCGAGTACGGCGTCTTTCGGCTGCCGCTCGCAACGGGGAGCACGCCCGACACCCTCGTGAAGCCGGCCGAGCACCGGCTCACGCCGCGGTGGAACGAGGACGCGAGCGCGTTCGCGTACGCCGACAAGGGGAACGTGTTCGTGCGTTTCCTGGATGCCGACAGCGCACGCAATCTCACCAAGCGATACCGCACCCCCGTGTCCGAGACGGACACCACGAAGCTCTCGTACTCCGTGATCGCCTGGCGTCCCGACGGCGGCGCGTTGCTCGTGAGCGCGCGGGACGGCTACCACCTGCTTGACGCGCGCAGCGACTCCATGTCGCTGGTCTACGCGTTCGAGGCGGACACCGCCACTCGGCCCACGCGGAACTTCGAGGCGTGGAGCCGAGACGGGCGCTACCTGTTCCTGGCCACGTCGGCCAAGGATCGCTGGGCGCGCGGCATCGAGCGGTACGATCTCGCCACCAAGCAGGCGACCGCGCTGGCGAGCGACGCTAACGTATACCGATCGTGGAACGTGTCGGACGACGGCTCGCGGTTCGTGTTCGAGCGGTCCGACGGCGACCGTCCCAACGGGGTGTACACCGCCGGCCGAGATTTTGCGGACCCGCACGCGCTCACCAATTTCAACCCGCAGCTCGACGGCGTGGCGCTCACGCATTCGGAGCTGGTGAGTTACCTGGACGTCGACGGGAAGAAGCTCTACGGCGTGCTGTACTATCCGTATGACTATCGGCCCGGCACGAAGTACCCGTTGGTGGCGGAGATCTACGAGAGGTTCTTCGACAACGGGTTCAACGAGAGCATGAACCTGCTGGCGGCGCGAGGCTGGTTCGTGTTTCACCCGAGCGTGGACCTGCACATCGGCTACCCGGGCGAGGCGTGGGTGAAGGGCGTAACCGACGGCATCAACAGCCTCCAGGAAAAGGGATTGGTGGACGGCACGAAGCTGGGGGTGGAGGGCACGAGCTACGGAGGCTACGCCACCAACCTGCTGATCACGCAAACCGACCGCTTCGCGGCTGCGGTGAACATCTCGGGAAAGGTGAACATCATCTCCTTCCTGGGCGACAGCCCAAAGATCGGGACGCGCAACTACAACGCCGCCGAGGAGGGGCAGGATCGCATCGGCGCCACGCTGTGGGAGGCGCCGCTCAAATACATCCAGCACTCGGCGATCATGTTCGCCGATCGGATAAAGACGCCGCTGCTCATGCTCACGGGGAAGGACGACTGGAACGTGCCGTACACGAACGAGCGGGAGATGTACTACGCGTTGCGGCGACTGGGGAAGGAGGCGGTGTGGGTGCAGTACGAGCACGCGGGGCATGGAGCGGGCAGGGCCGGCACCGAGGAGGACTTCAGGGACCATTGGAACCGGATGTTCGAGTGGTTCGGGACGCACTTCGACAAGGCGGAGACGAAAAACGCGAACGCGGATGGCGGGAAATGAGACAAGTGCGGCGCTTGGCTTGACGTTCCGATGCGGATTCTCGAGGCCACAAGAACGGTCTCGATGGATCCGCGAGTGCCCACGCCGGAATCGGTGCTTGGCACCTGATCTCCGCTCCATCGATGTTTGGGAATGCACGGCGGGTCCTTCGGGGTCCGCCGTTCGGTTCTCCTTTTCTCCTATTCCGAGGTAGCCCGATCCACATGTTAGAAAACCTTGACATCCCCACCCCCCCCATGTAAACTATTTCTAACACATCCTGCTAACCGCCGAAGGAGAGATCATCATGTCCCTCGCGCGCCGCCAAGCCGTGATTTCCCTGATCGTTTGGACCGCGATCCTGGTCGGGATGGTGATCGACCTGTCCGCCGCGGGACTGGAGCGATTCTCAGATCCCGGGAACCACTACTATCGCGGGATCCTCGCCGGGCTCCTGCTGCCCGGTCTGGCCCTCAACGGCTGGTTGGGAATGCGCCAGCGCCGGGCGCGACGAGCCGGAGAGCTGGACGAACGCGACGAGCAGGTGGCCCGTCGAGCGTCCGAGCTCACGCTCATCGTCTTGGCCATCGTTGTCTTCACCGTGGGCGTTGTGCTGTGGGAGGTGTACAAGGGCGGTCCCGGAGCTCCCGCAGCCTGGTTCTACGTGCTGGCCTACGCCACGGTGGTGCTGCTGTCTCTGATCCACGCCGCCGCCCGCCTCATCTGTGACCTCGCCGGGAGCGCCGATGCCTAAGGCCCGGATCGGCAACCGGGTGCGGGAGTTGCGTGAGGTGCGCGGCATGACCCAGGCAGCGCTCGGCGGGATGTGCGGCTGCACGCGTCAGACCATCATCATGCTCGAACAGGAGAAGTACGTGCCGTCGTTGTCGCTGGCCTTCGCCATCGCGCGCGCCTTCGGCGTCGGCGTCGAGGACGTCTTCCAACCGAAAGGGCCACGGCGACGGTCAGCAGACCCACCATGATGAGGTGGAAGGGGAGGTTGGGACTCCCTCCGCATTCCGCCACCGAACAGCGCTCCCGTCACCATCGAGAAAGTCCGGTCTATTTGCCAAGGTGCAACGCCGCGAGGGCCACGGGGGCCGACGGCGGCGGGCGAGCTGTGAGGCTGTCGTGGAGTTGAGCTAGGGCCCGGCGCGGAATCGAGCCGGCGGCATGGAGACTATTTTCAGTCATGCCAAACTCACCGAAGCGCGCGCCGATCCTGGCCGCCCTGTTCTGCCTGCTTCCAGGCAGCCTGCTCCCCGCCCAAACAGTCTCGTTCGATCCGAAAGTGCCCACACCCCAATCGGTGCTAGGACACACCCCCGGTGATGACTTTTACCTCGCGAGCTATGACGATTCCCGCGGCTACTTCCACGAGCTGGCCGCCGCGTCCAACCGGATCAAGCTGATTACGGTCGGCAAGACCACACGCGGCCTGGATTGGGAGATCGCCATCATCTCGTCGCCCGACAACCTGGCAAGCCTGGACAAGTACAAGGACATCTCGCGCAAGCTGGCCGACGGACGTGGGCTAACGGACGAAACCGCGCGGGCGCTGGCGCGAAGCGGCAGGGCGATCGTGCACCTGGACGGCGGGCTCCACTCCACGGAGGTCGCGGGAGCGCAGCAGACCATCACGCTTGCCTACAAGCTCGTGGCGTCGCAGGGCGATCCGGAAGTAGACAACATTCTCAACAACGTGATCGTGATGTTGTGGCCGACGCTGAACCCCGACGGGCAAAACGAAGTGACGGCCTGGTACCGGAAGAACGTCGGCACCCGGTACGAAGTGAGCCCCTTGCCCGACCTCTACCAGGAGTACGTGGGGCACGACAACAATCGCGACGGCTACATGAACAACATGCTGGAATCGCAAGACGTGACCCGCACCGAGGTGGAGTGGGCGCCGGTCATCTTCTACTGCCAGCACCAGACGGCGCCGTTTCCGGCGCGGATCTACATTCCGCCCTTCGTGGAGCCGATTTCCTCCAACATCCATCCGTTGATGGGACGCTGGTTGAACCTGGTGGGTACCGGCATTGCCGCGTACCTGGATGCCCACGAGATGCCTGGGGCCATCCACCGCGTGGGCTTCGACAACTGGTATCCCGGGTTCCTGGACTACACCCACATCTTCCGCAACAGCATCTCCTTCTTCACGGAGACCGCGCTCTACCGCTACGCCACGCCCCGCTTCTATACGGTGGACGAGTTTCCTCCCGACCAGCGCGATCTGGCCGCCGGGGTGTTCTACAGCAGTCCATGGAAGGGGGGCTGGTGGCGGCTGCGTGACGCCGTGAGCTACATGGAAGGCGCGTCCATGGCGGTGCTGGACATGGCGGCCAAGTACCGCGAGGAACTGCTGTTCAACCGCTACCAGGCGGCGCGCGACAACGTGGAGCGGTTCCGCGAGAATGCGCCGTACGCCTACGTCATTCCGCGCTCACAGCGCGATCTGCCGGAAGCGGCGACCCTGGTGCAGAAGCTCATGATCAACGGCATCGAGGTGCATCAGGCCGCGAAACCGTTCCATGCCGACGGCCGCGACTATCCCGTCGGCACGTGGGTGGTACTGATGGACCAGCCATTCTCGCCGCTGGTGAAGGAGTTGTTCGAGGTGCAGCGGTATCCGGAGCTGCGCGAGTCGCCCAATGGCGCGCCTCGGCGGCCGTACGACGTGACGGGCTGGACGCTGACCATGCAGATGGACGTCCACGTGGCGCCGGTGCTGCAGCCGGTGAGCGATGAGCAGCGCGCCAACCTGCAGCCCATCGCCCAGTTCACGCCCCCGCCGGGAAGCGTGGAAGGCGGGGGGGCAACCTATGTGCTGAGCCACAAGCCCAACGCGTCCTTCAAGGCAATCAACGACATCCTGGCCGAGGGAGGCCGGGTGGGGTTTGCCTCGACCGAGGTGGAGACCGCCGAAGGCCCGGAGTTGGGAGCCGTTGTCGTGTCGGGCGTGAGTCGCGAGCGCATGGCCACGATCGCCAATGACAACTCGCTCGTCGCCAGGGCGGTGGCGGCGCCGCGCGACGTGATCATGGTCAAGAAACCGCGCGTGGGGTTGTACCGCGCCTGGATGCCCATCATCGACGAAGGCTGGACACGCTGGTTGCTGGAGAACTACGACTTCGCGCCCATCACGCTGCGCAATGGCGACATCCAGGCGGGCGACCTCCGCGACCGCGTTGACGCCATCATTCTCCCCGACGCTTCATCGCGGCAGCTGCGCGACGGCTTCGGCCCGGGAATCGACCCCGGCGAATTCACCGGGGGCATCGGGGAAGTGGGCGTGGAAGCCCTGCGCCAGTTCGTACAGGCGGGCGGCATCCTGATCACCTTCAACAACGCCTCGGTGTTCGCCATCGACGAGCTGGGGCTTCCGGTGAAGAACGTGCTGGCGGGAGTGAAGCCGGAAGACTTCTACTGCTCGGGCGCCTTGCTGCGGGTCGAGGTGCAGGACGCGAACGACCCGGCGGTCTGGGGCCTGCCGCACGATCCCATCGTGATGTTCGAGCGCGGGCCGGCCTTCGAGCCCAAGGACGGATTTCGCGGGCGCGTGCTGGCTTCCTATCCCAAAGACGAAAGTCCGCTGATGAGCGGCTACCTGCTGCATCCCGAGGCGATCCAGGGGAAGGCGGCGGCGCTGGAAGTGCAGGTCGGCAACGGGCGCGTCTACCTGCTCGGCTTCCGCCCGCAGTGGCGCGGCCAGTCGCACGGAACCTACAAGTTCATCTTCAACGCGATCTACGAATCGCAGGGGCTGTCCAAGCCGGCGCCGGCGGCCAAGAGAGCCGAAAAGGCGGTGGGCCAGCCGACGCACTGAGACTTCACCATCTGGCCGGAGCATCCCGTGCCTCGATATCAACCGTCCTTCGCGCTCCGCGCGTTCTGCGCGCTGCTGCTCACGGTCGCCCCCGCCGATGCGCAGACGCCGGACACCGTGGCAGCCGACACGTTGCTCACGCCCGCGATGTCCCTCACGCTCCGCCGGCCCGCGGATCTACAGTTCTCGCCCGACGGGTCCCGGCTCGCCTTCGTGGTGCAGGAGCCGCCGCAGGGAACCAACCGGCAGCGGCACATCTGGATGCTCGACGTGCGGCGTCGCACGCTGCGGCAGTTCACGCAGTCCGAGAAGTCCGAATCGTCTCCCCGCTGGTCGCCGGACGGCTCGCTCCTCGCCTTCACCTCGAACCGCGACGGCACCAATCGCCTGTACCTCATCTCGACGGCGGGTGGCGAGGCGCAGCCGTTGACCAAGGGCAAGTGGTCGGTGGGCTCGTTCGAGTGGTCGCCCGACGGCAAGCAGCTGGCCTTCCTGGCCGCGGACACGACGACCGCCGCCGAGAAGAAGAAGCAGGACGACAAGGATGATGCGCGGGTGGTGGACCGCGATGACAAGCACACGCGTCTCTGGCTGGTCGATGCGGCAACAGGCGCAACCCATCCGGTGACCGACCCCGCCTGGGACATCGGCCAGTTCGTGTGGGCCGCTTCCGGCCAGGAGGTCATCGCCTCGGCCACCGACCAGCCCGCCTCTGACGAAATCACCACGCGCATCATGACCATCAGCCTAGCCGACGGTCAGCTCCACCAGCTCGCCGCGCCCAAGGGGTTCTTCCGCATCCTGCGCCTCTCGCCGGACGGCCAGACCCTCTACTACGTGGGCTGCCGCGTGGACGGACCGGAGCCGCAGGACCTGATGGCGTTGTCCTTGGGCGGTGGACCCGCGCGCAACCTCACCGCGTCATCGCTGGACCGGCCCGTGGGCAGCATCTACTTCCGCCCCGATGGCTCCATGCTGGCGGTGGTCCAGCTCGGCTTCCAGGAGCAAATGGTGGGGTTATCTCACGATGGCGCGCGGCAGAGCACTCTCCGGACGCCCAGCATCAGCGGCTTCGCCATCGCAGACTCCGGCACGGTCGCCTACGTGGCCGAATCCGCTACACTGCCGCCGGAGCTTTACTTGATGGACGGCGACCAATCCATCCAACTCTCGCACTTCAACGATGCCTGGCGGAAGCTCGCGCTGGGGAAGGTCGAGCGGTTCCGCTACCGCAGCTTCGATGGCACGGAGATCGAGGGCGCCCTGCTCACCCCGCCGAGGTACGACGGGCACTCCCGACTGCCCCTCGTGACCCTGGTGCACGGCGGCCCGACGGGCGCCTGGCGTGACGCCATCGAGACCTGGGGACAGCTTCTGGTCACGCACGGCTATGCGGTCTTCTATCCCAACCCCCGCGGCTCCACCGGCTACGGCCAGAAGTTCATGGAAGCCAACCGCGGCGACTGGGGTGGCGGCGACTACCGAGACGTGATGGTCGGGATCGATACGCTGATCGCGCGGGGCGTGGCGGATCCCGACCACCTGGGAATAGGCGGTTGGTCCTACGGCGGCTACATGGCTGAGTGGGCCATCACGCAGACGAATCGGTTCAAGGCCGCCGTGTCGGGCGCGGGCATGGCCAACCTCATCTCGGAATTCGGCACGGAAAGCGGTCCGGCCTATGACGAGTGGTTCTACGGATTACCCTGGGAGAAGCCGGATGGCTTCCTGAAGAGCTCGCCGTTCATGTACCTGAAGAACGCCCACACCCCCACGCTCATCCTCCAGGGGGAGGAAGATCGCACCGATCCGCTGGGACAGAGCCAGGAGCTGTACCGCGGCCTCAAGCGCTACGGTGTGGAGGCCAAGCTGGTGGTGTATCCTCGCGAGCCGCACGGCCTGCGGGAGGAGAAGCATCTGCTGGATCGGCTGACCCGCATCGTGGAGTGGTATGACCGGCACCTGAAGTGATCGGGCGGGAAAGGACGCGCCGCCAACGGAGCGCCCGGCTGAAGGTGGAGTCCCGATCCGAGCACACCCTCACGCCGGTGCGCCTGGAACTCGCCGGAATCCCGACGTATGTTCTCCCATCTCTGAACTGAGCGGACTACCCGACCTCTCGAATCCGTGACGCTCCCCAGCCGACTCGCGGCCCTCACCCTCTGCGCCACCTTCCTCGCCGGGCAACCCACGGTGGTGTGCGCCCTCGCGTGCGCGATTCAGGCGCACCGGGCCGCCGATGGGCCGGCGGGCACGATGGTCATGCGGTCGCACGACGGACCCGGCCCCGCGATGCAGTGTCGGGCTAACCAGATCCGCACCCAGCGTGTGCCGCCCGCAGCGTTGGTCGTGAGCGTCTCGGTGCCGGTGACGATCGGGACGCTTCCCTTCCCCGTGGAAACCAGCCGGGTCGCCTGGCGGCCCGCGGAACCGCCCGCCGCCTCGGCGGGCCGAGCGGTCGAACCTCCCCCTCCCCGCCTCCGCTAGCGCCTCGCAGCCCGAAGTGTGCGCGTCGCGCGCGCCGGCTACGATGCCGGCGAGCGCGGCCACTCATGCATGACGGACCACGGAGGGGACACTTGCGACATTCGACCGTCGGGGTCGCCGCATTGGCGGCGGCCCTGCTCCTGACGATTGCATCGCCGCATGCCGCGACGGCGCAGGACCAGCGGATCGCGATCGGCGGCCAACAACAGGATCTCGAAGCGCTCACCGGCGAGAGCGAGGCGCAGCTTCGTATCACCGGCTTCGGCATCGGGAGTTACACGTACGACGGCAAGACGCGCGACAACTCGTTCGCGGCCGGCAAGCTCGCGCTCTCGGCGTTCCGCGAGCTGAACAACTATCTGTGGGTCTTCGGTCAGCTCACGACGGCCCTCGAGCAACCCGAGCCGGGCGCCGACGAGATCGCCACGTCCACCGAGATCGACAATCTCATCGTCAGCGCCACCGTCCCGGGCGCGACCAACCTCAACTTCGGCTTCGGCAAGTTCGACGTGCCGGTCGGGTTCGAGCGCGACGACGAGCCGCTCAATCTCCAGGCCACGACCTCGTTCAACTTCGAGCTGGCCCGCCCCGCCAAGATGGTGGGCGTCGTGGGACGCTGGGCGTTGTCGCCGAAGCTCGACCTCACGGGCCTCGTCTCGAACGGCTGGGAATCGCAGATCGATCCAAACCACGCCAAGTCGGGTGCCGTGCGCATTGGCCTGCTACCGGCCGAGGGCGTGAGCCTCGGCGTGAGCGGGATCTACGGACCCGAGGGCGAGGCCGATGCCACCAACAACCGCTACCTCGTGGACGTGGACTACGCCTTCCAGCCGATCCAGCGCGTGATCGTCGCCGGTGAAGCCAACTTCGGCGGCGACCGCGGCGTGCTGGCCGGCGGTGGTGACGCCACCTGGAAGGGCGCGACGATTACGCTGTTCGTGCGGCCGCTGCGCAGGATCGGCATCACCGGGCGCGCGGAGGTGTTCGACGATCCCGACGGCGCGCGCACTGGCCAGGCACAGACGCTGGAGTCGTACACCATCGCGCCGATGTACTTCCTGGGCGTGGGCCGCGAGGGGATCTTCGCCAACGTCGAGCACACGACGTTCCGCATCCCGCGGTTCCAGCTCCGCGCCGAGTTGCGATTCAATCACTCGAGCGAGCCGTTCTTCCCGTTGGCCGACGGGACGCTCAGCCGCTGGGGCGTGCAGTACACGCTGCAGCTCGTCACCGTGTTCTGACCGGAGAGTCGATGATGGGTCTCTACAGCCTACGCAATGCCGACCGTTCCGTGAAGATCGCGGCCGTGCTGTTCCTACTCGTGCTCGGATACGCGTACGGGTTCGCGTTCCTCATGGTACGGCACTGGTCCGGGCTCACCCCGGCGGATGTCGCCGCGACGTACACACCCCCGCCGGGCATCGAGGAATCGGCCCTGCCCGAACAGTCGCGCGCCACTACGCAGGCGCTCGATCTGAATGCCATGCAAGGCGAGCGGCATACGGTGGACACGCAGCTCCTGATTCAGGACAGTCACATTCACATCATGATCTACGCGATCGTCGCCGCTCTCGAGACGCTGATCATCCTCGGTCTCGAATGGCGTCCCGCGCCGCGCGACCTGATGATCGTCGCCGCGTTCGGGTTTGGGGCACTCGACTTCGCCGGCCAGTGGCTGATGAAAGCCGGGATCGGCGGCTTTTCCTGGCTCACGATCGCCTCCGGGTGGGGCATGGCGGCCGTGTATCTCGTTCTCTTGATCGCCACGATCGTACGCGTGCTGCCGGCTCGCCCGGCAGCGAGGAGTGAAACATGAGGGTACTCACCAAGGTGCTGATCGCCTGCGCCGCGCCCCTCGCGCTGACCGGCGCGGCGCGGCACATCACGCCGACCGTCGTGCTGCACAAGGAGGCGGACGTGATTCGCAGCGCGCTCCCGACGGCTACACAGTTCTTCCTGCGCAAGGTCACGATCGGCAAGGCGGACCTCGCTCGCATCAAGCAGGAAGACGGTTTCGCGCCCGACGAGCCGGAGGTGAAGTTCTACTACGGGAACGACGCGAACGGCGCGCTCGCCGGTGTCGTGGTGTTTCCCCAGGTGAACACGCAGCACGGACCGTGGGAGGTCGGGCTCGCGATCGACCCAAACGGCACGGTGACGAGCGTGGTCGTCACCAAGGCGACGGTCGAGACCAAGCCGTGGACCGAGAAGGCGATCAGGGCGCACCTGATGGACCATTTCCGCGGCTTGCGCCCGGGGGACGACGTGATGCGCGCCCTCCAGTCGCTCGACCGAGCGCAACTTGGCAAGATGCCGTACTACGCGGCAGAAAAGGTGACGCAGGCGGTCGGGCGCGGGCTGACGTTGTATCAGGTGCTGTACAAGACTCCGCAGTGAGGCGCGGCGATACTCGCCTGGTGGTCAAGGGGGAAGATCCGGCCCCACCCCCTCCATCGTGATC
>Ga0307424_1000559_pt1 | contig 19894 bp, 16 predicted proteins | sample SalMarWE160320MG_FD_202157 | JGI IMG/M metagenome (GOLD analysis project Ga0307424, IMG submission 202157) | Salt marsh sediment microbial communities from the Plum Island Ecosystem LTER, Massachusetts, United States - WE1603-20 | ecosystem: Environmental > Aquatic > Marine > Intertidal zone >... | reverse complement strand
GAGGTGTTCATCTACGGCGCATTTTCTGCTCTGGGTCTCCCGGGGCTTAATCTGCTTACCGCTCTTGCTGTCGCCGCCGCATTTTTGATGCTCTGGCCTTTAATGGAAGGACAGTTGCTGCTTCGCAGCGCAATCCTATTGCTGGCCGCCACAACCTCTGCAGTTTACTGGTCCGCTCGACCCCAGATCTTCTCGTTCACATTGACCGCAGCTTTCCTGCTGATCCTTGAACGCGAGCGCCGCTCTGAGTCCAGTCTTCTCTGGCTGCTGCCTGTGTTGATGACCGTATGGGGAAACCTCCACGGCGGGTTCGTGATCGGTTTCATCCTGATCGCTCTCTATCTCGCCGGGTGGGTCGTGACAATCGTATTGAAATGGAATCAAGAAGGGCAGAGTCTGCGTACGTTATGGTTTGAATACCGTGGGCGAATTCTGCGATTGACGGGTGTCGGGCTGCTCTCGGCGGTCTTCATCGGGTTCAACCCTCATGGTTACACCATGCTGGCATATCCCTTTAAGACAGTTTCGATCGGTGTCCTCCGAAGTTATATTCAAGAATGGCAGTCGCCAGATTTTCACCAGCTGCAAGTCCTGCCATTCCTGACAATGATGATTTTAAACCTGGTGGCATTTGGAAATACCAAGCGCGCGATTGAGCCGGTAGAAATGCTAAGCGCTCTTACTTTCAATACCATGGCCTTGCTTGCATCAAGGAACATCGCCCTTTACGCACTCGTCGACGCTCCAATTCTGGTTCGACATCTCGATTCAATGCTGGCTCGAATCAGGTGGTCGAAAAGGAGCAGCCGCCAGATCCCACACAAGATTGCCAGGATGATTAATGTATTGCTCGTCCTGGTCTTGCTCATACCGGCAATCATCAAAATCATGATCCCGTTAGCTCCCAAGACAAATGCAGAGGCCGTGCGCGAACTGTACCCGCAAGCAGCTGTCGAATACATACTTGGATCTGACGTACCAGGTCCAATCTTCAACAGCTACAATTGGGGGGCGTACGTGATCTGGGAGCTCTATCCGCGCTACTTAAGTTTCGTCGACGGAAGGACGGATCTATTCGATGACGACGTCTTGGAGCAGTATTTAAGCGTGTGGCGCGGTGATGACGAATGGCAGGGGGTTCTCGATCAATGGGGAATCGCGACCGTCATGATCGAGCCTCAAGCGCCTCTCCGTTTGCGGTTGGAGGCGAATATGGATTGGTCAAAGATTTATCAGGATCAGCAGGCGGTCATTTTTACCCGTCAGGATGCTAGAGAGTAGCAGCCTGCGAGAACAAATAAAACTAGACGGAGCGGAGAATTCGTGATTCGGACGACCGCTATCTTTCGCATAGCCATGATCGCAGTCTTGATCGGGCTGCTTCTTGGGTTGACGTATGTCAATTACCAGTTTTCTCTGAAAGCTCCAGGCGGGAATGACTTCCTTGCCCGTTGGACGGGCGCGCATTACTGGTTGGTGGAGGGGATAAATCCTTACGATGAGCAGGTGAGTCTTGCCGCTCAACGCATGATATATGGCCGGCCAGCAAATGCAGCAGCGGGTGAGGATATTGCTCATTTTGTCTACCCCTTACCGGCGATGATTTTCTTTGCACCTTTCGGATTGCTTCCCTATACAACAGCGCGTGCAATTTGGATGACGATCCTGGAGATTGGCCTTCCGATCCTGGCTTTAATCGGGATACGAATCGGCAAATGGAAGCCAGGTTGGGGAACTACAGCGGCAGTTTTGTTGTTCTCTGTGCTCTGGTATCACGGTGTCCGCAGTGTTGTCGTTGGACAGTTCGCCGTCATCGAAGCCCTACTTATCTGCGGAGGGTTGCTTGCGATCCAGCAAGAGAACGACGCTCTCGCTGGCTGGTTGTTTGGACTCTCGCTCACCAAACCTCAGATGTCTTTCCTTATCATCCCGTTCGTAATCCTCTGGGCGTTTACCCGGAAGCGCTGGAGCCTGGTCGGTTGGATACTTGGCTCCAGCCTCATCCTCCTGATCGGTACACTGATCCTCATGCCCGATTGGCCTCTGCGCTGGCTGCAGCAGCTGCTGGATTACCCCGGCTACACGGAACTAGGGTCGCCGATTTCAATCCTGGTGGGATGGCTCCCGCGTGGTGGTGAGAACCTCTCCCGAGCAATCAGCATACTGTTCGCGATTTATCTAGCCTACGAGTGGCTCGCAGCAGCACGAAAGCCCGAGAGCTGGTTTCAATGGACCGCAGCTTTAACGCTCGTGATAACGAACTTGATCGCCTTCCGGACTGCGACAACAAATTTTGTGGTGCTGCTGCCCGGGCTGCTGCTGGTCTTTTCGGCTTTTAATTCGCGCTGGGGGAAACAGGGTTTGATCACGACCTGGGGCTTGATGGCAGCCCTCTTACTCGGATTGTGGGCGCTTTTCCTGGTCACGGTCGAAGGAAATATCGAGAATGGCGCAATGTATCTCCCACTGCCAATGATCCTTCTGATCGGTTTGCTCTGGATCCGGTGGTGGGTCGTCCGAACTTCGGGTTCCTCAACCGGTGAGGTAGCGTATTGATTGCACCTTTGAAGGGCTTGCATGGAATGGGCCATTGGGATTCCTTCCGCACTCAAGAATCGATTCACGAAGTCTCACCATGCCAACGAAGCAGCTGACTCGTTTCCTTCAGCGTGCTGCCAACCGGGAACGCTTGTTCTTGGTGCTTATCGGCATAATGCTGGTTGCAGTAACTTTCCTCGCCCGCTTGCCGGACCTCAGGGCAAGACCGCTCTGGTACGATGAAGCCTTCTCAGTCCTCTTCTCTAGAACTGGCTTCAAACCGATGCTGGAAGCGACGTTGAGCACCTCAACGGGCGGAGCAGCCGAGGAGCATCCCTTGCTCTACTACACGCTGCTTTGGGTATGGATGCAAGTCTTTGGAAGCGGTGTGGTGGCTGTACGATTGCTTTCGGTGCTCTTCAGCCTGGTTCAGGTTGTCTTGATATGGGGTTTCATGAAAGACGTTTTCTCCATTCCGATCGCGCTTGCAGCCGGAGTGCTCTTCGCACTCTCACCATTCCAGGTGCATTATGGACAGGAAGCCCGGATGTATGGGCTGCTAAGTCTGTGGATCTTGCTCTGCATGTGGATGGCATGGCGTGGCACAACACAACCAGGATGGGGGAGCTGGATCATCTTCGGGATAAGCGCTGCGCTGGCAATGTATACCCATACACTCGCTGCTATTTTCCTGATTCCGATCGCATTCACCCCCTTCCTTCTAAAGAGTTCTCAGCGTTGGCGGCGGCTCTTCATGGCGGGAATATTCGCCATCCTGCTGTATTTACCGTGGGGATTGCACCTTCCCCAACAGTTTCTCAAGGTCAGTCATGGGTATTGGATTGACCGACCAACATTGGCCAGCCTCCTCCAGACTGCTCTTGGTTTCATCACTGGGCTCCCTCTTTCAGGGGTAGTCTTAATTCTGGGCTTGTTCCTCGCGCTGGCCATCTATATCTTTTCGGTCATTCAAGCAGTCCGTTCGAGCCGGGGGGGCATGCCAGGCCGGATTGAAGCAGGCTGGATAGCAGTGCAGGTTTTAGCACCGGTAATCATCCTGTTCGTGGTCTCGCTCTGGCACCCGGTTTACCTGGTGCGCGTACTTCTCCCCGCCGGGACCATGCTTCTACTATGGTTGGCATGGGTATGGGCCAGCGCAGAAGTGCCTCGCAGCGGGCAAGTCTTGATAGTTACCGCATTTTCCTGTTCAATCCTGCTAGGGCATTACTCACGGCTCACGTATAGGGACTTTCCCTACGCACCCTTTGAGCAGGTCGCCAATTATCTGCGTGGAGTTGAAGCGCCGCAGGATGTGATCCTGCACGCCAACAAAATCAGCATGCTGCCGCTCGCCTACTACGCCCCCGATCTGCAGCAGGAATACCTTGCCGATCCGGCAGCATCAGGGTCGGATACCCTGGCTCAACCAACCCAGGAACTCCTCGGTCTAATGGCTGAGACAGATATCGCGGATGCAGTCCATGGTGCTCAGCATGTTTATTTCATCATCTTCGAACAAGAAATCGAGGATTACCTGGCTCTGGGACTTAAAATACATCCCAGCGTACAATGGCTCGAAGAGCACTACCAGCTTCAAGAGGTAGAGCATTGGGGAGATCTGTTGGTTTATTTCTTCGGCGATTCATCCGGTAGAACTCCGGAGACCTTCGTACTTCCCGGTGGGCCAGGATGAGCCGGTCACGCTGGACAACTCTTATACTCGTCGGATTCTTTACGGCTCTAGCCGGCGTAATCTGGGTCCGTGCTCCAGGTTATATGGATGCGGATTACTACTTTGCGATTGCCAGGCAGATTTCATCCGGTGGGGGATTGAACGAACCGTTCATCTGGACCTACATCACGAATCCGGTGGGCATCGTTCACCCCTCTAATTTGTACTGGATGCCATTGACTTCGCTACTTGCATCGCTTCCGATGTTCTTGCTTGGCAGCAGTTTTCGAGCAGCACAATTCCCGTTCGTACTACTCACGGCACTCCTCCCGCTCGGCGTCGCCCGGTTTTCGCTATCAATTCATGGGAATCCCACCCTGGCTTACCGCTCTGGCTGGCTAGCAGCGTTTTCCGGTTTCTTCTTCCCCTACTTCCTTACAACGGATATGTTTATCTTGTTCGCTTGGATTGGGATAGGGGTGTTCTTCTTGCTCCAACGCGCTCGGGAGTCCAGGCGAAGGTGGCACTGGCTCGTGTTGGGATTGCTTGCCGGTCTCGCGCACCTGGCCCGGGCGGATGGTTGGCTTCTTATTTTGCCGGCGTTGGCCGTACCGGCAGTATCGCTGGGTGGGCGAGGGAAACGAGCGCTATTACTTCTTTGCGGCTACCTCCTGATTATGGGCCCGTGGTTTCTTCGCAACCTGTTCCTTGTTGGTTCACCCTTGGCTCCAGGGTTAGGCCGCACGTTATGGCTTACCAGCTACGAGGAATTTTTCCATTACCCGGCAGCTGATATTTCATTCCCTCACTGGTTGGCAAATGGAATTCCTCAAGCATTGCTTGCCCGTCTCCAGGCGTTGGGTGTCAATCTCGAACGGATTATTGCCGAGAACGGGCTGATTTTTTTGACGCCCCTCGTTATCCTGGGCGGTTTGAAGCTGAAGAATGTTCAGGGCATACGCCTGGCTGTTCTTTATGGCCTGGCGCTACTAGTTGTCATGACGGTGGCCTTTCCATTTGCTGGGATGAACGGTGGAATCTTTCATTCGAGCGCGGCGGTTATGCCAGTTGCCTGGTGCCTGGCACCGATCGGACTTGAAACAGTGATCGAATGGGGTGTTCGACGGCGTGGTTGGGAACAAAACCGGGCACGTGCATTATTCCATCCAGCGCTCATCGGTATTGCCGCGGTGTTCACCTTCGCAACATTCTACCTTCGAGCGATCGGGAACGATGCCGGGACGCCACGCTGGATACGGCCCCAAGTAACGTACCAGAGTGTAGGCGAATTCATGGCAGATCGTGGCGCAGCCAGCCAGCCAGTGGCCGTAAACAATCCGCCTGGCTACTGGGTGGAGACGGGCACCTCGGCGATTGTGATTCCAACCGGGGGTCAGAGTGCACTCTACGCATCTCTGCATCGCTATGGTGTCGAGTGGGTCATCCTGGATGCGAACCGTCCCTGGGCTCTGCAGCCGGTTTATGAGCTTGAGGCTGTGCCGGACTGGCTTGAATTCATCGGCGAACTGCCAGCTGAAGATGACAGACCAATCCGCATTTTCAAGCTGGCTGACGGGGGAATTCCGTGAAGAGCGCCCGCTTTGACGTCGACCACCGTTTACTCTGGCTTATCTTGCTCGCTTGGGGGCTGGCATGCGCCGGTTACCTGCTTTATAGTTTCAATCTAGTCGGCACTGGTTATCCCCTCGATGATGCCTGGATTCACCAAACTTACGCCCGCAACCTGGGGCTTAATGGTGAATGGGCATACACATCCGGACAGCCGAGCTCTGGGTCGACCTCGCCCTTCTGGTCCGCTATGATCGCGCTAGGTTATGCGCTGAGGTTCGCTCCGAAAAATTGGACCTTGATTCTCGGATTGGTCTCGCAGGTCAGCCTGATGTTGGCAGCGGCGGCCTGGTTCAGGCGGCGTAATCCCCGGCTTCCTTCAGGCGTACTCTGGATCGCGGCACTGACCTTGCTTGAATGGCATCTGATCTGGGCCGCCCTTTCCGGCATGGAAATTCTACTGCTCGGTCTCCTGGTGTGTCTGGCCTTATTTCTTCTAACGGATCCACAACCGCGTTATCTGTCGGTAGGTTTGCTGATTGGTCTGGGAATATGGATTCGTCCCGACGCCTTGAGCTTGCTCTTGCCTGCAGCATGGGTGTTGAGCTTCCAATCCGGTGTCAAATCCCGCCGCCGCATCCTTGGGGCGCTGCAGTTAACCCTTGGAGTTGCGCTAGTTGTCCTGCCATATCTCTGGTTCAACAAGTCAATTGAAGGGAGTTTCTGGCCGAGCACGTTTTATGCGAAGCAGGCAGAATACGCCATTCTACGCAGTCAACCTTTGCTCTCGCGCTACCTTTCCCAATGGGTTCAGCCCATAACGGGTGCTGGCATAATTCTTATACCGGGAGCGCTCTGGAGCACTTGGCAAAGCATCAGCCACCGGAATTGGCTCAGGCTTGCCCCGCTAATCTGGGCGGCATCATTCCTCGGTTCATACGCGCTTCGACTGCCGGTAACCTATCAACACGGTCGCTATGCCATGCCTGTCCTGCCTGTCTTGATCGTGCTGGGGGTTGAAGGGCTGCTCCAGCTCCGTTCAAGGCTGACGGAGGGTTATCGTGCGAGAATCCTGAGTCGTACCTGGTTCCTGAGTCTAGCGGCTGTCATGATCCTGTTCCTGCCCCTCGGAGCGCGCGCCTACGCAATGGACGTGGCTGTCATCGAAACAGAAATGGTGCAGACTTCGCAGTGGATCGCGGCTCACACCGACGAGCATGCCTTGATTGCTGCGCACGACATCGGCGCCCTAGGGTACTTCGGCCACCGGGCCATCCTGGATCTAGCAGGCTTGATCTCGCCGGAAGTCATTCCGATCCTGCGAAACGAGGCTGCGCTCTCTGAGCTTCTTACAATATGCGGCGCGGATTACCTGATGACCTTTCCGGGGTGGTATCCTGAATTGACTGCAGACCTGATGCCGGTCTTCCGTTCTACGGGAACCTTTAGCCCACAGCAAGATGGCGAGAATATGGCTGTGTATCGCTTGATTCCCTGAGGTTTGCTCGACGCGAGCTGACTGTGCTATACTCGCCGCGTCCAGATAAAAGGCGGTTGACGAATGGAAGTCTATACAGTCATTATCGTTGACGATCATCCTCTATTCCGGGAGGGAGTCCGCAGTGTGATCGATGCTGAGGACGACCTGAATGTATTAGCCGAAGGGACCAGCGGCGATCAAGGGGTTCAATTGATTCGAGAACTTCAACCCCAGGTTGCACTGGTCGACGTCAACTTGCCGAAGATGAACGGTATGCAGGTCACCCGTCAGGTTGTGAGTGAGCGCCTCGATACTTCAATTGTCCTGCTCACAGCCTACGACGATGTGGAACAGGTTCTGCATGCCTTCAGCGCAGGTGCGCGAGCTTATTGTTCGAAAGACGTTGAAGCCGGGAAGCTTGTTGACATCATCAGGCAGGTTGCGCGTGGTTTCTTCGTCGTTGGCGACCAGGTCTTCGACGCCCAGGGGTTGGATGAGTGGCTTTCAAGGGGAGTAGAAACCGTCCGACGGCCGCATTTGGAGGGTGACGTGGAAGCTTTCACACCGCTCTCTCCACGCGAGATGGAGATCCTGCAGTATGTCACGCGCGGGATGAGCAATAAGGAAATTGCCTCCAAACTCGGCATCAGCCATCAAACCGTTAAGAACCACATGACCGCGATCCTGCATAAGTTAGATGTCGAGGATCGTACACAAGCTGCAGTTTATGCACTTCGTCATGGATGGGTGCGACTCAAGGACACGCGAAAATAACCGTGAGGTTTAATGACCGAACCCGATACCAGTCCCGAACTTAGCCCGATTGAGATTTTTCTCCAGGAATCGCAAGCTGAGCTGGAGAAAATCCAGGAAAAGCTGAAAGAGATCACCCTCCTAGTTGAACAAAGTCAGGGCGAGGTTGAGAAACTCGGCACGCGCAATGCGGATATCACTTCACGTCTGCATCAAATGCAGTCGCACTTTGATACCGTCCCGCGGGAGGATATTCTAAATAACTATGAGGCTGCTCTCGATGCGCAGCAAAGGCTTTTCACCATGCGAGGCCAATTGGAGAAGCTTGAGAGCGACCAGGAGCACCTGCAGCGCATGGCGAATATCATCAGCCGTTCGATGCAGTTCATGGGCGGACGAACAGCGGTTGAAGTCGAGGAGGATCGCCCATCAACTGCCGGAGTCCTGGCACAGATTATTGAGGCTCAGGAAGACGAACGGCGAAAGATCTCCCGCCAGATTCATGATGGTCCAGCCCAGGTACTCTCGAATTTCATCCTCCAGACAGAAATCGCAAACCGGTTGTTCGATAACAACCCGGAACAAGCCCGTGAAGAGCTGGCTAGTCTGAAGGAAGCTGCGACAAGCAGTTTCGGCAAGGTGCGGGATTTCATTTTCGAGCTGCGACCGATGATGCTTGACGACCTCGGCTTGCTGCCTACCATCAGGCGTTATGCAGAGGCCTTCAAGGAGAAGACCGGTCTGGATATCAGCGTAGTCAATACAGGGACCGAAAAGCGGCTGGCTTCACACTGGGAAGTCGTCTTATTCCGTGCGGTGCAGGAATGTCTGGCGAATACACGTGATCATGCCCAGGCCACGCAAGTCAAAGTAACGATCGATATTGACCAGCATCACGTCCGTTGCGCGATTGAGGACAATGGCCGCGGATTCGATACGGCTATTCTAGACAGCGAGGAATGTCAAAACAAGGCACTTGATCGCCTGAGGCGCCAGATTAAACAGCTGGATGGCGAGATTGAGATTGATAGCAAGCCTGGTGAGGGAGCCCGCATTTCCATCATACTTACGCCCGATTCACCCAAAGCTTGAATATTTCTAAGCCGTGACTAGCCAGCATTGGCAAGAATGCTGCGCTGACCCGTACCCGTGTCCCTCGGAAATTAGTCCTATTGAATGCTGGGGGACTGATGCCTATAATGGCTAGGAGCTTGTAACAAAAAACAGGCGAAATCATCACAGAAAGGAGGTGAGAGACATGTTGTTTGCACCGAAGGAGAAAGGCCAAGGTCTTGTTGAGTACGCACTGATTCTTGTTTTGGTTGCAGTCGTCGTGATTGTCATTCTGGCGCTGCTCGGCCCGGCCATCGGTAACGTTTTCAGCAACATCGTAACGAACATCTAGAATCTCGATTGGCCGGAACCTGGGGGAGCGACGCATCCCAGTGATTCACTACAGGAGCCCTATCGAGGATAGGGCTCCTTGTGTAAGGGAAATGTAAGCGAGGATCCGGCAACACCTGTGATAAAGTAGGCTCAACTTGACTTTTGGAGTCAAGCGGGTAAGATACGCGCGTCCAGCCTACCTGGGCGAGCACCGTCGTATTCGTGCATAAGGAGGCCACATGCGCCGTCCAAGAATCTTGATTCTTTTTGCAATCATCCTACTGCTGGGTGTAGCTGCTATCTATCTTCTCACCCGTGGTGGTGGCGGAAGCCCACAGGCTGGCGCCGAGCAAACGCCGGTCGGTGCTGTGCCGAGTGACGTCGTATTCGTCGCTATTGCGGCCCAGGATATCGCACGTGGTGCTCGCATTCCAGATGACGGCGTTGTAATGTCGCGCATGCCCGCCAATATGGTTGTTGAGACCATGATCAGTGGTAGTGATGAGGAGGCGATTCGCTCAGAAATCGTCGGTCGCGTCGCCCGTCAAGATATCGGCCGCGGTGTTCCAATTACGGAAGCGATGATCTCTGAGAGCTCAGGTGATTTGCTGGCTGGTGGTTCAGATGCCTCGCTCGCCATACCGGCTGGCTACACCGCGATCGCAATTCCGATGGATCGATTGTCAGGCGTGGCGTATGCCCTGCGAGATGGTGATGTAGTCGATGTGCTGGTTTCCATGCTGATGGTGGATGTCGATCCTGATTTCCAATCTATATTGCCAAACTTCTCGACGGTACTCTCTGCGCCTGGGGGAACGAGTGAGTTCCCATCACCGTCCCTTACTGGCCAAGTGGGCAACTATGAGGACAAAGACAAGGGGGAACAGATTCTCCTTGGCAAGGTGATCCAGGAGGAAGAAACGGGTTCGCTCTTCCACGTTGTTCCGCAGGGCAGTCAACGCCCCCGAGCCGTTTCTCAACGGCTGGTCGATAGCGCTCAGGTGCTTCACGTTGGCACCTTCTCGCTGGAAAATGAACCGACCACTCAGGTTGTGAGCCAACAGCAGGGTGCAGATGCACCTGCGGGCCAGGAAGGCCAACCGGTCGCGGTCGAGGTGAAACCGCCCGATATCATAACCTTGATCGTTACTCCACAGGATGCACTTGCGCTGAACTGGGCGATGAAGGTTGGGGCTGATTTAACCTTGACGCTCCGTGCGCCGAATGACAGCGAGCCGACCGAGACGACCAGTGTTACGCTGCAGTACCTGATTGAAAGCTACAACATCACGGTACCCTCACGGCTTCCATACAGCCTCGAGCCGGCGTTGAGCAATTTGATCGATCCCAAGCTGGCGAATGATCAGGCGGTTGTGGCGCCACAACAGTAAACAGGGTATGGGGTGGTTGGAGAAAAGGCATTGGAGAAACATCAATGACCGATAACGCGGAGAATGTAATCCGCGTCCTGATCGTAGACGATATCGCAGAGACACGCGAGAACATCCGAAAGTTACTTCAGTTTGAGTCGGATGTTCTCGTCGTCGGCGCTGCCCGTACTGGGGTAGAAGCGATCGATCTGGCCCGAGAAACCGAGCCGGATGTCGTTATCATGGACATCAACATGCCCGACATGGACGGCATCTTGGCGACGGAAGCGCTTCTGCGTGATGTTCCGTTTGCACAGATTGTGATGCTATCGGTCAATAACGATGCCGATTATGTCAGGCGAGCGATGCGGGCTGGCGCTCGCGATTTCCTCGCCAAACCGCCTTCCGGGGACGAATTGATCTCCACCATCCGCACGTTGGCGGTGATGGCGCATGAGCAGAAGGAGAAAATCGCTGCCCCGGTTCCACAGATTATGGTACAGGGACCCGGGGGGCGTACTTTTTCAACCGGTCCGCTGCGCCCGCAAGGGAAGATTATCGCTGTCTACAGCCCCAAAGGCGGCGTAGGCTGCACAATGATTGCAACCAACCTGGCTATCGGCCTTGATACTGCCGACACCCCGGCTGTGCTTGTCGATGCAGCCCTGCAATTCGGGGATGTCGCCGTCGCGTTAAATCTCCAGGCGAAGAACACCTTCGTCGACCTTGCTTCTCGTTCTGAAGAACTCGATAACGATTATGTGGCCGATGTTCTCATTCACCACGAATCTGGTCTGCGGGTGTTGGCTGCGCCGCCGCGGCCGGAAATGGCGGATGAGATCTCTGCCCTACAAGTACGGAATGTCCTGCAGTTCCTTAGACGCGAGTTCGCTTATGTCGTCGTCGACACCAGTTCGAATATGGACGACATTACGCTTGCCGTACTTGATACTGCCGACCTGCTCGTGACCATCGCCACCCCCGAAATTCCCTCGATCAAGGACACACGCCTCTTGTTCGATCTCCTGGGCGTGCTCGAATTTCCAAAACAGCGAGTCTTCTTCGTTCTGAATCGAATGGATAAGAAGTCCGGAATTACTGCCGAAGCGGTTTCTGAGAATCTGAAAGTACCGGTTGATGGTGAAGTTCCTTTTGATGAAAAAGCAGTCTCCAGCTCGATCAACCGCGGCTCGCCGATCCTGCTCAATGATAAGGGCCAGCCGGTTGCACGCAGCCTGCTCAAGGTCCTGGGCGATTTGAAAGAACGCCTGATGCAGGAAGTTGAGGTAGAGGAGATCGAAGAGACAGAGAAACCGCGGTTGTTCAGCCGCTAGTGCCTGGATGGTTTTGCCCGGAAACGGGCAAGGAGTGTGCAGCGTGTCGTTATTAAAACGAATTGAACAGGGCCAGGCGGATAGCGCGCCGGTACCAAGCGGCAGCAACAATAAGAGCAGCAATGTTCCCAGCGTTAATACCGGGGGAACGGCGGCAACTTCCGGGGGCGGTTCACGTATGGGCGGCATCGCTGCACGCCGTGTTGCACCGCCAGGAGTACAGCAGCGCGATACCTATCATGATCTAAAAACTCGGGTCCAGAACAAACTTCTTGCCGAACTCGACCCTTCCATGGACGTCAGCCAGACACTTGAGGTTCGGCAGACGATTGAGGATCTTTTTGAAACGATCCTTCAAGAAGAGAATATCGTCCTCTCCCGGCCGGAACGCCGCCGGCTTTTCGAACAGATCGTGGCCGAAATTCTCGGCTTGGGACCGCTCGAGCCACTGCTGGCGGATGGGTCCATCACAGAGATCATGGTCAACGGCGCAAAGCAAATCTACATCGAGCGAGGCGGCAAGCTCCACCGTGAACCGGCAACGTTTGAAAGCGATGATCACCTGATGCGGATTATCGACCGCATTGTTGCTCCACTTGGCCGGCGGATCGATGAATCGAGCCCCTATGTAGATGCCCGTTTGCCGGATGGCTCACGTGTCAATGCGATCATTCCACCGATTTCGCTTGTCGGCCCGACATTGACCATTCGAAAGTTCGCCCGTGACCCGATTACCGTCGAGCAGCTGATCGAATGGGGCACGATCACCCCCGAAGCGGTTGAGTTTCTCAAAGCCTGCGTCATCTCGGCAATCAATATGGTCATCTCGGGTGGTACAGGCTCGGGCAAGACCACGATGCTGAATATCCTGTCCCAATACATTCCGAATGACGAACGCATCGTTACGATTGAGAATGCAGCCGAATTGCAGATGCGCCAGGAACACGTCGTCACGCTCGAATCGCGCCCACCGAACATCGAGGGTCGAGGTGAAGTCACCATTCAGAATCTGGTGGTCAACTCCCTTCGTATGCGCCCGGACCGGATTATCGTCGGTGAGATTCGAGCGGAAGAAGCGCTCGACATGCTCCAGGCTATGAACACCGGCCATGAAGGATCCATGACCACAGCCCACTCGAACAGCCCGCGTGACACCTTGTCCCGTATCGAGACGATGACCTTGATGGCAGGGATGGACCTGCCGATACGGGCAATCCGGGAGCAGATTTCCTCGGCGTTGCAGCTGGTAGTACATCTTGAGCGCTTGCGGGACGGCACGCGTAAATGTACGAATGTCTCTGAAATCCAGGGTATGGAAGGTGATGTCATCACGATGACAGACATCTTCGTCTTTGAACAGACCGGTTTCGAAGATGGGAAGGTGATCGGGAGGCTTCGTCCGACTGGCCTGCGCCCGAAGTTCATCGACCGCATCGAAGCCAGCGGGATCAATCTACCCGCCTCGATCTTTGGGGTTGGCGAAAGGACGCGCTACTAAGCTATGGATTCAAATACAGTCCTGATCATCGGTGGCGGTCTTGGATTGCTCCTCCTGGTCGTTGGATTCGGGATGAGCATTTTCGGCGAACGGTCCGTTGTTGAAGAACGGCTTGGTCGTTATACAGAAGCCGGACAGGTAATCACAACCACCGCCGGTGAAAAGAAAGAAAAGGGGCCTTCGTTCTTCACGGATATGTTTGACAAAATGGGCGAAGGTACCGATATGTTTGACAACATATCGAAGAACCTCGCCCGGGCTGATATTAAGCTGCGGCCGGCCGAGTATATCGCTGCCATCGTACTTTCAAGCATACTCGTCGCCCTGGTCGGGTTTGTGATCAGCCAGTTCTCGCTCATCTTCGCCATTCTCGCTGCTGTCGTAGGTGCTTACCTGCCATCAATGTACGTCAAGACGGCCCAGAAGACTCGCTTGAAGAAATTCGACAACCAGCTCGGCGATATGCTGAACCTGATGGTAAACGGCCTGCGGGCCGGGTTCTCGACCCTGCAGGCGATGGAAGCGGTGAGCCGCGAACTACCCACCCCGATCTGCGATGAATTCAGGCGAGTCGTACAGGAGATGCAGCTTGGTATCACGATGGACGAAGCGCTCGAGCACCTGCTGCGACGAATCAATAGTGAGGACCTAGACCTGGTTATTACAGCAATCAACGTCCAGCGGGAGGTCGGCGGAAACCTGGCTGAAATTCTGGACACCATTTCCTATACAATCCGGGAACGCGTTCGCATCAAGGGCGAGATCTCGGCACTAACTGCCCAAGGTCGGGCAACAGCGTGGGTCATCGCTGCACTTCCAATTGTTTTAGTGCTATTGCTGTTCCTGTTGAACCGTGAGTACGTCATGCAATTCTTCAACCCGGAGACACGCAGCTGTGGTATTCCGATCCTGGCTCTGGCCGGCATCATGGTCGTGACCGGGTTTATTGCTACGCAGAAGATCGTTGCAATCGATATCTAAAATATGACGGTTGAATTTGCCTGAGAGAGAGGCGGTAAGACTATGACCATAGCGATAATCGGTATCGTCGTTATCATCCTGGTCCTGGCGGTCATCCTCGTAGTCGCTGGCATCCGTGCGCCACGTCTTTCGGATCCGGTTTCCGAGCGCCTAGCTGAATACAGCACCCGTGACGAACCGATGACGCTGGAAGAGATTGAACTTTCGTTGGGGCTTTATGAACGTATCATTCTGCCGATCTTCAATAAAATCGGTGAATTGGCCTCGCGCTTCACCCCGCAGGCGACACTGGAAAATGCGAAGAAGCGCATCGAGATGGCTGGCAATCCAATGCAGATTGATCCCGCCTTCTTCCTCTCTCTGCGTTTCGTGCTTGCGGCTGTCTTTGGTGGTGGCATCTTCTTCGTCTTCTTGATCACGAAACGCAGTTGGCTCACCGGTCTGGGTCTTTCGACGTTGTTCCTCGTGATCGGGTTCATGTTCCCGGATCTATGGCTTACAAGCCGCATCAAAGCCCGCCAGAAGTCCGTCTTCCGTGCGCTGCCGGATGCGCTCGACCTGCTTACAATCTGTGTTGAAGCTGGGCTTGGTTTTGACGCGGCCATGGCCCAGGTCAACATGAAGTGGGAAGATGAGCTGGCCCTTGAGTTCGGACGTGTGCTCCAAGAGATCCGGTTGGGCAAACTTCGCCGTGAAGCCTTGCGTGATATGTCCGACCGGCTGGGTGTGTCAGAGCTAACCAGCTTCGTGGCCGCCGTGATTCAGTCAGAACAGCTTGGTGTGAGTATGGCGAAGGTTCTGCGAATCCAATCAGATCAGATGCGGGTCCGCCGACGCCAGATGGCAGAAGAGGAAGCTCACCGGGCGCCGATCAAGATGATCTTCCCGATCGGGCTCTTAATCTTCCCATCGATTCTGATGGTGCTTCTGGGGCCGGCGGCGCTGCTGCTTTTCCGATCACCGATGGGCGCTTTATTCCGCTAGCCCTGCAGCTCCACAATCATTCTCGCCCGGGGAGGGGGAACCCGCTGTCGAGCAAATTCCCAGACCGATTCCAGTTCTTCCAGCGTGCATACCTGGTTGTACCCAATGGCCTTTTCCCACCACGCTGCCCGGGATGCGGGCAGGTGGGAGTAGTATGGTGTTCAGCCTGCCAGAGCCAGTTAGAAACAAGGACAAGGATGGAGTGCCCGCGTTGTGGGCTCAAGCATAAACCTGGGCAATGCTCCATCACGGGAAAATACCCCCTGGCAATCCGTTCCTATGCCCTCTATAAGCCACCGTTGATAAAGGCAATTCTCGAGTTGAAGTACCGGCCGAATCGCGCCTTGGGGCGCGTGATGGCGGAATGGCTGAAGACGATCTACCAAACGACCGACTGGCACGCGGAACTGGTTATTCCGGTACCTTTAGCTGTCGCCCGTCGTCGTCAAAGAGGGTATAATCAGGTCGAGTTGATAAGCAGCCCCTTGGCGGAGGCTTTGAACTTGCCGCACTATCGGAACGCATTAAAGCGTGTTCGCGATACAGGCTCTCAAGTCGGCCGTGATTTCCTCGCTCGCAGGGATAACGTCGAAGGGGCATTTAGCGCAGAACCCCACATTTGTGACCAAAAAAACGTCCTGCTCATCGATGACCTGGTAACGACAGGAGCGACAATCCACGCCTGCTCACAGGCCTTACTTCAGGCCGGGGCTGTGGCGATTTGCGCTCTAACCGTAGGGCGAGCAAGCAGATAAGGTATTTGGGCCGCTCATTGATAAAGAAAGGGAGTCTCGATGTCCGTCAAAGTCGTCATTAACACCAAGAACATGGATTTAAATGACCGGCTGCGCGACTATGTGGAGAAGAAAGTTAGCAAGCTCGACCGCTATCTCGATGTACTCGAAGAGGCAAAAGTTGATCTGACATTCGCCCAAACAGCCCGCAGTGCGCAGGACCGTCAGGTTGCTCAAATTACGATTCGTGGGAAAGGAGTTGTCCTGCGGGCAGAAGATCGCACAGAGGATATTTATGCATCTGTTGACCAGGCCCTCGATAAGATCTCACGCCAGATTGAACGCTACAAAGGCAGGCGCTGGAGAGGGCGCGGGGATGGCAGAACAGCAGCGGAGGCGGCTGGCGCGTCGATTACTCCAGAGGAGCCTGTTGAATTTGAAGAGCCGGTTCGAATCGCCCGCCGCAAACGGCACCAGCTTCTGCCAATGGATGAAAACGAGGCTATCGAACAGATGGAACTCCTGGGACACGAAAACTTCTTTATCTTTCTGAATGCAGAGACAAACCAAGTGAATATTCTTTACCGGCGGCGAGGCGACTCGCTCGGTCTGATCGAGACCGAGCTCGCTTGAGCTCTGGATTGCAGGCTGGTGGATGGTCCACCGGCCTCTAAACACACGATGGGTTCCCTCCCAACAATCTTGATGCTCCCTCCGGTCGGTAACTCGCCGGCAGAACAATGGGTCGCAGCCGGTCGGCTGGCGTCAGCCTCCGACCTGGTTGAGCGACTCCAGCAGGTTGGGTCCTTTGATCCCATCTACGCGCTGGCGGCGGACTCAAAGCAGCGTTCGGCGCTGGTGGCGCTTGGAGTCGATGCGCTCGAGCCTGTGATGACGGACTTCCATTTCGGCCAGGTTCTCAACGATATCATTCAGGAGAAGAATCTGAAGCAGCTGGCCTATTTCGGTGGGGCCAGCGCTCCGCTGCTCACTGCTATGCATTTACAAACATTGTTCGAAGAGTTGCGCATAGCCACAGAAACAAAGGCAATTGTAAACAATATCTACTCGAGTGATTGGTTTTTGCTGAACGAAGCAGCGCTGCTTGCGGGAATCGCCGACCGGTTGCCGGTGGATAACCCGGTTGGGTATGTCCTTTCACATGATCTCGGTGTGGACGTGCAGGGGATGCACCCCGAGGCTGCCTCCAGGTTAGACATCGACACACCAACTGATCTGGCGATGCTTCATACCCATCCTGCGTTGGGAAGGCACCTCGAGCAGTTCCTTGCAGCCGAGGTGGGAGACACGCTGGATAGGGTCGAGAAAATTGCACGCTTACTCGATACTCCCGCCAGCACACTCGCCGTTATCGGACGGTGCAGCTCTCAAGTCTGGCAGACATTAGAAAGATCTACACAGATCTGGATCAGAATGTTCGTTGAAGAAAGGGGTATGGTAGCCAGCCGGAGACTCGAGCATGGAGAGGTCCGCTCGCTGGTTGGTGAAATGGTCAACCTGCTTGGGCCACGGGCATTCCTTGATCGAATTAACACCATTTCCGATGGATTATTGTGGGATACAAGAGTGTGGATGGGTATGGGCCGCGCGTGGCCGTCGCCTGCTGATCGTTTTGCATCCGACCTGGGCCAGGCAGACCAGATCGAGGATCAGGCTCTGCGAGAGCTTACTCGGGCGGCCCTGGAGGCGGATTTCCCTATTCTGCTGGGGGGTTATGGGGTTGTTTCAGGCGGCATCTACGCGCTGCTGGAGAGTATGCCTGCCAGATCACCAGCCATTTAAATACGCCTGCCATTCCCCATTTTCATCGAGGTAGGAAGAATACAGGTACATTGCAGTCGCCCGCGGTTCGTAAGGTGGGTGGCGCAAGGTCATCCCGGCTTCTTCCAGCGTTCGCCCACCTTTCCGGAGATTGCATTTCTGGCATGCTGTGACGAGATTCGCCCAGGAATATTCGCCCCCACGATGGCGGGGGATTACATGGTCGAGGGTGAGGTGCTTGGTCTGTGCTCCACAATACTGGCATGTATGTTGATCGCGGCGAAAAATTTCACGCTTAGAAAGCCTGACCCGTGGGTAAGGGCGTTTTACCATATATCCGAGTCGAATAACCGAAGGGCGAGGGAAACGCTCACGTACCGTGAAGATATAGCCACGGCCATTGAGCAGCATCTCTGCCTTCCCGGATAAGTAGAGGTTGATCGCCCGGCGAGTTGAGCAGACATTCAGCGGCTCGTAATTCGCATTCAGCACTAGCACAGGCATGTTCATCGAGTTCATTTCCTGATTGGTCGAAAATTATAACACTCGTCTCCAACCAGGCCACCTATGGGCTACAAAAACCGGCCCTGGTGGGTTCGACCAGGGCCGGCCAAGTACCAGACGTGGATCAGACGAAGCGCTGCCTGATCTCTGAACTTATGTAGTCGAGAATTGCAACCGTAATAGCAATGAACCAGACCGCAATTCCAGCTGCCCGGTAATCGAGCAGACGTATCCATTGGACGAGCAAGAAACCGATACCGCCACCGCCGACAAGACCAATCACGGTTGACATGCGGACGTTAATATCCCAGCGGTAGATCGTGAAGGAAACAAAGGGCGGGATAATTTGCGGTACGACAGCGTACATGATTGTCTGCAGCCAGTTTGCGCCGGTCGCCTGGATCGCCTCGATCGGTCCCGTCTCAATCGATTCGATTGATTCAGAGTAAAGCTTGCCCAGGGCTGCGATGCTGTGCAGCGTCAAAGCGAGGATGCCGGCAAAGGGTCCCAGACCAACGACGACTACTGCGATGATGGCCCAGATCAGCGGCTCGATCGAGCGGATGATGTTGAGGATCGTACGTGTGACGAAATAGATGGTCAGTGAGATCCACGATCCAGACATCAGGTTACGAGCAGCGAGGAAGCTGACCGGGATGGCCAGAATGATGCCGAAGAAGGTTGACATCATCCCGAGAAAGATCGTCTCAATCATGCGTTCGATTGCTAGCTTGAGTTCGGTGCTAGGTTGGGCAGGGCCAATTCCTGCCACCTGACGTGCCTGCAGCATCCATATCTGCTCTTCTTCGCTAACGCTCGGTGGAACAAGCCGGTAGGGCATAATGATGTCAAGTTCGAAACCCCCGTTTGCATCCGCCATCGGACGGAGATATTCGCCGCCCTGGCGCTGGCGGAACTCGTTGCCGATCGGATCTTCCCACCACAGCTCCACCAGCTCTTTAGGGATGAAATTGCCCCCGACGAGGTGAAGCTCCGTTCCGGCCTCTCCTTCCTGGTCACTCAGATTGCCGCAGGTCGGGTCAACAACCAGATAGGGCTGGTCGGGGCTTACCGTATTCGGTGCCGGGGGAGAAGCATCGCACGGGACGCCGATATCGGCTGTTGATTCAATACGCTCCTCGACGTGCGAAATCGCTCGCTCCCAAGGCCAGACAACCTGGCCGAGCTTCTGCCCGCCTTCCTCAATACCGGTGACGATACTGGTTGGGTTGATTTCACCGATCTGCCAGCCAAGTCCGAAGAAAATGAGAATGATCAGCAGGTACAGCACCAGGCTACCGCGCTTCTG
>Ga0307424_1000557_pt1 | contig 19921 bp, 14 predicted proteins | sample SalMarWE160320MG_FD_202157 | JGI IMG/M metagenome (GOLD analysis project Ga0307424, IMG submission 202157) | Salt marsh sediment microbial communities from the Plum Island Ecosystem LTER, Massachusetts, United States - WE1603-20 | ecosystem: Environmental > Aquatic > Marine > Intertidal zone >... | reverse complement strand
ACAAAAGGATGGAATCTCAATGTCTTGGTTAAAATCCATGATGGAAAAAGAACCGCCTGAACCAACAAACCCAATTGGAATCATTGTAATCGGCACCCTCGACCCAGACGTACACTTAACACCCAAAGAAATGGTCAGAAAATCCCTAGTAAAGGCAGAGTTCAAATGTTATGACGTAGGCAAAAAAGCGCCAGCAGGGAACTTCGCCTCAAAAGCAAAAGAAGTCAACGCCGACATCATAGCTGTCTCAATAAACACTGCACCAGCCAAAAACAACATACCCGCCCTGATGTCAGCCATCGAAGCCGCAGGCCTAAAAGGCAAAGTCATCATTATGATTGGTGGCGCTGCAGTAGACAAAGATGACGCTGATGAGATAGGTGCTCTGTTCGGCGAGACTCGGGAAGAGGCGGTAGCCCTCGCAAAGAAGGCTCTTGGAAAATAAGTTCAGCGGCAAATATCCCGCACAAAAAAATGAAAAGTGAACTAGAATGTTTAGATTCGAAAAGGAACAAAAAATAATTAACGCTGGCGGCATCAAAGTCGGAGGTCAACCCGGAGAAGTTCCAACCGCTCTTACTGCCACAATCTTTTACAGTGGTCACAAGATTGTTACAGATAAAAAGGAAGGAATCTTCGACAAGGCACGCGCAGAAACTCTCATCAACAGGATGGACGAGCTTTCTGACATGACAACAAACCCATTCATTTTGGATGTTGTAGGCACTTCGGTACCCGCATTCCAAAAATACATCAGTTTCATCGCCGAAGTAACACAAGCACCAATCCAGATAGACGCCATAAGCCCCAAACTCAGAATGGAAACAATAAAATGGGCACACGAAGCTGGCCTATCAGCTAGACTCATCAACAACTCAATTTACAGAGGAGTCAAAGAAGCAGAACTACAAAACATGAAGGACTGCGGCGTAAAAGCATCCATTATCCTATGTGACAACCCCACAGACGACACAGTCCAAGGCAAACTCGACGTTTTGCCCGGAATACTAGAAATGGGTGACCAAGCGGGAATAGAAGGCGCTCTAATCGACACTGCCATGCCCGCATGGGGTATAGGCGTAGGAGCAGGCCTCAGATCCATATATGTAATCAAAGAACGTTATGGTGACCGCGGAGCCGTAGGAACCGGCATTGGAAACGTATCCGACACACTAGGATGGGTCAAAGGGAACTTCTCAAAAGATATCAAAAAAGCAACCGACGCAGCACAGAACGCCATATTGCCAATGATTGGATGCGACTGGATTATGTTCGGTCCAATCGAATTCGCAGAATTCGTCTTCCCAACTATTGCAGTAGTTGACACATATATACTGACTGCCACCGCAGAGCTTGGCACACGACCACTCGAAGAAGGAAAGCACCCGCTCTTCAAGCTAGTCGGCTAAACACGCTACAACCCAAAAAAAATTAGCTATGGGCTACATGCCCATCTTTTATTTTTTTCTTTTAAAACTCTAACCTTAACAAGCTACCTCATTTACAAAGTTCTGCCGTTTTCGGTCTTCTTGTAACATTAAATCTGCTGACTTGAAGAACTACGCTTTTATGTAAACTCGTCAATAAGAAAGCTGGTGCACAAATGACATCCCTTGACGCGGTCATTTTGGATATCTTAGAGACGAAGCAACCAGAAAACGTTAAAGAACTCGTTAAGCTGGTTCAGGAACAAGTTAACGCTAAACTTGAAGACATAGAGAAAGAAGTAAAGAGCCTTCACCGAAAGGGGCTGGTCTCACTTGAAGAGCCAGCAATCCATGAAGAAAACTTCATCGGCTTCCTGTCTCCGAGAAAGAGCCTTTGGTTTTTGATTATCATAGCCACGTCCCTTCTTTCATTCGCTTCAATCATGCTCATTCCCGAAACCGGAACATCCTTGTCCTATCTGCGTTACATCTTCGGGTTTGTTCTCGTAGCCTTTCTGCCCGGCTACTGCCTAACCGAAACACTCTTCCCCAAAGAAACCGCACTAGACATAATCGAAAGAATCACCTTTTCCATAGGATTAAGCTTCGCAATCACAGCCCTAGTAGGACTCTTTCTGAGCTTCACCCCAATCGGCTTAACCTTACCCACAGCACTTCCCGCTTTAGGCTCTGTGGTCATAGTATTGGCTATCGTAGCCTTAATACGAAAATACAAAACCCAATAAGTATGTAGACTCAGCTTAGCCGAAGCTGAAAAAAATTAAAGTAAAAAAAAGAAAAAAGGCCGAAGCCTACCTTTGAAGATTTGTGGATTTGCTTTAGAAGAGTTTGTCCCATCTGTTAAACAGATCGAGCGCTGGTTGACCGCCGTAGTCGCTTAGCGAATCTCTGTATTCGCCCTTCTGAGTTACTGCCTTCTGGAACTTTACCATGTTGTCTGCAACGTCTGCTAGGTAGATGATTCCGTCGATTCCTGTTCGCATTACACGAACTGAAACTCTAATCAGCTGTTCAATTGGCGGACAATTGGCGGGGTCGTCTCCTGGACCACAAACGTAGATGTTGGAGTACACTGGCTTCTCTGGGAAGATTCTCCTGAACGCGCGCGCAATCATTTCCCAATACCATGAAGTTGCATAGTTTTGAGAGAACATGACAATGTTGAATGCGTCACATATCTTGTAGAGTTCTTTATGGTCCATTCCGAAACGTTGATCTGCATTTGCTGGGTCAGGCAACACTGCTAGCACCAGTTTGGTCTTCACGCGGTCTTTTACGTCTCTAATGAATTCTGTGATTGTCTGGTTACGCCATTCAAACCATTCCAGCCCACTCTTTTTCCATAGTTTATTGCATCGTTCGCAGGTGCAGTGTCCGTGGTCAGCGAAGTGCCAACTGTTCAAGAAAATAGGCTGTCCTGTTGCGTCAACTGTTTGTTCAATGTAGTTCAATTGTTCTTCTCTGAATTCTGGAACTGTTGGACAGAGAACGTCCCAGTGCAGATTATACTGGTTGTTTCCTCTTACGCCTCGTCCGCGTGCTGACTCAGATACCCATTCCGGGTGTGCACGACCAGATACGTTGTCGCCGAAAACTGCAATGTTGTTCCACATGTCGCTTTGTGGGGTTCCGCGTCGTCCTGTTTCTGGTTTCAGTCGGTACACGTCAAAGTCGAATCCTTTAACCTTCTTTGGTTCATAAAGGTAATTGCCGAATTCCATTCTCATTCCTCGTTTTAAAACTGCAAAATACTTCGATGCAGATTATATAAGCTTTGCTTAATTGCCCCAAAAAATTTGTAACATGGATATCTTGACTTGAAATAGAAACCATTTTCTAATACAGCACTGAAAAACCGAAAAAATCAGAATTTTTCTATGTGACCTCACGAAGATTGGATTCTTCAAAAGAACTGAAAAGGGGAGTGCGCAAAAATGCGCAAATATAAGTTTACTCGAGGATACTTTCCCACTTATCTACGAGATCTAAGACAGGTTTTCCGCCGTAGCCTTCCAGCTCTTCGCGGAGCTTCACGTCTGCGACACATGCTTTCTGGAAGTCTTTCATGATTGTCGCGTTTGCCGCTAGGAAAATGAGCCCGTCTACTCCAGTTCGTGCTACACGGCATGCTGTCTTCAGTATCTGTGTATGATTTTCAAGTTCGGTTGGGTCATCTCCGGGTCCACGTATGTAGAGTCCTGGAAACACTGGCTTCTTCAGCAATTTTTTGAATGCACGAGACAGTGACTCGAAATACCATGGAGTTGCATAAGTTTTAGACCAGTGTGGAACAACAAAGGCGGTTGCATACTCGGCTAGGGCATCGAAGTCCATGCCGAACCTTTCATAAGCGTTAACTGGGTCAGGAAGTAATCCAACATAGAATGGCTTATTCTTTACCCGTTCTTTTGCGGCTTTGATGAAGTCTGTGACCGTTTGGGCTCTCCATTCTAGTAAGTCCATTCCGCTTTTTGCGTGGGCTTCTTTGCATCTGGGGCAGGTGCAGAATCCGTGGTCTGCGACATGCATGCTGCTAACTGTTATTCCTTTGGTTTTATCTGCAGTGTCTTCGATTAGGTCGAGCATATAGTCGATCATCTGTTTTTCTTGGTTGCAGACAATGTCCCATCTCAGATTGTATTTCTTGTTTGTTCGTAGTGCAGGTCCATCTTTGGACATTTGAACCCAGTCAGGATGTTTGCTTGCCATGTTGTTGTCGCCGAAGCAAGCAATGTTTGTTGTCATTTCAGGATTGGGTGTTCCAACGATTCCTCGTTCTGATTTAAGTCGGTATACTTGAAGGTCAAATCCTTCGACTGGTGTGGGCTCATAAATGAACATTCCAAACTTCAAGGTTAATTCCTCTTCAGGAGCGAGGAACTACTTGAAGTTGGCTATTTAAGCCTTGCTACATTTATGGAAAAATAAGTCGACATTCGAGTGTTCGTTCTCTGATTCATTCTTTTTGTTCTTTCGACTGATTTGCGACTACGTTTAAGTAAACAGAATGCATTATGGCGGAAAGCACGCTTCGGGTAAACCAGCCCATCTCATCCGAGAAGGTTGAACTAAGATAGTCAGGTCGAACCTGTTTGGATGGCTTCTCTTCCTTTGTCAGGTAATCTATCACTGCCTTCTGGAGTATCTTGTGAAGCACAAAATTTCTGCCATACTCGTTTGCTGGATTCTCAGGAATCAAGTCACTTTTTGCATCTTCATCCAGCCTAAGTCCAGCAATAACCATAGCCGCAATGTTCTGGTCTGACAGCACATGCTCCAGTTCTGCCGTAAATTGTTCCCGCTTTTCAGCATCCTCACGGAGGATAGGGCGGATTTGCGAGATGAGCGTTGTCAAGTTTTCAACGGTTATTCCCCTCTCTTTCAGCCGCCTTGTCAGGGGTCTGTTGGAAACCATGTTTTCTTGCTTGTAGATTGCCTTTTTTAGCGCTGCCTTAACGGCTTTGCCGATTAATTCTCCGATTACTGTGCCGCTGCCCGAATACTTTACTGTGCGTCCATGTTTTGTGCACGCTATTACAACGCTGTCTGTCACAGTTCCGGTGGCTACATCGCCAGAAAAGCGGCTTCTGATATCCAGTTCTCTTAATGCTGCTGCCTTCGCTTCAGTCGCTGTAACCACTGCGTTGACCATGCAACTGTCTGTCAGATTTGCGTCGACTAGCACAATCGTGTTGATGGTGCCCCATTTCTTGAATGGGAAAGCGCTCTGTTTTGAGGCTATTTCGTCGCCTGGGGTGGCTGCGAAGTATGCGCCTGCAGTGACAAAGGCTGTTAGGGTGAGGCCCTCAAATTTTTGTGTAACTGCCTCTACATTCTTCATTCTGGCGGCGGTCATTATTGCTACAACTTGGTCTTGAGGAATGCCCATTTTTGCTGTTTCTTCAGTCAAAAAGTCTCCGGCGTCTTTGTGGACTTCGTCGTTCAGGTCGCTTCCAGCGTCTTCGGCGACTTGGACATTCATTATGCAGTCTGCTTCTTTGGAGCCGCCGTTCAGAACTGCGGAGCTTAAGATTTTCAGTGGCGTTTTTGATCGTAAAATAAGCTTGTTTTCTTGTATTTCAGCTTCGACAGAGTCGATTCGGGTTTCCAGCTTCATCGGTTACGTTCCTTCTATATGCATTGCCAGAAATGAAGTGCCCATTATAACGATTTTGGGTACCATTTCACGGTTACGAGGTGATTCCATGTGTTGAACTCCCTTTTGTTGTTTATGCCTTAACAGGGAATATTCGTTTGTTAGTGTTCATTGGAAAAGCTGTTCTGGATGTTGGCATTAAATAAAAATTGTTTTGGAACTATCTTTCGATAGTTATTGCCTTCTTTGGGCACAGGTCTTCGCAGATACCGCATAGCGTACATGAGTCAAAGTCAACTATGACTGGTTTGTCGTCTTGGAGGCTGAAGACTGCCATTGCGCAGCAGTCAACGCACGTGTATGAGCGGCAATCTCTGCATTTGATGTAATCGATTGTAATCTTCATCGAAAGGCACCGCAGCGTTTAATGTCAAAACTAATTAACGGCATTAGATTTAAAGTTAAAGATAACAAATCGTCTGAGGTCAGATGCATTGAAAATTGGAACAGTAATCTACGAGCCCACAATCGTTGATGGCTTCGATATTTCCGTTTACTACTCAAAACGTGTCGACGGCGTATTAGGAAAACCTGCAAAACACATGTATAATGACATCACATGCTTTGTCGACGCAAAATCCATACGCGAAAGACCCGAGTTGATAGCGCTCTCGGCGAACGGTCCTGCCACAAGAACAAACAAAGCCTTTTCCCTTCCATGGGACTTCGTGTGCCCTACCAACAAAGAATACCAAACCAGCGTTCTAAGCTTCATCGAAGACACCGCAAAAGAAGACGTAGAAGGAGTAATCCTGAACCTCTACCACTTCCCGGAAGAGGGCTTCTGCACATGCCACCGATGCTCAAAAGAGCAGATAGAAAGTGGATTAGACTGGCTGGAATGGAGAGCCCAGACGGTCATAGATTTTATTGGAAGAGCCAAGAAGCTTGTTAAGCAGCCTTTTGGCATCGAAATATGGCCTGACCCAGTGTTGGCTAAGGAACGGTTCGGCTTAGACTTTGATGCGCTTGCAGAGTATGTGGACTTTTTCCATGTTCCCCTTTCCGCCCACAATTACGTGACCATGTATTGGGTGGACACTTTAACGCGGGACTTCAAGAAGATGCTCAAGAAGCCAATCTTTATTGAGTTGAGCGCCGAAATCGGCCGAGATGTCGAAACAAAAGCGCTTCTTAGAACCGTCGCTTACGTTTCCAGTCATGATGTGGAGGCTGTTCTTCTTCTTTTTCATGATGCTGAGCGAGCCAAAGAGGTATGCAGGACAGCAGTGAATGACAGCAATTACAGGGGCTGGCTGGAAAAGTTTGGGTTCGAGAACATGAACAAAGTCATTGATAGATGGGAGAAAATCTACGGAAAATAGGCTATTTGGCGGCTGTTGCTCTTCGGTATTCTCTCAGTTTGGCAATGTCCAAGTCTGCGGAGACAATTTTGGTGTTCATTTCATCTTTTGCTTGGCTTATGATGCCCCACGGAGAGATTATTGCGCTGTTTCCGCCTCTAGAGTTTGATCGGGTGTTCCCGTTCTTCAAGACGAAAACCTTGTTATCTATAGCCCTCTTTTCGGTGAGCGGGTGCCCCTTCACCTGCGGATGAGTCCTCGACGCAGACACAGGCAAGAAAACAACTTCAGCACCCAAAGAAGCCAACCTTCGAACAGTTCTTGGATAAAACACGTCAGCGCATATCAGAATTCCAGCCTTGCAATACTCGGTTTCAAAGACACGGAAAGTGCTTCCCACATGCAGTCCCACCTTTTTCTCCCACTCAGTAAGATGCATCTTCCTGAATTTTCCAAGAATCTTTCCATTCTTTAGAAAGAGGCATGTGTTATAATATTCTCCCCTGAACCTCTCGAAGACGGTTCCTCCGATAATGTATGCGTCAACTTCCTTCGAAACCCGTTTCAGGAGATTAACAGCGGGCTTATGGGTCTCCTCAGACAGTTTTTCGATGTGCATGTTGTCTTCGAGGCTGGCTGGAAACGCGAAATATTCGGGTAGACAAATGAATTTGGAGCCTTCATCAGCAGCCCTGTACAGCATTTGCTCTGCGGTCTCCAGATTCTTTTCTGGCGATTCGCTGATTTGCATGTGAATCAAACTGACTTTCATTGGTTTCACTGTTACTCTTTTGTCATATTGGGCTATCAAAGGTGCTAATAAACGTTAAATCCACAAGTTCACCGTGTAACCACACTATTTAGTGCCCAAGTTTTGGTTTCATTTTAATACTTAGTCTTACCAAAAGAATGGCAGAATGAACCGCCAATAACCATGAGGCATATGTCCATGAACCGGAAGCTGAATGTAGCTGTCTTCAACACGCAGCCGCCTCACCTCTACTTCGGAGGCGTTGAACGCCGAATAGTTGAAACCGCCAAACTATTGGCAAACGAGGTTGATATGACGGTTTACAGCGGAACAAAAAAAGGCTTCAACAAAACCACAACTATCGACGGTGCAACCATCGTCCCCTGCTCCTCAACGGACAGGCTTTATCCGCTAGACAACTGGGTCTTCAACCGCTCCATCTCCAGAATGATTAATAAAATAGAAGCCGACGTTTATGAAGCGCACGCCGTCAGCGGGTATGGCTTCCTGAACGTTCTGAAGAAGCGAAAAATCAGAAAGCCGTTCATTCAGACTGTTCATGGCGTATTGGCGGATGAGTATATTCAATCATCAAAGAGCGTGTCTCCGTCTATCAAGCTTAAGCTTTCTAACTTTTTTATGCGGCATCTTGGAAGAATCGAAGGGGACGCAGCCAGAAAGGCAACCTTGATTGTTACTGTCAGCCGATATTCAGCCCAGAAGATAGTAGAGTTGTATGGTGTTGATGAACAGAAGATACGGATAGTTCCAAACGGCGTGGACCTCCAGAGATTCAAGCCCACAGAAGACTGCGAAAAAGTTAAGGACCTGATTGGCGGAAACAGCGAACACGTCATACTATTTGTTGGCAACCTGATACCTCGAAAGGGACTGCATTTCCTGATTGAAGCAGCAAAATATGTCGTCAAGGAAAGTGGGGACACAAAGTTTGTGGTGGTTGGAGACGGACCACTCAGGAACCACCTGATTTCTTACACAAAAGAACAGGGCGTCTCAGGTAACTTTGTCTTTTTGGGCGACGTTTCCGAAAATGTGCTTCCCAGATTATACAACTGCGCTGACGTTTTCGCTTCCCCATCGATACAGGAAGGATTAGGCATAACCTTACTGGAGGCTCAGGCTACAGCCAAGCCCGTGGTTGCCTTCAACGTTACAGCAATCACCGAGGTCGTAAAAGACAAAGAAACTGGGCTACTGGTCAAACCTGGCAGTTACGAACTGGCTAACGCCATCTCATCTCTTCTTTCAGACAAACAGTTACGGAAGCGGATGGGACATGCTGGACGAGAATATGTATACAAAAACTTTTCCTGGAACCTTTGTGCCCAAAAAATGGGTCAAATCTACTCTGAAGCACCACAACATGTCTAGTCGCTGATTACAATAGGTGAACTTCTGCTCTTTCTCCTGATGAACCAGTATGCAGCAATCAGCGCCACAGAAATCAGAATCACTACTAAAATAATGTATGCTGTGGACGAATCCGAATCCTCTTCAAGCCCCAGTTTATTGAGCACACTAAACTGGATGTCGGTGCTGCGTATGATGTAGGATGTACCTGAGCACCAGACTGAAAGAGTACAGTTTCCGACCACGTTAGGTGCATACCTGAAACTGAAGGACCCATAATTGTCTGCTGTAGCCTGTACACTATTCACGACGCCATCAGCTTTCGTGAAAAACACAGTAACCGGCGCATAGGCGATAGCGGGACTCAGTTGACCGGTTCCAGTGACAAAATTGCCGTTCTTTACATTATTTTTGTCCAAAATGACAGAAACATTTCCAGTTGTAACTGGGGTATCGTCGAGGCAGTAAACGTTCCAGTCATTATTTCCAACATACACCCTTCCTTCATAGATGGTTGGGGCGGACCAGCTGTTGGAGCTTGTGACAAAATGTCCCAGTTTCTCGCCGCTTGTGGCATTGAGAACGTATATGGAGCGCTGATCGGTTGCAATGTAGAGTTTATCATCGGCATAGGTGGGCGAAACGTAGAGTTCGTCTCCTAGGTAGGTTTCCCATATTGCGGTACCATTTTTGGCGTCAACACACATTATAGAGAATTTATCAATCAGGTACAGCTTGCCTGCATTGTAGATTGTGGAACAAAGTATGAACTCTTCTGCCCCTTCTGCTCTGTATGTCCACTCTATCTTGCCCGTTGCCGTGTTTATCCCATAATACTCCTTAGCATTAGAAGACACAAACACCATGCCGTCCGCAACTGTCGGAGACGCATGCAAGTCAGTGCCCCCCATGAACAGCATCTGATACGGAATCGACATCTTCCAGACAACATCCCCGCTTATGGCATCCAGCTTGTAAAGGGCACCTGAATCTGGCTCCTGCGAAACAACATACACCGCGCCATCAACCACAGCAGGAGAAGACGTGATGTAACCCCCAGTCTTGAATTTCCAATTGACTTCGCCGCTGTCGGCATCTAAACAGTATACGTTAGTGTCCAGCGACCCCACATAGACTCTGCAATCAACCACCATCGGAGATGATCGCAGCAGCACTGCGGCGGCAAAGTGGGCTTCGATGTAGCCGCCAGCATCACTCTTCCAGACGAGACTGCCGTTGAACGCGTCTAGGCAGTAAATATTTCCGTCGTCAGGTCCAATGTAGACTTTTCCGTTAACCACGGCTGGCGACGACTTGATTCGAGCCCCCGTCTCGAACGTCCATAGGAGCTTGCTGTCTCTTGCGTCAACACAGTAAACGTTCTTGTCCTGTGAACCAAAATAGACTCGTCCATACGCGACACTCGGCGAAGAGACAACCCCTCCGCCTGTCGTAAACTTCCATCTCAAAGTCAAATCTGCGGGACCAACCTGCCCGGCTGCGGTGTGCTCTGGATCATGTCGCCACATAGGCCACGGTTCACTGCGTAATGCCCACACTTCATCAAGTGTCGCATATTCGTCTCCTGTTATTGTGTCAACCGCGGTTGTCACGTTGCCCGGAATCATATATATTGTGCCATACGCAATGGCAACGGACTCTCTTGGAGCAAAAGATTCTACAGGAAGCTTCCATATGAGCTCTCCAGTGTAGGCGTCTAGGCACGCAAACTCGGACTCACCCATCTCAACATCATAAGATGCCGATTGACCTGTTGTGGCGTAGACTTTTCCGTCAGCAACTGTTGGGTTTCCGGGGAACATCAGGAATCCGGGTCCCGTATATGTCCACACCTCTTCTCCTGTGTTTATGTCAAGAGCATACAGAGTCCCGTCCTTGTTGAGCATGTAAACTCTTTCATAGGCGACTGCGGGACCAACACAGAAATATCCGCCCTCTGTCTCGGCGTCGAATGTCCACAAAATCTCGCCAGTGGACGCATTGAAGCAGTATACCCTGTTGTCATGTGTGCCTCCCCTGATGAACTTGCCCTCATAGTAAGAGCCCGAAAACAGCATGGCTCCCGTTGTTTCCGTGTCCCAGAGAACATTGCCCGTTTTAGCGTCTAACGCCATCTGATGAGACTCAAACGACCCCGGAAACACCTTGCCATCGCCATACTGGATTCCAGACCCAACTGAGCCGCCGCCAGCAACATAGGTTTCCCACTCCAAGGTTGGCGGATTTGACGGATCAGAGAAGTCCCAAGCTTGAACCGAAGACTCTGCCTTAGTGTAAAACAGTTTTTCCTCTGCACTATAGCAGTTGATGACAAAAAGGGGCTCCGAACTGGAATAAAACTCGCTGCTGGTCCATAAGATGTTCCCTGTTTCGGTGTCAAAGCAGCTGTTCCCGACAACCATGTGGCTGTTATCGATCTTGAATATTTCTGGCCAGTTCTGGCTTTCAGGAAGGCTGGTGTTCCAGATGACTGCTCCTGTGTCCTTGTCAAGGGCGATAACACTCGTTTTGGTTGTGACCAAAACTTTGCCGTTGAATGCTGTCAAGTAGCTTTTTATGCCTTTCACGGTTGCTTTCCAGAGGATGTCTGGGGCTTCGGGTGCGGGTCCCGCCGAGAAGCGTGCAAATGCTGAATCGCCGTGAGTTTGAGTCCATTCATACTGGAGCAGATTGTCATAACCATCTATGGCGCTTGCTTTGACGGTACCGTTCACGGAGTCCGAAATAATAACAAAAGACGATAAAAACAGTAACGAAACCAAGAGGCACGCAACTGTTGCATATTTGTGCTCTAAAATCTTCATGTTTTTCACTTCAACGAGTTCATTATTGTTAGGGCAAAACCGCATTTTCTTGTGGACGCCGCAGGCGATTTCACCCACAGTGACTTTGCCATACACTTGGTTTTTAGTGTGTATTCTGAATTAAAGGTTTCTAAACAACATCCAGATGGACATGAACCTAATCCAAGCAGAATTTTTGTTATTCATTAAGTTGCTGTGCTTATCGGGATTGCAAGTTCTTGATGAATTTTCCGACAAGATTTGGCTGATTCAGCGCCGTCTTCAATGTTTTTCTTGGGTATCTAATGTAGTTTATTATGGAGATTTTCCTGTATTCCTTGATTGCCCATAACGCTATCTCTTTTACATCCATCGCCGTGAAGTTTTCGGTTTCTATCAGAGGTAATCCCCAATTTTGTCTCACCTCAGCGAAAGCCCTCGGCGTCAAGCTGCCCCGAATATACCCTTTTTTCGTGCATTCCTCGTATAGTCTAGTGCCGTATGATGGTGTGGCAAAAAGTAGGTGCATGCCAACATCATATTTTCTTTTCAGCATAAGGGCAAACTTGACAGTGTTCAGCATGGTTTCTTTTGTTTCGCCGGGGAAACCGATAATGTAGAATGCACCCGTTTTTAGCCCGATTTTTTTGCACATTTCAGCAAACTTAATTACGTTCGTTAGTTTGAGGCTCTTGCCGATTATGTTGTCTAGGACATACTGGTCTCCAGATTCGATGCCGACGAAGACGCTTTGGCATCCGGTCTTCTTCATTTTCTTCAGAAGATCTAACGTCAGATAGTCTGCCCTTACCCCATTCGGTGTTTCCCACTGGAATTTGATGTCTTTTTCGATTATTTTGTCGCAGATTGCCTCGAATCGTTTTATGTCAAACGTGAGGTTGTCATCTTCGAAGTATATCGTTTTTACGCGATATTTCTTCACCACATGCTCTATGTGGTCTACAACATAATCTACCGAGTGTGCCCTGAACGTTTTTCCCATGTGCAGATGAACCGAACAGAAGCTGCAATTAAAGGGGCATCCTCTGCTGGTTATCATCGATAAGGCTCGGCTCTGAAAGCTGCGGTACTCTATCATTTTGGGACTAAGGTATTGCTCCATGTCCACTAAATGGTAAGCAGGATACGGCAGCTCATCCAAGTTTTTGTTGAACGGTCTCGGAGAATTCAGCACAACCTTGCCATCTATACGGTGGGCGATCCCCTGCACATCGTCTATCTTCTTTTTGCCCTCAAAGAACCTGACAATGTCCATCATCGTGTATTCGCCTTCTCCAATTGCAGCAATGTCAACGTTCTTTGCATCTTCCAAAAATTCTGTTGGCACTACAGTTACATGAGGTCCTCCAACAACCGTTAAAATGCTGGGGTCTACTTCTTTGACGATGTCCGCAACTTTAACAGCATGCTCCACTTGACTTGTGAACGGGTTCGCTATGCCCACAATGTCTGGCTTTCTGTTCTGTATCTCCTCTTTTATTCTTTCATATGACAAGCCAACCTCTGTGGTGTCTCCCTTTTTTCGGAACGGCGAATCAGTCATGATTGCATCCAAAATTTCCGTTTTATATCCTGCTTCGTCTAGCACCGCGGCTATATACAGCAGACCTAAGGGAAGATTGGCTGCTGGCGGGTCAGAACCGGGAAAAAACGTCTGTGGCGGATTGATGAGGAGTATTTTCATTGTTGTACCTCTATGTGTCATGTAAGATATGCTTTTATCATTTTATGGATTGCTGGTGTATTACTTTCTTTTTAGTTGTTTTTGGCTCTTTAAAGCTCTACAAGTCTATTTTTTTCCAGAAATCTGAACCTTAATTAAAGAACTAAGTTCGATAAGCCTTATTAAACGGAAAAGTTAAATACAATCACCAATTCCTACATCATTCCGGATGGTTACTGTCCATGGTAAAAACCGCGAGGAACCGACCCCTTTTATACATGATGACTTGGCGTTGTACACGTGCTTGTAACTATAATTGTTTAGGCTGCAGTTTTGCATCGAACCCTTACGCAATTAATGAGATTGACACTAAAGGCGGAATGCGCATCGTTGACGAGCTTCATGAGATGGGCGCAAAATGGTTTGGACTAAGTGGCGGAGAACCCCTAATACGGAAAGACGTTTTTGAGATTATTGCTCATGCGAAAGACCTTGGCATGAACGTGAGCCTAATATCAAACGGATACTACGTTAAAGGTGACATTCTCGACAATTTGATTAAATATGAGGTCATGACTGCCATAAGTCTTGATGGAAAAGAAGAAACAAACGACCTTACTCGAGGAAAAGGCTCTTATGCAACAGCGCTTAAGGCTATGGAAAAGTTGTCTGATGCAAACATTTTTGATTGCATTGTATCGACACTGAATAAACGTAACGTCTATGAAGTGAATCACATCGCCGAGCTGGGGCACGAATACAACGCCACCCGCGTGGTTTATCACAATTATGTCCCGGTTGGTAGGGCTCAGGAGCATCTGGAGTTGGCTCCTACCCCACAACAGTATGAAGTTGTCATGAACAGAATCTACGACCTGATGATGGAGTATCAGGGAAAACTCAGCATCAACGTGTATTGTCCTTTCTTCGCTCGAATAGCAAAGCAGCGAGGTATGCCTGATTTTGATTACTGGTTCAACAATGTTTTCCTTGGTCAGTGCTTTATTGGCGGCAGGTACATGGGTCTTCTCGAAAACGGTGATATTCGTCCTTGCGGCTTCAACGAAGGCTACAGGATGGGAAACATCAGGGACAAGACAATGAAGGAAATCTGGGATGAAATGCAAACATCCGAATTAACCGTCAAGCTCAGGGACAAAAGTAACTTGAAGGGAAAATGTGGCGTTTGTGAGTACCGAGAAATCTGTGGCGGCTGCCGAACCAGAGCAGAAATCTACACCGGAGACCTATTCGCTTCTGATCCAGCCTGTGCTTACGTGCCTAAACTGTTGCGCGAAAAATAGGCAAAAAAAACTTTTTTTATTTGTTTTCTGCGAATTCCCAGGCGATGTTAGCTTTCCAGATGTCGCCAAGCTTGGTTAGCTTAATTTCTTTTTCGTCTATTTCGATTAATCCTTTTTCGTTAAGTCTTTGCAGCTGTTTCGGGTACACGTCTTCTGGTAGCTTTCCGAATCTTTCTTGGAATTCCAGTTTGTCTACGGGTAGCCGCAGGTAAAGTTTTGTCATCACCTTTCGCATCATTTCTTTGTCTGTAGATTCTGAGAGTTTCGCGATCGGAAATCTTCCTTCATTGACCGCGGCAATGTAGTCGTTCGCATTTTCGATGTTTGAGTAAGAGAACCTTTGCAGGTAACCCATGAAGCAGCCTGCTCCTGTTGTTAGGATGCCTGCCCAAGGCCAGCCGTTTAGGCAGTTTTCTTTGGCGTGCCATTCTTCTCGGGAGTAGCGGTCGTGACCAATCGGCTTGTAGCCCGCCTCCGTGAATAGCTCGTATGCTGCAACATACATTTGTTTCTCTAATTCTGGGTCTGCCTGAGGTGGCGCTTGCCCCGATTGCATCTGTTTGTACAGGATTGTTTCGGGGTACACTTCTAGGCAGTATGCGTCAACTTCTGCGTCTAGTTCGATTGCTGTCTTTACGGTGTTGGTCCAGCTTTCCAGTGTTTGTCCTGGAATATTGTACATTATGTCTATGCATACGCAGAGTCCTAGTTTTCGGGCGAGTTTGACTTCCTCTTTTACGTGTTCTGCGCTGTCAGGTAGATTAAGCATCTTTCTTAGTTTGTCGTCGAAAGTTTGGGCTCCCATGTCCACTTGGAAGACGCCATAGTCTGCGGCTGCGACCAGCTTTTCTTTGGAGAAGCTTCTGGAGGAGCCAGTGATTTTGATGAAGTAGTCGTCTACTGTGTTGAAGTTTTGTTCGCAGAATTTTATTAGACCAAACATCTGGTCTTTGCTCATGAGGGTTGGTGTTCCTCCGCCCAGAACTATTTCATCGAATTCGCTGGTTTGAACATACCGTGTTTTGGCGTACATCATAAGCTCTTTCTTTAGAGCTTTAAGATATGGCTCCATCATGCTGATGGAAAAGGGGTTGTTTGGGTAGTAACAGAATGTGCACCTGGAGTCACAGAATGATATCCACGGCTGGAGCTCCATCACCTTGTTTGATGTGTTCTCGGTTGACAGGAACTCCATGAACGCGTTGTATGTTTCAGGTGCGATATCCGCGTAATCTCTGAATGTGTAAGGTGGCCAGCTCTCTCTTGAATCGTAGCTGTTTTGTTTTTCTTTTTCTGGGATAGACCCTTTCATGTTAATTTTCCCCAGATGCTGGGTTATTACAATATTTGGGGGTAATATAAACTTGCGTTTTCAGCCGTTGTTTGCTAGACGGTTATTGTGTTGCCTCATTTAGTGAAAGAAGAGAAAAATTAATCTTCATTTTGCTATCCTAACGTTCTATAGACCAGTCAAATGGGAATCTTTTCTGATGAATTTGAGCAAGACCGAAAACCTGAGATTCATTACTAGCCGCCAAAAAAAGAGAATACGATATTTCAGGTGGGCGGTTAAAGCCGTTTTCCTGCTCCTCTTCGTCGTGCCCGTGGCGTACTTGGCTAGAGGACAACAACTAGGAGTAAGCAGCCTCTTTTTTGTGAAGTCGACCGGTCAAATAGCCGGATTCACTTCTGTTGAATCGTTTTTTATGGTTCCAATTACCCAGTCACCATGCAGCACGTGGCTGAGTTACTATGGTAGCGTAAGTCCGGGCTTGTGGCTTATGGACCCGTTCGGCGGATTGCAGGTTCTGGCTTCGGGTCAGGTTGGGCACTTGCTTCTTGTAGAAACCATCATTGCTATTCTCTTCTTTGTCCTTCTGACTGTTCTGTTGGGGAACGTTTTCTGCAGCTGGGTTTGTCCTGTAGGCACAATAATCGACAGCTTTGACAAGGGCATCGAAAAATATTTTCCAAAAATTGAAGCAAAAAGGAGCAAAAGGGCGAAACAGAGGAGAGAAAACAAAAGCAAAACCAAAAGCAGTCTGGGCTGTCCGGTATGTCCGCTTCATAAAGTAAATGGAGTTTTGGCATATGGTATTATTGGTTCGGCGCTTGTTGGTTCCGCCGTTTTCAGGTTTCCTGTCTTCTGTGCTATCTGCCCCATAGGAATAGTGTCCAGAGGCTTGATACACTTCAAGAGCATGATGTCTGTCACCCGAATGTGGATGATTTGGTGGCTTGAACTGTTGGCTGTGCCAGTGGTGGCGACGCTTCTGAGCCTGAGAGAAAGGAGATTCTGGTGCAAGCGGCTCTGTCCGGTAGGCGCGTTTCTGGGGCTTGTTGGCTCTTTGAATCCGTTCATCAAACCGGGAGTCCATGACGAGCAGTGCATCATGAAGGGGTGCCCCAAAAATTGCAGAGACAGCCCGTTAGACATATGCATGTTATGTCGCTCAATGGATGATTACATGTGCGAGAAAGTATGCCCTGTAGACATCGACTTGGCTGGTCACGGCTCGCTTGCCAAATGCACCAAATGTCTAGAATGCTATATAGTGTGCCCATACGATGCAATCACAATAGATTCCTCAGGCAAACCAGACATAATACCATCAAGCACCAAAATTTACAGCCGAATAAGGAAACGCCCCGCATAGACAGTGTTTAAAGAAAGCAACTGATGGTTTATTCGGCTTGGTTTTTCTGAAAAAATACTGTTTTCAACAATGTACCTCTATTAGTCTCCTAATATGATTGTGGAATGTCTGCTGGGCAAAGAACTGTTCTGATTAATGTGTCATGTATTTGAAGCCTTTACCTAGGGTAGTGAAGAGTCCTTCTTTTCTGATTTTTTTGAGTATCCGTCGTGGTGACCTGTTGAATGTCATGTGGAAGCGTAGTTGAATCTTTGACACTGTTTCATAATCGAACTCGTCGGTCTTAACGTAGGTCACAAAATCTTCGACGCGGTCGTAGAGTCCATTCGCCATTATTTCGTCATACAGTTTGCTTCCCGGAACCGCAACATACGTGTTGAATTGGCACCAGTCAGGGTCCAGTTTTCTTGCAAACTTGAAGGTGGCGTTCATGTCTTCTACTGTTTCTCCGGGGATTCCAACCATGAACGAGCAGGCTTGCTGTATTCCCTGTTCCTTGCAGAGCTTGAATGCGTGACTGATCTGCTCCTTAGTGATTTTCTTGTTGAGCTTCTCTAAAATTCTTGGTGAACCTGATTCTACTCCGAACCATATTGTTTGACATCCCGCACTTTTCATTTCATGTAGCAGTTCACGGGAAACTTGATCAACTCGTGTGTCGCAGACCCACTTGATGTCCAGCTTCTTCTCTTTCATCAAGTTACATAACTTTATGGTTCGTTTCTTGTTGATTGTGAAGTTGTCGCCCACAAAGTAGACTCCCCGTGAGCCAAAGTTTTCGACCAGATTTTCGATTTCTGCGGCAACTCTTTGGGGGCTGAAGGCGCGGCATGTTGGTCCCCACAGCTTCTTTGTTTCACAGTATGCACAATGGTATGGGCAGCCCCGTATCACGTTCATTGTGTCCACGGGACTCGCATCCAAATACGGAATAACTCTGTCATAGATGTCCATGGGCAACAGATGCCTTGCCGAAAAAGGAATCTGATCCAACTCCTGCAGGAACGTGGGCTCGGTCTTGAGTATCTTCCCTTTATTCATGTAAGCTATTCCAGGAATCTTGGAGATATCCGACTTTTTCGCTTCTTTTAGGCTATCTGCAAGCTGCACCATCGCCTGCTCGCCCTCTCCCATAACCAGATAATCTATCTCCGGGTAATCAAGCAGGCTCTCAGGCATGTATGTGGGCTGCCATCCGCCAACAACAACCTTACAGGAAGGAAGCACCTCTTTCACTGCCTGAGCCGTTTCAATGCATCTCCGGTAAGTCACAGAGCCGCAGGTTATCCCCACAATCTCGGGCTCAAGCCTTCTGAGTTCCTGTTTGACTTCTTCGATTGGTTTCTTGAGGTTATAGTTATCTAAAATAGCTGCTTGGTAACCAGCCTTTTCTAGAGAAGCAGCAACAAAAGCTAATCCCAGAGGGGGAAGTTTTCCTGGCACGCCCCAAGGCGATGTTATGGGCGGAGCAGTTGTCATCAACAAAATCATGGGCATCTTTCATCTCTGGTTATGCTGTGAACTCGTAAGTATGCTAAATCGCCCAATAATAACGTTTATCTTAAGAGCTTCTCCGCGTGGAACCAAACCGCCCATCGATGTTTCATGTTTGCTACTGAGCTTTTTGTTTACTTGGCAGCTTCTTGAATGTAGCAGAAACAAGTCTGGGCAGTTTAACTCGCCAAAGAATATGATTCAACGCGCTTCGTGCCATAATCTTGCTGTAAAAGTCCCTTTTCACAGATTGACGCAGCAGGTATGACAGCGAGAAAAACTTGTTGAAGAACACTCTCTCCTTTTCCATTATCTGTTCGGGCGACAGCAAAGGATTCTTGAAGACCACTGTCTGCTCGTCATAGCGGTCCCACCGGGGGGACATTTCCCATCCCAGCTCCTTCAAGTAATCATACATTTCAGTGCCCGGGTACGGAATCGCGACACACATGTAAACGTAGTCGGGACGCGTCTTGTACATGAAATCCAATGTTTCCTGCATCAGTTCAGGAGTTTCGCCGGGGTACCCAACAACCACGGATATAGCAACTGAGATGCCGGCATCCTTCGCCCACTTAATCGCCCGGGCATTCTGCTCAACCGTTGTCCCCTTCTTCATGAGATTCAACATTTTCTGGCTGCCCGACTCAACCCCAAAATGGATAAGCTGACAGTTCGCGTCCCTCAGCACAGCCAAATCCTCTTTGCTTATCCTGTCAACCCTTGTGCGGCAATCCCACTGAAGGTCAACCTTTCTGGTTTTCATTTCCTTGCAGATGTCGCGGGCTCTCTTCCGGTCAAAAGTAAAAGTGTCGTCATAAAAGGAGAAGGCGTCAGCTCCATAATTGTCCCTGAGAAACTCAAGCTCGTCAACAACATTTTTTGGGCTTCTTGCCCTAAAGCCTCTTCCACACATTTTAGAGGCTAAACAGAATGTGCACTGGAACG
>Ga0307424_1000556_pt1 | contig 19921 bp, 16 predicted proteins | sample SalMarWE160320MG_FD_202157 | JGI IMG/M metagenome (GOLD analysis project Ga0307424, IMG submission 202157) | Salt marsh sediment microbial communities from the Plum Island Ecosystem LTER, Massachusetts, United States - WE1603-20 | ecosystem: Environmental > Aquatic > Marine > Intertidal zone >... | reverse complement strand
ACGGTCGGAGTGGCCGTCGAGCCGGTCCCAGATCGCCTGCTCCAGCGCATCCAGAGCCAAGTCCGTTCGGAGCGAGCTGGACGCCCGCCAGCCCACGATCCGGCGAGCGAACACGTCGATCACGAATGCGACGTAGACGAACCCGCGCCAGGTCGGCACGTAGGTCAGGTCCGACAGCCACAGCTCGTTCGGACGACTCGCCGTGAAGTTCCGCTCCACCAGGTCCAGCGGACGCGTCGCGGAGGTGTCCGGGACCTTCGTCTTGAACGTCCGGCCTCGAACCGCCCCCTGGAGCCCCAGATCGCCCATCAGACGGGCCACCGTGCAACGGGCTACGGCGACACCTTCCCGGTTCAGCTGCCGCCACACCTTGCGAACCCCGTAGACCCGGAAGTTCTCGTCCCACACCCGGAGGATCTCGCCGCGAAGCTCCTGATCCCGCTGCAGGCGTGCCGGAAGCCGCTCCGGATCCCTCTCCCGGGACTTCTGTTCGTAGTACGTGGACGGGGCGATCGGCAGAACCGCGCAGATCGGCTCGACCCCATAGAGCCCACGGTGGTCGTCGATGAACGACACCATCACTTTTGTCGGCGGTCGAGCTCCGCCTGTGCGAAATAGGCCGAGGCCTTGCGCAGGATCTCGTTGGCTCGCTTGAGTTCCCGAATCTCCCGCTCCTGGTCCTTCAGACGCTGCCGCTCGTCGGTGGTCAGCCCGGGCCGGATCCCCTGATCCCGCTCGCTCTGCCGGACCCACCGGCGCAACGTCTCAGCCGTACAGCCGATCTTCTCGGCAATCGAGCAAATCGCGGCCCACTGGGAGCCGTGCTCCCCCTGGTGCTCCAGCACCATCCGGACCGCCCGCTCCTGAACCTCCGGTGAGTACTTGCTTGGTCGTCCCATGGCTCCATCCTCTCACAGAATCAAGCCTCCGGGATAACCGGAGCGGTTCAGTTCACCTGGGTTCAACGGGGGTGAGACGACGTGTGTACACCGGACCCGCCACGGCGGAGTCCCTCACGTGAAAGTCGCCACCTCCGAATCCCCCTCCAGAGCCGCAGCGGCGAGCTCGAAAAGATGATCGGACGAACCCGAACCTCGGAATGAGCCCACTCAGGGGTTGACTTCGTCTAAAGATGTACGAACTCCTGGGGGCTTGATCGTGCCAAGTCCCGCCCGCTCACCCCCGCTCCCGTCTCCTATCCGCCCCCCGCCCTCCCCGCCGCCTCGGCTCCGCCAGGAACCCGATGGCCCGTTCCTGTTCCGCGTTCATCAGCACCCGCAGGACCTGGCCGCCGGAAACCGCGGCCACGTCGATCACCCGCACCGTCCCCGCCATGTGTGCGAACTCCGGGAGCAGGTCGGCCAGGACGTTGGGGGAGCCGGTGAAGAACGGCTCCCGAAAGACCACGCCGGGGTCGTCGGGGTAGAGGGGGAGATAGCGGATGCCGGATTCCACCAGGTCCTGGAAGAAATGCGTGCCGAAGGACAGCTCGGGGGTGAATTCGCGCTGGCGGCGGGAGATCTCGATCAGGGCGGCGGTGTTGCTGATATCGGCGTAGGTCACGCTCACCCCCAGGCGGATGTCGCCCCGGCTGCCCCAGCGGCCCGGCCCCATGAGGATGAACCGCCGGCGGGGGAGGACGTCGTTCAGCCGGCCGATCACCCGGGCCACCTCCTTGAGCGACCGGGTATCGGGGAGGCCGGCGTAGGCTTCGGGATCCACGTAGACCGCATAGGTCAGGTCCGGGACCGCGCCGTCGGAGACGAACCGGTTGGCGGTGAAGACGACCCGGTCCCGTGGGAGGTCGGGAGGGATGGCCGAGGGCGCGTTGGTCCCGGTCGCGCTCTGGCTCCGGCACTGGAGTATGTACAGATCTTTCCCGTCACAGGCGAACTCCAGGTCCACCGGGCTTCCCATGGTCTCCCGGAGCAGATCCATGACCCGCCACAGCCGCGGAATGAGATCAGTGCGGGTGATGATACCTTCCATGGTCACCACCAGCTCGTCCCGCTTCCAGTCCGGCTCCAGGCCCGAGGGTTCCCGCACCCGGTCACCGTCCACCATGGAGACGATCCTCCGGCCCTCGGGATACTCCGGCCCGAACTCGCGCAGGAAGTCCCGCAGGGACACCGTCTCGAAGGTATTGGTCTCCAGATTGATCAAGTCGATCTGCCGGGGGGCGTAGCGGACCACCTCGTCCGCCCCCTGGTTCACCCGCAGGTTGGGCTGGCCCGGGCAGACCAGGACCGGGTAGTCGTTGCTCATGCGGTCCACCGCCCGCGTCCCCAGGCCGGCCACCATCCGCACCAGGCCGTCCTCCCGGAGGATGCGCGGGGACCAGCGGAACTCGTTGTTGCTGAAGGCGACGCCGGCGAAGGCGGGGAGGAAGTAGTGCCCCACCCGGGTTCCCACCACCTCCTGGATCAGGATGCCCATCTCCTCCCGGAAGTCCAGCAACCCGCGCTCGGCCCGGTACTGGATGGGGTCCGGGCCGAACACCGAGGCGTAGATCTCGGCCACCGCGTCCATGAGCGCTTCCAGCCGTTTCTCCCGCGGGCCGCGGTTCCCCAGGAACAGGCTCTTGTACTTGCCGGAGAAGGACGCCCCGATCCGGTCCTCCAGGATGCTCGAACTGCGCACGATCAGCGGCCGGTCGCCGAAGTCGTCCAGGGCTGCGGCCAAGCCCTTGGCCAGTTCCGGGGTGAACTTGGAGTTCTTGAAGATCTGGATGGTGTAGGGGTAGTCGCGGCGGATGTGGTCCAGGTCCATGTACTTGACGTTGTAGACGTCCTTGAGTTCGTTGTACTGGACGAAGTCGAGGATGGCGTCCGAGGCCACGTACCAGGTCTTGGGCACCTTGAGCTGCCCGCAGTCCCGGCCCGGCTTGGCTTCGGCCGCCTTCTGCAGGATCTGCGCGGCCAGGAAGAGCCCCGCCCCCTTGCCCCCGATCTTTCCCCGGCTCCGGGAGGGGTAGATGAGCCGGTTCACGATGCCGTAGAAGTCGCGGATCTTCAGATGCTTCTTGGCCACGGCCACGAAGTCGGGCTGCTCCACCAGGAACCGGGTGATGAGGCCCACCACCAGGCTGATTCGCACCGCCCGGCTCAGGCCCCCCTCGTCGATGTTCGCGTTCTGGTGCCGGGCCACCGCCTCGGACAGCTCGGCCAGACCCGAGGCCGGATCCTCCAGCGCCTCGATCAGGAACGACGAGTTCTCCTCGTTGATCCAGAGCTGGATATGATCCACGATGTCCTGCTCCTCCAGATAACGGGAGGCCATGTCGAAGGTCCGCCCACTCAGGAGCGAGAACGACCCCGGGTCTCGCCGCCGGATCGGTTGGTTCGAGTCGCCGGAGGCCGGGTCGGTGTCCGAGGCCTGGAGCTGTTCTTCCAGGAGCGGCTCGGCCTCGGTCACCCCCTTCCACAGGAGGTGGTGGATCATCTTCCGGGTGATCCGCCGAAGCAGGCGGGGGTCGGTGCGCTCCAGGAAGCGGATGAGGAGCCTCCACGAGTCCACTTCCTGCTTGGAGGACAGATCCTCGATCGCCCGCTGCCAGCTCTCCCGTTCCGCCTGGAGTTTCCTCTGCAGCAGGTGGAAGCTGATGCGTTCGGCGATGGCCCGGATCAGCCGCCGCTCCTCGGGAAGGAACGGGTCGCCCTCGAAGCCTGGCCAGGGCTCCCGGTAGACCACCTGGATCTCGCCCAGCCGCTGCTCCTGGAGCCGGATGCCGGCGCTCATCGACCAGGGGGTCTCGGTGAACCCCTCCGGCTGGTAGACCCGGTCCTCCAGGGTCAGCCGGGCCCGGCAGACGTCCGGGTACTGCCAGCCCGGAGGCAGGGTCTCCACCAGGTCGCGGAACAGGACGTCGTCGGGGACGTCGGGCCGGCTCAGGATCTCGTCCACCCGGTAGAGGCAGCTCAGTTCCTTGGCCCGCTCCTGAAGGGACTCCAGGAGTTTCTGGGTCGGGGTCTCGTCCCGGTTCATGCCGCCCCCGCAAGCCAGATCCCGCCGCGACCGGAGCGGCCGTCGACCCGGACGCGGAGCGGGTCGGGGAACCGCACGTGTCTCACGAACGCGGTCTCCGCCACCGCCGGCGCCGCCTCCAGGCGGGCCCAGGCCACCGCCTCGGTCTCGGCCGGGCCCAGGGTGAAGTAGGGGACCCCGAAGCTGGACAGGTTCTGGAAGAAGTGGGAGCCCTGGCTGGGGTCCACCCGCCGCTCGCGGAGCGATCCCTCCACGATGGCCCGGGCCCCGCAGATCTGATCCCACTGGACGGGGATGCCCAGCCAGGGATCGGCGCTCCCCCAGCGCCCGAAGCCGATCAGGAGATACGGCCGCCCGGCGGCCAGGAGCGGTCCGTTCATCCGCTCCAGCTCCGCAGCCACCTGCCGCGTGTCCTTGAAGTCGAACCGCTCAGGCCGGACGTAGACGACGTCGTGCACGTCCTCCAGCGACCCGTTCCCCATCACCTGTACCGAGCCCAGGAGCAGGTCCGGCCCGGCCAGGTCCGCGGGGGCCAGTTTCACCACCTCCTCGGAGACCACCATCGGTCGCACCTGCAGGAAGGCCAGCCGCGCCTGCCGCGGATCCTCGTTGGGACCCGGGAACACCGCCGCGAACTCGATCTCCACCGGCCGTCCCGTCGCGCTCTCGAAGGCGGCGAGCAGATCCCGGACCGCCCGGTTGACCGGATAAGTCCCGAGCCCCAGGAGGGGGGCGAAGTCCAGGACCCGCGGGCCGGGGCGGCCGACCCCGGGGAAGAACCGCTCGGAATCGGCCACGAAGGTGGAGGCCACTTGGTCCAGCGTCCCGTCGTACTCGGCGGCGTCCAGGTCCGCCTGCACCATGTACTCGGTCTCGGCGATCGGGTCGAAGGCCGGGGGCGCCCCCATGTTGACCGCCCAGAAGCGGAGCTGGGTCAACTCCAGGCGGTCCCGCACCGAGGCCCGCAGCACCGAGGCGCCGGGGTGGGCGGGGGAGTAGCTGTAGGCGATGCCGCCGTCCACGATGGTCTTCCCCAGGCCCAGGGCCAGGTCGACCACCCCTTCCTCGCGCCGGGCCGGGCCGGTGGGGTAGTAGTTGTAGGAGCGGCCGACCCCGGAGAGGTGAGGATAGAAGCGGTCCTGGTGGCGGACCCCGGCCACGTGCTGGACGATGACCGCCATCTTCTCGTCCTCGATGCCGTGGCGGGTGGCCCGGATGTAGTTCTTGGGCCGGTGGAAGAAGGTGGAGGCGTAGACGAACTTGATCGCCTCGGCCAGCTTCTGGAAGCGAACCCCGGCCTCGGGTTGGTTGTTGGGGGTCATCTTCGTCTCGTAGACCCCGGCGAAGGGACGGAACAGGGCGTCCTCCAGGAGACTGGAGGAGCGGACGACCAGCGGGGTGTGCACCTCGTCCACCGCCGCCCGCAGATCGCCCAGGATCTCGGTGGGCAGGTCCCCCTGCTGGAAAGCGTGGGCGATGCGTTCGTCGGGGGCGTCGGAGAGGGCGATCCCGCGCAGGTCATTCCGGTCCAGGAAGGCGTCGAACACGTCGGTGGGGATCACGACCAGGGCGGGAATCCCGATCTCCAGCCCGGGGTAGACCCCGGGTCCGAACTCCCGGCCCAGGATGTCCGAGGCGGTGACCAGCCCCCGGGCCTTGCCGCCCAGCCGGCCGGTCCCGATCTGGCTCAGACTTCCCCGGGTGGAGAGGAAGGTCCTCTGGAATTCGGGCAACTCCGCCTCGGGCGTATCGTGTCCGGTCATGGATGTGCTCCCGCGACCGGGACCGCTAGATCCAGCCGCGATCGCGGCAGGCCTGGGCCACCCGGTCCACCGCGATCACGTAGGCCGCCTTCCGCATGGGCAGCCCCTTCTGCCGGGCCAGCTCGCTCACCGCCACGTAGGCCGAGGTCATCCGGACGTCGAGCTTGCCCAGCACCTCGTCCCGGTCCCAGTAGTAGTTCGTGTTGCTCTGCACCTGCTCGAAGTAGCTGCAGGTGACCCCTCCGGCGTTGGCCAGGAGGTCGGGAATCACCATCACCTTGCGCTCGGCCAGGAAGCGGTCCGCTTCGTGCGAGGTCGGTCCGTTCGCCCCCTCGGCCACGATCTTGACCCGGGGTCCGATCCGCTCCATGGTGTCCTCGCTGATCTGGTTCTCCAGCGCGGCGGGGATGAGGATGTCCACGTCCTGCTCCAGCCAGGCCTCGCCGGGAAGGACCTCGTATCCCAGCTCCCGGGCCGGGTCCTGGGCGATCTCCCCGAAGCGGTTGGTGATGGGGTGGAGTTCGTCCGGATCCACCCCGGACGGTTTCACGAAGGTGAAGCTCTTGCCCGCGGCCTGGTCCCAGGAGGACACCGCGACCACGGTGCCGCCGATCTGCCGGTAGAGGCGGATGGCGTACTGACCCACGTTGCCGAACCCCTGGACCGCGGCCCGGGTGTCCCGCGGGGGGATGCCGAGTTCCTTGAGCGCCTCGCGCAAGGTGAAGACCACGCCGAAGCCGGTAGCCTCGGTCCGGCCCAGGGAGCCGCCGACCCCCACCGGCTTGCCGGTGATGAAGCCGGGGGCCTTGGCCCCGTGCACCGCCTCGAACTCGTCCAGCATCCAGAGCATGTGCTGGGCCCCGGTCATCACGTCCGGGGCGGGCACATCGCGGTGCGGTCCCATGTTGGAGCCCATGCGCCGCACGTAGCCCCGGCAGATGGTCTCCTGCTCGCGGAGGCTCAGGTCGTGGGGATCGCAGATAACGCCGCCTTTGGCTCCTCCCAGTGGGAGGTTCACCACCGCGCACTTCCAGGTCATCCACATGGCCAGGGCGCGGATGGTGTCCAGGGTCTCCAGGGGATGGAAGCGGATGCCTCCCTTGCACGGTCCCTTGGCGTCGTTGTGCTGGACCCGGAAGGCCCGGAAGACGCGGATCGATCCGTCGTCCATGCGGGCGGGGATGGCGAAGGCGTACTCCCGCATCGGCTGGCGGAGGAGGTCCCGGGCGGCCTGGTCCAGGTCCAGGATCCCGGCCACGTCCTCGAACTGGGCCTGGGCCATCTCGTAGGAATTGAACGGTTTTGTCATGGTAGTGTCAGCCCGGGGATCGGCCGGCGACCGCCACCAATGGTACGCCCGGGGACCACTCGCAGCAAGGAGTCGGCGATGAAATCGGTGCACGGCATTCGTCACGCCCCCCCTGCCCACTGGGTGGGGGACGGGTTCCCGGTCCGAACCCTGTTTTCCTATCAGTCGGCGGGGCCGGATCCCAGCCCGTTCCTGCTCCTGGACTACGCCGCCCCGTCGGAATTCCCCCCCGCCGACGGACGCCGGGGGGTGGGGGAGCACCCCCACCGGGGGTTCGAGACGGTGACCCTGGTCTACCACGGGGAGGTGGAGCACCGGGACTCGGCCGGGAACGCGGGCCGGATCGGCCCCGGCGACGTCCAGTGGATGACCGCGGCCGGCGGGGTGGTCCACGAGGAGATCCATGGGGGCGCCTTCGCGGAGACGGGGGGCCGGATGGAGATGGCCCAGCTCTGGGTGAACCTCCCGGCCCGCTTCAAGACCTCGCCCCCGGCCTACCAGACGCTGGAGGCCGCGGCCATCCCGGTGGTCGTGCTTCCGGACGGCGCCGGGAGCCTGCGGGTGGTGGCCGGCGAGTTCGAGGGGACCCGCGGCCCGGCCCGCACCTTCACCCCGGTCGAGGTATGGGACCTGCGGCTGAATCCCGGAGGGAAGCTCCTGGCCCGGCTGCCCGAGGGTCACACCGCCGTCCTGGCCGCCCTGCAGGGGGCGTTCCGGGTGAACGGGGACACCGATTTGGCCCAGGAAGAGACCGCGTTCCTCTCCCGGGACGGGGATCGGTTCACGGTGGAGGCCCCGGAGGGGGGCAAGGTGCTGGTGCTGGGCGGGCAACCGATCCCGGAGCCGGTGGTAGGCTACGGGCCCTTCGTCATGAACAACGAGGCCGAGATCCGCCAGGCCTTCGAGGACTACCGCACCGGCCGCATGGGCCATCTGCCCGCCAGAAGGCGCCTGCGGCCCCCTCGCCGCCGCGGCCGCCCCCACGGGGTTGTCCGCGGGGCTCCGGGGAGGGTACGGTCGGGAGAACGGATGGACCCCTAACCACAGGCCAACGGAAACGGAAAGCGAGTCATGACCATGGTCGAGAACGGCAAGAAAGTCACCATCGAGTACACGCTCACCCTGGAAGACGGCACCGTCGCCGGCACCAACGTGGGGGAGGATCCCCTGGTCTACGAACACGGGGTCGGGCAGATCCTCCCCGCCCTGGAGCGGGAGTTGGAAGGGCTGGAGGTCGAGGCCCAGAAGCAGGTCCACCTCTCCCCCGAGGAAGGCTACGGGCCGGTGGATCCCGAGGCGTTCCGCACCGTGGAGCCGGGCATGATCCCCGAGGAGGCGCGGCAGGTGGGGGCGTTCCTGACCGCCCACGACGATGCCGGGAACCAGCAGGACGTCAGGGTGCACGAGATCCAAGACGACCGGATCGTGCTCGACTTCAACCATCCCCTGGCCGGCGAGGCCTTGAGCTTCGACATCAAGGTCCTGGGCATCGAGTAGCCGGACCCCGGAAGGGCGCGGCGCGCGGGCCGACTAGGTGCCGTAGGCGACCCGCTGCTCCAGGATGGCCCAGCGGGCGTCGAGGTCGGCCTGGATCCTCTCTACGTCCTGGTCGGTGAGGTGGCGGAACCGGCCCTGCTTGCGGAGGTAGGGCCCCACCGGGTCCCCCGGGTGCTCCACGGTGAACCGCCAGCGCGTTCCGTTCTCCACTTCCATGAGCGGAAACACCCGGGTGCGGACCGCGGCCCGGGCCAGGTAGATGGCGTCCTCGTCCGCGCACTTCCAGCCCGGGGGACAGGGGGAGAGGATGTGCAGGAATTTGGTCCCGCGGATCGACTTCGCCTTCTCCACCTTGGCCAGGAGATCGGTCGGGTAGGCCACCGAGGCGGTGGCCGCGTAGGGGATGCCGTGGGCGGCCAGGATGGCCAGCATGTCCTTCTTGGGGTGGTTCTCCGGATGCCTCACCGGGGTGGTGGTGGTCCAGGCTCCCCAGGGGGTGGACGAGGACCGCTGGATCCCGGTGTTCATGTAGGCCTCGTTGTCGTAGCAGACGTAGAGGATGTCCTCGTTCCGCTCCGCAGCCCCGGACAGCGCCTGGATCCCGATGTCGAAGGTCCCCCCGTCCCCGGCCCAGGCCATGACGTTGACGTCGGATTGGCCGCGTATGTCGAGGGCGGCCTTCATGCCGGAGGCGAGGGCGGCTCCGGTCTCGAAGGCGGTGTGGTAGAGCGGCACCTTGAGCGAGGACTGGGGGTACGGCCCGGCGATGATCGACCAGCAGCAGGCGGGAAGGGCCACCATGGTGCGCGGACCCAGCGCCTTCAGGACCAGCCGCATGGCCAGCGGCGCCCCGCACCCGGGACAGGCCAGGTGGCCGGAGGTGAGGAGTTCGGTCTTGGGGACGTCGTCCTTGATCATGACCTGGCTCATGAGTTCACTCCTACCCAGAGGTCCTCGCGCTCGGACGCGGCCGGGGATTCCAGACTCCGGACCACCACGTCCCGGATCACTTCGGGGGTGACGTCGCGTCCCCCGAGGCCCAGCACGTACCCGTGGAGGGGGGGACGCTCGGCGGGGGGAAGATCGTAGAGGGCGGACCGGATCTCCTCGGCGAAGATGCCGCCGTGGCCCGGAGAGATGTTCCGGTCCAGGACCGCCACCCGGGGAACCCCGGCCAACACGCGGCGGAGGTCGTCGGTGGGGAAGGGGCGGAACATCTTGACCTTGACCAGCCCCACCTTCTCGTCCCGATCCCGGAGTTCGTTCACCACGAAGCGGGCGGTGGAGGTCATGGTCCCCGAGGTGACCAGGAGGAGCTTGGCGTCCTCGGTGCGATAGCACTCGATGGGGCCGTAGCCCCGGCCGGTGAGCTGCTTCCACTCCGCGTCCACCTCCACCATGACCCGGCGCGCCTCCTCCATCGCCTCCTGCTGGCGGAGCCGCATCTCCATGTACACGTCGGGCCGGGCCAGGGCCCCGAAGGCGCGGGGGTCGTCCACGTCCAGCTTGAGGCGCGCCTCCCGGCGGGGAAGAAAGCCGTCCACCAGATCCTGCTCGGGGATGTCCACCGGCTCGGAGGTGTGGGACAGGAAGAACGCGTCCAGGATGACCATGACCGGCAAGTCCACCGTCTCGGCCAGCTTGAAGGCCTGGATGGTGGTGTCCAGCACCTCCTGGTTGGTCTCGCAGTAGAGCTGGATCCAGCCGGTGTCGCGCTGGGAGAGGGAGTCGTTCTGGTCGGTCCAGATGGACCAGCCGGGGGCCATGGCCCGGTTCACGTCGGCCATGACCACCGGGTGCCGCCCGCCGGCCGCCCAGTGCAGGAGTTCGTGCATCAGGGCCAGGCCCTGGGCACTGGTGGCGGTGAAGGCCCGCGCCCCGACCGCCGAGGCCCCGATGCAGGCGGCCATGGCCGAGTGCTCGGACTCCACCTTGATGAACTTGGCCGCCAGCTTCCCGTCCGCGCAGAGTTCGGAGAGTTCCTCCACGATCTGGGTCTGGGGGGTGATCGGGTACGCCGAGATCACCTCGACCCGGGCCAGCTGGGCTCCCTTGGCCACCGCGTGGTTGCCGACGATCACCTTCTTCATAGCCCTTCCCTCGTCATGGCCATGGCCCCGCGGGGACATTCCGCGTTGCAGAGACCGCAGCCTTTGCAGTGGTCGTAGTCGATCTCGAACCCGGTGCCGTCGGGGCGCCGGGAAATGGCCACGTCCGGACAGAAAATCAGACACAGCTCGCACCGGTTGCACACGCCGCAGTTGAAACAGCGCCGCGCCTCGGCCATGGCCAGTTCCCGGGTGAGCCCCAGGTTCACCTCATCGAAACCTTCCAGGCTCCGCTCCACCGAGAGCCGGCGATCGGGGTGGACCCGGACCGGGGTGAAGTGGGCGGGGTTCAGCTCCTCGTAGGGGACCACCTTGTTCACCGCGCCATTCCGGACCACCGGGTCGTCCCCGCGCCAGCGGGTGGCGGTGACGTTGCCCAGGCGCCCGTAGCGGAGGGCGGCCAGGTCCGGGGCGTCCACGGTCTCGCCGGCCTCCCGGCGGAGCCGGGCGTCGATGGCCACCGCCGCCCGCTTCCCGGCCCCCAGGGCGTGGGCCACGGTGTGCGGCTGGTCGATGATGTCCCCGCCGGCCGTGATCCGGGCGTCGGTGGTGGTCCCGAAGGCATCGGTAGCCAGCGTCCAGTCGTCGTGGTCGAGGTCCGCCCCCAGGGCCTCGAAGTCCGGACCCTCGCCGATCGCCCCCAGCAGGGTGTCGGCGGGTACGGTGAACTCGCTGCCCGGGATGGGCACCGGGCGCCTGCGGCCGGAGGCGTCGGCCTCGCCCAGCTTCATGCGGATGCACTCCACGCCGGAGAGGCGGCCGTCCTTGCTCTTGGCCCGGACCGGGGCGGCCAGGAACTGGAACTGCACGCCTTCCGCCTGCGCCTCCTCCACTTCCTCGTCGGTGGCCGGCATCTCGGCCCGGGTGCGCCGGTAGAGGACCAGGGTCTCCGACCCCAGGCGGAGCGCGGTGCGGGCGCAGTCCATGGCCGTGTTGCCGCCCCCGACCACCACCACCCGCCGGCCGAGCTCCGGGCGTCCTCCCAGGTTCACTTCCTGCAGGAAACCGAGGCCGGGGCGGATCCCCGGGGTATCCTCGCTCTCCATGCCCACGGACAGGCTCCGGTGCACGCCGGTCCCCACGAACACGGCGTCGAACGCGTCGAGCGCGGTCCAGGGGACGTCGGCGCCCACCCGGGCGTTGGTCTTGATGGTGATGCCCAGGCTCTGGATGCGCGCGATCTCGCGGGCCAGGAGATCCTTGGGCAGCCGGTACTCGGGGATGCCCAGGCGCAGGATGCCTCCCGGCTCCGGCGCCGCCTCGAACACGGTGACCCCGTAGCCGAACCGGGCCAAGTGGAAGGCGCAGGCCAGCCCGGCCGGACCGGACCCGATCACCGCTACCCGCTCCTTCCGCGTGGGGGTCTCGGGCGGGGCCGGCGGTGCCTCCAGGGCCATGTCGCCCAGGGCGCGTTCCACCGCGTGGATGGAGACCGACTCGTCATAGTTCCGACGGTTACAGACCGACTCGCAGGGGTGATAGCAGACCCGCCCCGTAACCGCCGGCATCGGGTTCTCGCGGAGCAACAGGGCCAGCGCCGCGTCCACGCGGCCCTCGCGGAGTTCGTTCATATAGGCTTCGATGTCGATCCCCACCGGGCACCCCTCGTTGCAGGGGGCCACGCGGTCCCGGTAGACGGGACGGATGTACTTCCAGGATCCGGTGCGGTTGACCGTGGTATCCGAGTCGCTTACCGCCACCGGCGGAACGCCGTGAACACGGTCGGTGATCGGCGCGCCCCTAGACATGCTTTACCTCCCCGGCCGCGGCACGCACCGCGGCGGCGGCCTCCCGGGCCGCTTTCACGTTCTCTTCCGGCTGGAAGGGGATGTCCTCGGTGATGGACGCGCACACCGAGTCCAGGGACACCCAGCCGGAAGCGGCGGCGAAGGCGCCCAGGATGGCGGTGTTGACGATGGGCTGGGTCTTCGATCCCAGACCGTGCTCGCGGGCGATGCGGTTGGCGTCCACCGTGGCCACCGCGAAGCGGGCGGCCAGGTCGGCGTACTCCTCCGGTGCGCGCTCGGAGTTGATGAGGATGCTGCCGCCTTCCTTCAGTCCCCCGGTCACGTCCACCGCGCCGATCAGGGTGGGGTCCAGGACGATGAGGGCGTCGGGGCGGGTGATCTCACAGCGCAGAAGAATGGGGTCTTCGGCCGTCCGCAGGAACGCAGTGACCGGAGCACCGCGGCGCTCCACGCCGAAGGCGGGAAAGGACTGAACCGACCCTCCCTCGCGGAAGAACGCCGCGGCCAGAAGTTTCGACGCGATGACCGCGCCTTGACCTCCCCTCCCGTGAATGCGAAGCTCACGCATGGGGCACCTCCTGTTTCTCCGGCCCCGGGCCCGGCGGAACCTACCCGAAACACCGAACCGGTCCCAAAACAACGTAGCATCGGGAAGGGCGCCCGGACGCCTACCCAATATCGATAATACTTTTTCCCTGGAGGTGCCCCATGGTGCATCGCAACCTCACCCCGCTGGAGGCGGTGGCCCTGGCCGTCCGGTCCGAGATGGAGTCGACCGACATCTACACGAAACTGATCGATCGTATCCGGAATCCGGAAGTCAAACAGCTGTTTGTGGATCTGGCCGCGGAGGAGGACCGGCACCGGGAGGGGCTCATGGCCCTCTACCGGAAGATGCTGGGCGGCGAGGAACCCTCGATTCCTGAGTCAGACGGTCGGGAAAAGGAGTGGGACATCGATCCCGAGGCCGACTTTCTCACCGTGATGACCAAGGCCCGGGACAAGGAGGTCGACTCGGAGGCCTTCTACCAGGACGCGGCGGAGAAGGTGCAGGACCACAAGACCCGGCTCTTCTTCATCGAGCTGGCGGAGACGGAACGCAAGCACGCGGTCACGCTGCAGAAGCAGGTGGACAAGCTCAAGGAAGACCCGCACTGGTTCGACCGCGAGGACGCGGAAGGCTACAAGCCGGTCCACGAGGGTCCGTAGCCGCGCTCCGGCCCGGAGGTTAGAGGGGCCGCCGGGCCGGGCTAGTCTTCCCCGTTCCCGGCCGGACGGGGCTCCCGGGGATCCCACTGCTTCGCGTGCCCGGTGCCCACGGCCCGCTCGCAGACCTCGCAGTCGCGGCCGAGTTCGGTGCAGGGGACGCCGTCCGCCTGGGCCTCGGGGCACAGGGCGCCCGTTCCCAGGTCCCGCCGCCTCGCCCGTTCCGGTTCTCGTTTGCCCTTCATCTCCGCCTCCGATCCCGGAGCTGTCCGGACTAGCCGGCCAGCGGCGTGTGCACCATGGCGTCCAGGTACTTCCGGATCGCCTCGAGCTGGCTCTCCCCGTCCAACCCCGCCTCGGCGAGCACATGGGCGGCCACGCCGCTCCCCAGGTAGCGCCCCTTCCGGTAGGGATGGAGGGTGAGATTCCGGCCCCGGTCCGAACGCACCCAGCGGTAGAGGGTGGGTAGGGTGAAGCCGGTGATGCCCATCGCCTCCTGGGCCAGCGCTTCCGGGAAGATCCGTTCCTGCTCCTCGCGGGGAAGCGCGTCGAAGAGTTCCGCGCTGGCCACGTAGAAAACGTTGAGGTCGACCCCGTCCGCGATCAGCTTCGGCAGAACCGTCTCCACGAACTCCAGCCCGACCCCGCTCCCCTGGAGCACCACGCTGCCGGCGCGGGGGTTCTTGCCCCGGCGCAGCGCGTAGACTCCCGACCGCGCCTCGGTGGCCGGCGGCAGCCCCAGCGCCTTCCGGTCGGGCACGGTCTCGGCCGGCCGGGTGACGAAGGGGGCGATGACCGCGGGCCGGCGGGCTAGGGCCGCGCTCACCAGGGGCCACATCTCCTGGGGATCGAACGGGGTGAGGGTGATCATGGCCCCGGCCGGGAAGTTCTCCTGCAGGAGCTGCAGGGCCTGGGGATCGGCGTGGGTGGGGCCGTCCTCTCCCGTCTTGAGCCCGGCGTGGGCGCAGGCCAGGATCATGGGCCGGTAGGGCTGGCCGGTCCGGTCGCGGCGGGCCTGGTTCCCGATGGCGTGCAGGCGCGACGCGATGTGGCCGAGGGGGGCCAGGAAGGCGGCGTAGGAAGACGCCACCCCCACGTGGTGCCCGTAGGCCGAGAGGCCGGAAAAGATCCCGGCCATGGCGTCCTCGCAGATGCCTCCCACCGAGAGCGTCCGGGAGCCCGGATTGCCGGTGGCGTTCCAGTAGCCGGCCGGGAACCCGGCCGCGGTCTTGTCGATGCTGGTGGATCCCAGGAGATCGGCGGCTGCGATCAGGAACGCCCCGTGGCTGGCCTTGTTGTAGTGGTTCAGCACCCGGCCCAGCTCGGCGCGCAGGGTGGTCTTGGCCCCGGGCTTGAGCTGGAGTTCCTCGGGGATCCGGGCGCCGTCGCGGGCGGCCAGAGCGTAGGCCTCCTGGAGCTGCGGCACTCCCTGGCGGGGGAGCCGGGGCCGGCCGTCCAGGCGGCTCTTGGCCTTGCGAAGCCGGCCGGCCAGATAGGCCACCATCGGGGCTCCGGCCGCGAGTTCCTTCCTCAGGATCCCCAGGGTCTCCCAGAAGCACGCCTCCATGACCTCGGAGCCGGCTGCGCCCTGGCAGCGGAGGTCGTCGCGGTCGCAGCAGAAGGGGACCGCGGCCACCCGCTCGCCCAGCAGCGGGCGCAGCGCCTCGATGAACCCGTCCGAGCAGAGCTTGTGTCCGGCCCCGTGGGAGAGCCTGCCCTCGATCCCGTACCGCCAGCCCTTCACCGTGCGGTAGATGATGGCGGTGGGCTGGGTGCTCTCCATCGTCTTGGCCAGGGTCTGGGCGGCGGTGATCTGCCGGAAGTCCTTGCCGTCGGGAACCAGGATCACGTTCCAGTCGTGGAGCATGAAGAGTTCGGTCGGATCCCACTGCACGTAGTCGCCGGGGGTCTTCCCCTCCCGGCAGACCCGGTTGGAGTCGATGGAGGCCTGGTTCCAATCCAGGTGCAGGATCGCGTTGTCCAGGGACGCGGTGCCGGCGGCGGCCAGCGCCTCGTGGGCGCGGCCCGGGGTGAGGCCGCCCTCGCCCTCCACGATGTGCACCTTGGGGGCGTTGGGGCCGAACACGTCGCGGGCGGCGAAGGCCAGGCCCAACGATGAGGCCACACCCACCCCGCTGGCCCCGGTGGACAGGGGAACGAAGGGGGTGGCCGGGGTCGGGTGCCCGTCCAGGGGCTTCGAGTCCAGCTTCCGCATGAGAGGGGTGGCCATGGCCGGGTTCCGGCGGAATCCCAGCAGGTCCTCCATGCGGAGCCGCAAGCGGACGTCCGGAGGCAGGAGCTCCGAGCCGCCGATCCGGGCCAGCTCGTCCCGCAGCGCCCACAGGGCGTAGATGCCCAGGGCCTTGTGACCGGCGGCGTAGCTGATGAGGTCCGCGTCCTCCCGGTCGGGGTTGGAGATGTCGTAGTCCATGGTCTCGAACAGCAGCGCGGCCACGAACCGCCCGGAGGAGATCGAGCCCCCCGGGTGCCCGGAGGCGGGAACGTAGTTGTAGAGGGAGGCGCACAGGGAGCGATAGACGAGGTCGAAGGCCTCGAGGTGGGCCTCGTCGACCGGAGAGAGCGTCTCTCCCGTGGCTCTCATGTGATCGGTGATGTCGATGAACTTCCCGCGGCGTGGTCCGAGTTCGAATCCCATGACCCTCTCCTTTCCGCCGGGCGGCGTGAAGATGCCGGAGACCTGGGTCGGATCTCCTGTCCCGAATGCTAAGGAGGGAAAGGGGGGCACGCCAGACCGAACCGGGATTTCGCGATTATGTTCATCCGGGAAGAAAACCGGACTAGGTCGATAGGGTTTGCCGCCCGCCCAGGCCGCCTCAGGCGCCCGGCCGCCGGCGGGAGGGAATACCGGAGTGCTGTTGTCGGTTTTAGCGCCCTCCGCAGTAAAAAATAGATACCACGCTTTGGACTTGGTTCCCGGCCCGCGTCTTGGACACACTGATTTCGAGGACTCCACGAGGAGGTGTGTCATGGCCGAGTCCAGGAAGGACCTGCCCCGCCCTCGGAAGCGGCTCTGCGACGAGCGGACCTGCGCCCTGAACGCCGACTACACCGTCTGCCTGCAATCGGACCACCCCGGAACCATGCTGGCCGGCCTGCGCACCCTGATGGGGCAGGTCGACTTCACCGCGCATCTGTACTCCCGGGACGATCTGGTGGGGGCGTGGGTGCCGATCGACGATAAGGGGATCCTGGAGGAGCTGAGCAACCGGATCTCCGGGGTGCCCGCATCCACCGGACACTGGCTCCGGATGCTGGTGGAGGACGAGCAGGAGAGCGTGGTGGTGTTCGACCGCACGTTCTATCCGAACGGCGAGGTGCGCGAGCCGATCGCCGTCTGGTAGCCGTGGGTGGAATCAGGCCTTTCAGATTCTGAATGACGAGGGCCCCCGGGGGGTCCTTGAGAATCGAAATGCGGCCGGGCCGGTCCGGCCGCGCGAACGGAGGTAGGCGTGAAGGACGCCGTGCGGAAGCTGTGGCCCGAACTCGACTGGATCGGGGACGAGGGCTTGCGGGAGAAGGTGCTGGCCACCTGGGTGCGGGCCTTCGAGCTGAGTCCCCTGGTCCCGGCCGACCTGCACGAGATCCCCTTCACCCTGCTCGTTCCCGACTGTCCGGTGACCTTCATGCAGCACAAGCGCTGCGTGGTGCACATCGCCCGTCGGTCGGCCGAGGCCATCCGGGAGCACATGGGAGACGCCCTGCCCATCGACCTGGACACCCTGATCGCGGGGGCGATCCTGATCGACGTGGGGAAACTGCTCGAGTACGAGAAGGCGGACGGGCGGGTGCGGCAGAGCCGGCGCGGGAAGTATCTCCGGCACCCGTTCACCGGGGTGGCCCTGGCCATGGAGTGCGGGGTTCCCGACGCGGTGTGCCACATGATCGCCGCCCACGCCGGGGAAGGCGACCTGGTGAAGCGGAGCGTGGAGGCCACGCTCGTTCACCATGCGGATTTCATGAGTTTTCTTCCTTTCAAGAATCTGGCCTCGTGACCGGCGTCCGGCCGGGAAGTACGGGAGACCGCGCGACCATGACCACCAGGACCGGAACCCAACCCGCCGGCGGGACCGCCACCGCCCAGATGGCCCGCTGGGCCGCGGGGCTGCGCTTCGAGCACCTCAGCCCGGGAGCCCTGCACCAGGCCAAGCGGTTCCTGCTGGACTCCCTGGGCTGCGCCCTGGGCGGGCTGGTCCAGCACGACGTGCGGATCGCGCTCGGCGTCCTGGACGAGATCGCCGGGTCCGGTCCGGCCACGGTGATCGGCACCGGCAAGCGCCTGGACGCGGTGTCCGCCGCCCTGGCCAACGCGCTCATGGTCCGGGTCATGGACTACAACGACATCTACTGGAAGCAGGATCCCTCCCACCCCTCGGACCTGATCCCGGCCGCGCTGGCCTCGTGCGAGCGGGCGGGGACCGACGGGCGGGAACTGGCGGTGGGGATCGTCCTGGGCCACGAATTCGAGATGCGGCTGTGCGAGGCGGCGATTCCCGGCATCCGGGAGCGGGGCTGGCACCACGCCACCCTCACCGCCTTCGTGGCGCCCCTGGTGGCCGGACGGGCTCTGGGTCTGGACGCCGAGCGCCTCCAGCACGCGGTGGGCATCGCGGCCAGCGCCCGGGCCACCCTGGGGGCGGTCACCGCGGGCAAGCTGACCATGATGAAGAACACGGTGGATCCCCTGGCCGTCCAGAGCGGGGTCCTGGCCGCGCTCCTGGCCGAGAAGGGATACACCGGGCCGGAGCACGTCCTGGACGGGAAGGAAGGGCTCACCCATTGCCTGGGCCCGGAGTGGGACCTGGAAGCGGTCACCGGGGGGCTGGGAAGTTCCTGGCGGATCGAGCGGTGCGGGATGAAGGCGTTCCCCACCGAGGCGCTCACCCACACGCCCATCTCCGCGGTGCTGGACCTGGTCCGGGAGCACGATCTGAAGCCCGCGGACGTGGAACGGATCGTGATCGACTCCCTGGCCCGGGCCGCCGACATCCTGGCCGACCCGACCAAGTACGACCCCCGGTCCAAGGAGACCGCGGACCACTCCCTGCCCTACGTGGTGGCGGTGGCCCTGGTCGACCGGCAGGTGACCCCGGCCCAGTTCACCGCGGAGAAGATCCTGGACGAGACGGTGCGGGCGCAGCTCCGGAAGGTGGAAGTACGGGCGGACCCGGAGATCGAGAAGGTGTTCCCCGCGCTCCAGCGGGTGCGGGTGACCCTGCACACTACCGACGGCCGGCAGCTGGTGCGGGAACTCGACTACCCCAAGGGGGATCCGCGGAACCCGCTTTCCGACCTGGAGATCGAGGAGAAGTTCGACGCCCTGGCCGACCCGGTGCTGGGTCCGGCGGCCAGGCGGCGGGTCAAGGACGCGGTCTGGGGGCTGGAGAAGGAACGCTCGGTGCGCGGGCTCATGCAACTCCTGCGCGCCGAGATCCCGATTCCGGGATAGTCGCCCGGGACGGACGCTGAGGGAGGTGGAGGTCATGAGCCAGACGGTGGTGGAAAAGATCGCGGAATGGCATCTGGCGGACGGCCCGGCGCCGCGGCCGGTGCAGGCGGGGGACTTCGTCCGCATCCGGCCCCGGCACGTCCTGACCCACGACAACACGTCGGCGGTCATGAAGAAATTCAAGACCCTGGAGGCGGGACGGATCCACCATCCCCGCCAGCCGGTGTTCGCCTTGGATCACGACATCCAGAACCGCTCGGAGGAGAACCTATTCAAGTACCGGGCCATCGAGGAGTTCGCGCGGGAGCAGGGAGTCTCGTTCCACCCGGCCGGCGCCGGCATCGGCCACCAGATCATGATCGAGTCCTGCTACGTGGTGCCCGGGGCCTTCGTGGTGGCTTCCGACTCCCACGCCAACATGTACGGCGCCCTGGGAGCGGTGGGGACGCCGATCGTCCGCACCGACGCGGCCGCGGTGTGGGCCACCGGCGAGTTCTGGTGGCAGGTGCCGCGGACGGTCCAGGTGGTGCTGGAGGGATCGTTGCCCCACGGCGTCTCCGGGAAGGACGTGATCCTGGTCTTGTGCGGCCTCTACAACCAGGGCGAGGTGCTGAACGCGGCGGTTGAGTTCACCGGGCCCGGGGTGGCCTCGCTCTCCATGGACGCCCGTTTCACCATCGCCAACATGACCACGGAGTGGGGGGCCCTGGTCGGATGGTTCCCGGTGGATGCGATTACCCTGCGCTACCTGGAGCAGCGGCGGGACCGGCTGTTCACCCAGGGGCTCGACCATCAATGCGAGGAGGATCTGGACATCCTGCAGCGCGATCCTCCGGGCC
>Ga0307424_1000554_pt1 | contig 19937 bp, 19 predicted proteins | sample SalMarWE160320MG_FD_202157 | JGI IMG/M metagenome (GOLD analysis project Ga0307424, IMG submission 202157) | Salt marsh sediment microbial communities from the Plum Island Ecosystem LTER, Massachusetts, United States - WE1603-20 | ecosystem: Environmental > Aquatic > Marine > Intertidal zone >... | reverse complement strand
GCGCGATCCTACGGCCCATGCCGAACTGCTGGCCATCCGCGAGGCCTGCGCCAAGCTCGGAACCGAGCGTCTCGTCGATTGCGATCTCTACGTGACGCTGGAGCCGTGCGCCATGTGCGCCGCGGCCATCTCCTTCGCCCGCATCCGCCGTCTCTATTTCGGTGCCGCCGACCCCAAAGGCGGGGCCGTGGAGCACGGCCCGCGGTTCTTCCAGCAGCCCACGTGCCACCACGCGCCGGAGGTCTATGGCGGCATCGGCGAGACCGTAGCCGCGGGCCTCCTCAAGAACTTCTTCGCCGCCCGCCGCTAGTTGAAGTCCTCGAGATTGAGGTCCCACTTGCCGGGCGTGTACCAGAGGCAGCCGTTGAGTGCCTTGGACCACAGGCATTTCTGGCCGGGGCGGGGGCCGGCCAGCGTGCCGTTCCGCTTGTGGGTGAGGAGAGAGTTCTCCCAGCGCTCGCCGACGCTCTGTTCGGCAAGCGCGACGCTCGCCGAGACGGCAACGAGACAAAGGGCGATGAGCAAAGATTTCATGTCAGCCTCCCAGGGGTAGAGGCGAAGTATTCCCTGGACGAACTAACAGCGAGTTGAGTAGTTCGGTGAATATTTGGTCACTTAAATATTGATGTGCGGGAAATTCTTGAGAAGAACTTCAAAGAGAATTTTACTCAATAACTATCGGCCGGCCTCCCGTCGCTGGGGACGTGTGGACGAGATGAACCAATTGAGCGCAACCCCCACGCAAAGCGCGCGGAGCTTCGATCACTGCAGCAACGAAGAGGAGATTTAGCGGTTAGGACCCACGCCGTAGGGTTGTGGGTATGGGGCGTTAGGGTCGTGCGGCCAAGTGTTCTGCGGATAGAAGCTCCGCTCGATGGCTTGGTTCTCGACTTGGCCCTTGGTGTAGGGCACGAAGCCGAAATAACCGGACCAGCCGCGCCGGCCTGGCCCCGTGGCCACGTAAGGATAGATAGGTGTCCGGTCGCGCTGAAAGATCTTCGCTTGCTCGACCGGAGACTGCGGGCTCGGGACATGGGCGGCGAAGCCCGGCATCGCTTTGGCGGGACCGGCCCAGGTCAGCAGCCACAGGTAGAAGAGAATCGCAGCAACCCCCACGATACCGGACACGGTCTTCTTCGAAACGGGGAGGTCATAAGTCATATGATTCTCGATTTCTCTCGGCGTCGGCCAGATAACTTGCAAATAGTGACGTCATTGCGAAAAGGCAACGCTTCTTCGCAGGAAAACACGGAAAAAGCGCGTTTCGCACTCTTCCTGGCAGGTCTCAGTGAATTTCTCGCTAAGGAACGCCGCTAGCGCGAGCGCTAGGCCTTCCGCGCGACAGCCCGCCAGCCGATGTCGCGGCGGCAGAAGCCGCCGGGCCAATCGATCTTATCGACCGCCGCATAGGCGCGCGCCTGCGCTTCGGCGATGTCCTTGCCCCGCGCGGTGATGCCGAGCACACGGCCGCCATTGGCGATGATCTTGTCGCCCTCGCGCTTGGTGCCGGCGTGGAAGATCTCGACATCTGGATCGGAGGCGGCCGCGTCCAGGCCTTTGATCTCGCTGCCCTTGGCGTAAGCGCCGGGGTAGCCCTTGGCCGCCATGACCACGCAGAGCGCCGCGGCGTCGTGCCAGTCGAGGCTCACGCCGGCGAGTTTCCCTTGCGCGGTTGCGATCAGCGCCGGCAACAGGTCCGACTTGAGACGCATCATCAGCGCCTGTGCCTCGGGATCGCCGAAGCGCACATTATATTCGATGAGCTTCGGGGCCCCGTCCTGGATCATCAGCCCGGCATAGAGCACGCCTTTGAAGGGCGTGCCCCGCCCGCGCATCGCGGCGACGGTGGGGACGATGATCTCGTCCATGACGCGGGCGCACAGTGCCTCCGTCATGACCGGCGCCGGCGAGTAGGCGCCCATCCCGCCCGTATTGGGCCCGGTGTCGCCGTCATAGGCCCGCTTGTGGTCTTGCGCCGTGGCCAGCGGCAGGGCCGTTTCGCCGTCGACCAGGGCGAAGAAGCTCGCCTCTTCGCCGGCCAAATGCTCCTCGACCACGACCTCGCCGCCGGCTTCGCCGAAGGCGCCCGAGAAGCAGGCCTCGATCGCGGCGTCCGCCTGCGCGCCGGTCTCGGCGATCGCCACGCCTTTGCCGGCGGCAAGCCCGTCCGCCTTGATGACAATGGGGAGCTCTTGCTCTGCCGCGTATGTTTTGGCCGCCGCGGCGTTGTCGAAGCGCCCATAGGCCGCGGTCGGGATGCCGTATTCGGCGCACAGATCCTTGGTGAAGCCTTTGGAGCCTTCGAGCTGGGACGCCGCCTCGGACGGCCCGAACACGAGGATACCGTCCGTTTCGAGGGCGTCGGCAAGGCCGGCGACGAGAGGGGCCTCGGGTCCCACCACCACGAGGCCGATCGCCCTGTCCTTGCAGAACGCGGCGACCGCGCCGTGATCGCTCACGTCGAGGGCCACGCACTCGGCAACCGCCGCGATGCCGGCATTTCCCGGCGCGCAATAGAGCTGGTCGAGAAGGGGGCTCTGCGCGAGTTTCCAGGCGAGCGCATGCTCGCGTCCCCCACCGCCGATCAGAAGCACATTCACCGTCCGCAACACCCCGCTTGTTCCGATCTTGTTCGCCGCTTCCGGGGCCTGTATGCCCTTTGTGACAGACCCCGCGCGGCTCTTAGCACGAGACGGCGCGTCGGCGAAAAGAGATGAAGTGAAATGGCCAGCCGTATCCCCCTAGAGGTCCAGACGAACCTCGTCGAGTACACCGTCTCCGAGCTCGCCTTCGCGCTGAAGCGGACGGTGGAGGACGCCTATGGCCTGGTGCGGCTGCGCGGCGAGGTCTCGGGCTATCGGGGCCCGCACAATTCCGGCCATTGCTATTTCAAGCTCAAGGACGAAGGCGCGGCGATCGAGGCGGTGGTCTGGCGCAGCACGTTTGCCCGCCTCAAGTTCAAGCCCGAGGAAGGGCTCGAGATCGTCGCCAAGGGCAAGATCACAACCTATCCCGGCAAGTCGACCTATCAGATCGTCATCGACGAGCTGGAGCCTGCCGGCGTCGGCGCGCTGATGGCGCTGCTCGAGCAGCGCAAGAAGCAGCTCGCCGCCGAAGGCCTGTTCGACGAGGCGCGGAAAAGACCGCTGCCTTTCCTGCCGCGCCTTATCGGCGTGGTCACCTCGCCCACGGGCGCCGTGATCCGCGACATCCTCCATCGCCTTGAGGATCGCTTTCCCTCCCATGTGCTGGTGTGGCCGGTCAGGGTGCAAGGCGAGACCTGCGCGAGCGAAGTGGCCGCCGCCATTCACGGCTTCAATGTCACGACGGCGCCCAAAGGACTCAGCCGGCCCGATCTCATCATCGTCGCCCGCGGCGGTGGCAGCCTCGAGGACCTTTGGGGCTTCAACGAGGAGATCGTCGCGCGTGCCGCGGCCGCGAGCGCCATTCCGCTCATCTCGGCGGTGGGGCACGAGACCGACTGGACCCTTATCGACTTCGTCGCCGATCACCGCGCGCCGACGCCAACCGCGGCGGCGGAGCGCGCCGTACCGGTGCGCTCCGAGCTTCTCATCACCGTCAGAACGTTCGGCGTGCGCGGGGCTGGCACACTGCGCCGTGCGCTGGAAAATTGGCGTCACCGCTTTGCGGCTTCCGCGCGTGGGCTGCCCCGCCGGGCCGACATCTTGGCGCTGCCGCGCCAACGCCTCGACACGGCCAGCCATAAACTCCTAAGTGCGCTGCGCGCGAACGCCGTGGCGCATCGTTCGGGTCTCGACAAGGCAGGACCAAGGCTCAGGCCGCATCTCGTCGCGCGCGCGGTGAGCGAGGGCCGCGAGCAGCTCATTCGCCTCGATCGCAATCGCGCCCGCGCACTTCACCTGACGGTTGATCGCGCACGCCGCCGTCTCGACGCCCAAGCGAAGCTTCTCTCCACGCTCGGCTATCACAACGTGCTGGCGCGCGGCTTCACGCTGGTCCGCGCCGCCGACGGTACCATGCTGCGCAAAGCCTCCGAGGTGAAGCCGGGCGCGGCACTGGACATCGAGTTCGCCGATGGCCATGTTGAGGCGCATGCAGACCCGCGCGGGGTGAAAGGGAAGGGGGAGGCGGAAGCGAAAGAGCCGCGCCGCCGCTCTGACGAAAAGCAGGGAAGTCTGCTCTGAGCATGATCCGGAAAAGTGGGAACCGGTTTTCTGATAAGATCATGCGTCATGATAAAGAGTGCGCTGGCAACGTATCGTCCGTGACGCTATGGTGACGGATCACAAGAGAGTTCCACCGATTTGATGAACCGCTTCGAACGCAATATCGGCTTCAAGGGCGAGGCCAAACTCAAATATCTCGACGGCGAGGTGCAGGTGATGACGCCTGGCGACTTCGTGCGCTGCGCCGTCACCGGCAAGGCGATTCCGCTCGATGAGTTGCGCTATTGGAGCGTCGAGCTGCAAGAGGCCTATGCCGACGCGGCGACGTCTCTCAAGCGCTACCGCGAGTCCCACGCCGCCGCCGAGCCCGAAGTCAGCTAGCGCTCCGTCACTCTGCTCAGCAAAGTCTTCGCTGCCGCTTCGTCGTCGAATGTCACGACGATCGGGAAGGGGCGCGAGCGATGCTTGAGCTCGGTGAGCGCGCTGTCCTCCTCGTCATCAGGAAGCCGCGCCCAGTCCTTCTCCGTGGTCACCAGCATCGCTGATTTGTCTCCCGCCTCTTGCAAGAGACGCTTTGCCTCTTTCTCGGTGAAGCGGTGATGGTCTCCGAAGCCATGACTCGCGATGAGCCGCGCGCCGTTTGCTTTGAGCGTGGCGAAGAACTTGGTCGGCCGCGCGATGCCGGCAAAGCCGATGGCCGGCAACACGCCGAGCCAGCGCGGGTCGCAATTGGGCGCGATCTTGGCGCGGAGCACGGGCTTGGTGGTGCGCTCGAACGCTGCGATCAGCGCGTCAGCCTTCTTACCCTCGCCGATGACGAGAAGCGCATCGGCGCGGGCGATCTGGATATCGAGCGGCGCGCGGAGCGGTCCGGCCGGGATGACACGCCCGTTGCCGAGACCTGAGGCGGCATCCACCACGATCAGCGCAAGATCCTTGGCGAGGGAAGGGTTCTGGAAGCCGTCGTCCATGACGATGACGTCCGCGCCCGAGGACTCGATGGCCTTGGCCCCGGCCACCCGGTCCGCGGACACGACGGTCGGCGCCGTGCCTGCGAGCAACAGCGGCTCATCGCCGACGTCTTCTGCGCTCTGGCCCTCGCCGACCTGCACGAGTCCCTTGGCCGCGCCGCCATAGCCGCGCGTAAGAAACGCGGGCTTTTTCCCCATCGCCTTCAGAAGCGCGGCCACGGCGAGCGCCGTCGGTGTCTTGCCGCCGCCCCCCGCCGTGAAATTGCCGACGCAGACCACCGGCAGGCGCGAGCGGTAGGGCTCGCCCTTTTCCAGGCGCGCCGCAGCCACCCGACCATAGAGTGCGGCGAGCGGGGAGAGTGCCGCCGAGACCAACCCCGCCTTGCGGTACCACCAAGAGGGCGTCTCAAGAGGCATGTTGCAGGGTCGCCTTCGGGGGGAGGTAAGGGTCGAGGGCTGCGAGCGTATAGTCCAGCGCGCCACTCATGGCCGCGACGGTGGCCTCGGCGCGCGCCGTCATGGCGTTCCGGGCCGCTTCGTCTTGCAGGAGGTTGAGCACCGCGACGGCGAGGGTCTCCGCGTCGATCACTTCCTTGGCGGCGCCGGCCTTGAGGAGCTGCGTGTACGAGTCACGGAAGTTCTGCCAGTTCGGACCCGTCAGCACCGCGGTGCCGAGCTTGATCGCCTCGACCGGGTTCTGCCCGCCATGGGGCACCAGCGACCCGCCGATGAAGGCAACCGGTGCCAGCGCATAGAACAGGCCGAGCTCGCCGATCGTGTCGGCCAGATAGATATCCGTGCTGCTTTCGGGGAGTGCGCCTTGCGAGCGGAGCGCGGTGCTCAAGCCATCGCCTTTCAGCTGCTCGGCGATCAGCGTCCCGCGCTCGGGATGCCGCGGCACGATGATGGTGAGGAGGTTGGGGAGCGCCCGTTTGATCATGCTGTGGGCGGTGGCGATCACCTCGTCCTCGCCTGGATGCGTGCTCGCCGCGAGCCACAGAGGCCGCCCCGACAGCGCCGATGCGAGACGCCTCTTGTCGGCCTGATCCACAGGCGGCGGCGGGGCGTCGGCTTTCAGATTGCCTGCAGCGCGGGCGTCGCCCGCACCGAGTTGGGCGAAGTGCTCGGCGAGGCTGTCGTTCTGGGCAAGCACCAAGTCGAAGGCCGAGAAGATCGGACGGCTCAAGCCCGGGCGCCGCCGCCACGCCTTGAACGAGGAGGTCGACATGCGCCCGTTGATCAGGAGGAGGGGGATATTCCGCGCCTTCGTCTCCAGCACCAGATTTGGCCAGATCTCCGACTCCACGAGAACGGCAAGGTCGGGACGCCAATGATCGAGGAACCGCTTCACATAGCCCTGGCGGTCGAGCGGCACATATTGATGCAGCGCGCCCTCGGGCAGCCGGCCAGCGGCCAGACGCGCCGAGGTGACCGTTGCCGTGGTCAGCAGGATGCGGACGTCGGTCCGTTCCTTGGCGATGGCGTCGATCACCGGTAGTGCGGCGTTCACCTCGCCGACACTCGCCGCATGGAACCAGGCGAGGAAACCGGACGGCCGCGGCGTGCCGGCGAGACCGTAGCGCTCGGGATGCCGGTCAGGCTCCTCCTTGCCGCGCCGCGTGCGCCAGGCAAGCAGCAACGGTGCAACGGGCGCCGCGATCTTCGTCACCAGGCGATAGGCTTTGAGCGAGAGGCCCGGCTTCGACATCTCCTCCTTGTGGAGTGGATCGGCGGCGCCGACGAGCGCATAAGCGCGCGCGGTGACTTCGGCGAGCGCCCTTTCGATTGCCGCGCGTCCCGCCTCGAGCTTCTCCGCGTCCTCGGTGGTGGGCACATGCACCGGATCGCCGATGACGATGGCAAGCGTCGAGAACGGGAGATTGATGGTGAAGGCGCTCCAGGTCGGCAGCTTCAAGAAGTGACTGGTGGCGATGGCGAACGGCACGACCGGCCGGCCCGACTTCGCGGCCAGCGTGGCGATGCCGATCCCGGCGCGCCGCGCCGGTCCTGGCGGCACGTCAGCCGTCATGGCGACGGTAGCGCCCGAGGCGAGCGCGCGCAGAGATTCCCGCATGGCCGTGGCTCCGCCGCGGTTCCGCTTCCGCTTTCCGGCGCCGGCGCCTCTGATCAGGTCCATGCCGAAGCGCTGCAGCACCGCGCCGATGAGCTCAGCGTCGCCATGGCGTGAGACCATGGCTTTCACCTCCGCCGGACGCTCGGGCTTGAGATTCGGCAACAGCAAGAACTGGCCGTGCCACATGGCGAGTATCTGCGGGTGCTGCTCGAACAGCTTGGCGTCCGTGTCGGCCGGCTCGCGCTTGATGGTGCTCGTGGCGTAGATCAGGCGGATATAGGCCGAAGCGAGCCCGCTGAGAAAAGCGACGGCGGGCTTCGATGTGAGCAGCCGTTTCACCGTGCCTCTCTGGCGCCGCTACTCGCCGGCCACGGCGACGGCGCTGCCTTCGTCTTGAGCGGCGGCCGCAAAACCTCCGGCGATGCCGAATTGGGTGCGATGCAGTCTGGTGTAGAGACCGCCTTTGGCGACGAGCTCGTCATGGCGGCCGATCTCGATGATGCGGCCTTGGTCGAGCACGCAGATAAGGTCGGCCTTCTTCACCGTGGACAGCCGGTGCGCGATCATCAGCACCGATCGGCCCTTCATCAGGACCTCGAGCGCCGCTTGCACTTTGGCCTCGGATTCCGAGTCGAGCGAGCTGGTCGGCTCATCAAGCAAAAGGATCGGGGCGCTCTTGTAGATCGCCCGCGCGATGGCGATGCGCTGGCGCTCGCCGCCAGAGAGAAGTCCGCCAGCCTCGCCGACGCGCGTATCGTAGCCGTGCGGCAGGCCCATGATGAAATCGTGCGCCGCCGCCGCCTTCGCCGCCGCGATCACCTCCTCCTCGACCACCGGCTTCGGCCCATAGGCGATATTGGCGCGGATCGTATCGTCGAACAGCACCGGGTCTTGGGTGACGAGGCCAATGGCCTCGCGCAGACTTTCGACGGTCACATGCTTGATGTCCTGACCGTCGATCAGCACCTCGCCCTTGTCGGGATCGAAGAAGCGCAGCGCGAGATTGACCATCGTGCTTTTGCCCGAGCCGGACGGACCCACCAGGGCCACGGTCTTGCCGGGCGGCACCGTCAAGCTGACGCCTTTGAGCACCATGTTCTCCGGGTCGTAGGCGAAGGTCACGTCCTTGAATTCGATCTCGCCGTCCTTGAGCGCGAGAGGCTTGGCGTCGGGCAGTTCAGTCAGGCTAACCCTGCGGTCGACCACGCCGAACACCCGGCTTGCTGCGGCGACGCCTTCCTGCAACTGCGTCTGCAAGGTGGCGACGCTCTTGAGCGGAGAATAGATAAGCAGCGCCGCCGTCATGAAGCCCATGAAATGGCCGAGCGAGAGATCGCCGCGAAGTCCTTGGGTGCCGGCATAATAGATCGCAAGCGCGAAACCGAGACCTACCAGAAGCTCCATCGCCGGGCTCGATATTGCACGGGCCCGCGTGCCGCGCATGGTGAACTCGAGCGCGCGATTGATGGCGGTCGCCGCCCGCTTCTCCTCCTGGCCCTCTTGCTGGTAGGCGCGCACCACGCGCATGCCGCGCAAGGTCTGGGTCACGAGCGCTGAGAGATCCCCCGTCTCTTGCAGCGATTTCGTCGTCGATTTGCGCATCTTCTTCCGCTGCTTGCTCAGCATGATCCAGGCAAGCGGCATGAAGATCAGGATCAGCAGCGAGAAGCGCGGGTCCATATAGATGATGCTACCGACGAGGATGACCACTTTCAGAAAGTTCTCGCCCAGCGTGACGATCGAGCGACTCGCCGTGGCGCGGATGAGATTGGCGTCGTTAAGAAAGCCCGAGAGCAGCCGCCCCGAATGCACCGTCTGTATCCAGCCGAGATCGGCCTTGGCGAGCTTGGCGAACATTTGGATGCGGAGATCGGCGATGAAGCGGTAGCCGAGATAGGCCACAGTCACATTGGCCACATATTCGGAGATCGCCTTGACCACCGTGACCACGACGATGGCCGCGGTGATCCAGTAGACCATGTCCACATTCTTGGCGACGAACACGTCGTCGGCGGTGCGCTGGATCAGAAAGGGAATGGCGCCGGTGGTCGCGGCCGTCAGCAGCATGGCGACGCTGGCGATAGCCAGGAGGCCGATACGGGGGCGTAAGTGCTCCCGCCAGATGCGCTTGACGATCTCGGCAGTCGTATAGTGGGCGGCAAGCTCGTCGGCGCCCCTGGAAACTGCACGTGCGTCTTTGAACAGCTGATCTTTCAAGGATTTCCCCGATTCTTGAGTGCCCCGGGGAAGAGCGCCACAACCCCGGCTGCCCCCTTCTAGCACGGGGCTCCGGCCCCCTTTAAGGCGAAAAACCCGGCGCCGAAAGGCGGCTGGCTAGCTCTCGGCCCCGCTGGTGTCGTGCTCCGGATCGAGCAGCCGATGCAGATGCACGATGAAATAGCGCATATGGGCGTCGTCCACCGTGCGCTGCGCGGCGTCCTTCCAGGCGTCATAGGCTTGGGCGTAATTGGGATAGATGCCTACAATATCGAGCTTTTTGAGGTTGCTGAACTCGACCTTGTCGAGCTCGGTGAGCTCTCCCCCGAACACGAGATGGAGCAGTTGCTTGGCGGGCGCCTTTGCCTTGTGTGTTGCGGCCATACGTCTGCTTTCCCTCCTTTGGTCGCCCGCACCTTGCCGAAATGCGCCCTAAAGGTCTATGCGGCTTGTGCGCTCGATGAGAAGGGGGTGCAGCGCCTTGCCGCTCGCCACCAGGCTCGGAAACCGCGGGGTCTCGCGATTATAGGGATGCGGATTCCCGTGATGATCGGTGGTGATGCCGCCGGCCTCGTCCATGATCACCGCGGCGGCAGCCAGGTCCCATTCGGCCTTGCCCGAAAGTGAGATGGTGGCGTCCCCCCTGCCGCAGGCGACGAGGGCGAGCCGGTAGGCGACCGAGTTGACCCATTGTGCCGTCACCTCGGGCCAGGGCTCTTCCCAGATCTTCTTTTTGAAGAGACCGCCGCTGGCGATCATCGTTGCGCCCTCGAGCGTCGTCTTATCGCTCGTGTGGATCGGCTCGTCGTTGAGGAAGGCGCCGTGTCCACGCAAAGCGTGAAAGAACTCGTCTTTTGCCGGGGCGAACACCACGCCGAGCACCGGCACGCCATCCTCCACCAAGGCCGCCGACACGGTCCATTCCGGGTTGTGGCGCAGAAAGGCGCTGGTCCCGTCGATCGGGTCGATCATCCACACCCGGGAATGCTTGAGCCGGGTACGGTCGTCCGGGCTCTCCTCCGAGAGCCAGCCGTAATCCTTGCGGCGCGTCGTGAGATCGAGCTTCAGCGCTGCGTCCACGGCGAGGTCTGCCTCGCTCACCTCCGATCCGTCGGGTTTCCTATGGACCTCGACCTGGCGGCGGAAATAGCTGTTGGCCAGCGCCCCGGCATCGCGCACGGCGGTCTTTAGAAGTTCGTAATCCTCCGCGAGCGGAGGCATGATCTCAGGGTTTTTTGTGCGTATTGCGGTCATCAGGCGAAAGGAACACTCTCTAAACCATGGTGGAAGCTACCGGTCGTTAATTACGTCCATTAAGCGTCCAGGAAAGCTTCAGTGGCACCATGGGGTCAATCAAGGCTACCTCAAGGCAGCCAATAAGGAAGCTAACAGCAAGGCGTCACCGGGCCCCGTGAGCAACAAGCTCCGGGGCCCTCTTGCTTTGGTTCTCTGCTCTTCGTCTCTTGCATTTCTCGGACCAGTCTTTCAAGCCCGACAAATCGGCACTCTAGGCCAGAGATGCAACCGCCATATCCAACACGATTGCGACAAATATGAGCAATCCGAAGTCCCGGTTCGACCGAAAGCGGGCAAGGCAGTTGTCCGCATTGTCGATATCAAGCGTCATAACCTGCCAGGCGAGCTGCGCCCCGGCGACGCCCATGCCCACCACGAACACGGCCCCCGCGCCCGCAAGCAGTCCCGCCGCGACGAGCGCGGACCACGCCAAGCCGTAGAACAGGCTGAGCCAGGTCTTTGTGGCGCGGCCGAATCTGAGCGCCGTCGACTTCATGCCGATGAGCTCATCGTCCTCACGGTCCTGATGGGCGTAGATCGTGTCGTAGCCGATGGTCCAGGCGATGGCGCCGACGTAGAGCACCATGGGCGCGAGATCGAGACTCGCGAGCACCGCGGCCCAGCCGATCAGCGCGCCCCAATTGAAGGCAAGCCCCAGTACGGCCTGCGGCCAATGGCTGATGCGCTTCATGAAGGGGTAGAGCATCACGATGGGAACGACGCCGAAGCCGAGCAGGATCGAGAAGGTGTTGAGGCTGAGCAGCACGGCAAGCCCGACAAGGCAGAGCCCCAGCATGAAGATGACGGCAGATGTCAGGGTCACCTGGCCGCTCGGCAGTGGCCGCGAGCGCGTGCGCGCGACTTTAGCGTCGATGTCGCGGTCGACGATGTCGTTGTAGGTGCAGCCTGCCGCGCGCATGGCGATGGCGCCCACGGCGAACAGAAGCAGCAGCCACGGATCGGGGTAGGGGGCGCCGACGCTGCGGCCCGCGAGCGCCACCGACCAGAAGCAGGGAAGCGCCAGCAGGAAGAAGCCGACCGGCCGGTCGGCGCGCGCAAGCCGCAAATAGGGGACGAGCCAACCGGGCGCGAAGCGGTCGACCCAGTTCGCCGGCGCCGCATCGGCCACGCCGGGCGCTTTGCCTTGGGATATCGGACGTGGCATGTCTCGTTTCGCTCGCCTCTGCTCGCTTCGCCGGGTTTCGCCCATGCCCTCTAAACTTCCACGGCTCTTCGTCAAGTCTCCCTTGCAGGCCGGTGTAGAGATCGCACTTATCCCTGAGCAGGCGCATTATCTCGGAAACGTGTTGCGCCTGAAGCCGGGCGATCAAGTGCTCCTCTTCAACGGTGCGGATGGCGAATGGTGCATGCGCCTCACCGCGCTCGGCAAGAAGAAGGCGGTTGCCACGGCCGAGCATCAGACACGCCCTCAAGAGGACGGGCCCGACCTCCATTATCTTTTCGCGCCCATCAAGCGGGCGCGCGTCGACTACATGGCGCAGAAGGCGACGGAGATGGGCGTGAGCGTGCTCCAGCCGGTGATCACCCGCCGCACCGTGGCCGAACGCGTCAACACCGATCGCCTCCGTGCCAATGCCGTCGAGGCCGCCGAGCAATGCGGGATCTTGCGGGTGCCGGACGTGCGCGCGCCGCAGAAGCTCGAAAGCTTGCTCAAGGAGTGGGACGAGAACCGGCTGCTGATCTTCGCCGACGAGGCTGCACCCATAGCTTCGCCTCTTGACGCGCTCGCAGGCCAAAGCGGCCGTCCGCTTGCCGTGCTGATCGGACCCGAAGGCGGCTTCGAGCCGGAGGAGCGAGCGCATCTGCTGAAACACACTTACGTCATTCCGCTGTCACTCGGACCGCGCGTAATGCGTGCCGACACGGCCGCCGTTGCGTGCCTTGCCTTGGTGAACGCTGTGCTCGGTGATTGGCACTGAAAATCGCGGAGACAAGCTTGACGCAATTTTCACAATGACGCCCAAATGGGCCGACGATTCGGTGCCGAATCGGATAGAACGGTCTTGAATAGGGAGCAGACACCGAGCACCCGCAACCGCTCAATCGAACCGCAAGGCGTGATCTTGAGACAAACGCTTGCCTATCGATTCAAGGGGATAGCGTCGGCCATTGCCGCGGGTCTCCTCTGTGCGGGCTGCGGGTTCATGACCAGCCCGGTCATGGAGCCCAACGGGCCCATCACGCTCACCGAGCGGGACCTCTTGTTCAAGGGCGTCGCGATCATGATGATCGTGATCATCCCGGTCTGGGTGATGGCTGCGCTCTTCCTGTGGCGCTATCGCGGCACCAACCGCAGTGCCCGCTACACACCGAACCTCGCCTATTATTGGCCCGTCGAGATCCTCGTCTGGGGCGTGCCCGCGGCCATCATCGTCTGGCTTGGCATTCATCTGTGGCACAACACCTACAAGCTCGACCCCTATAGCGCGATCGATCCCAGCGTGGAGCCGCTTAAGGTCGAGGCCATCGCTCAGGACTGGAAGTGGCTCTTCATCTATCCCGAGCAGAACGTCGCCGCGGTCAACGAGCTGGTCCTGCCGGTCAACACGCCGGTCAGCATCGAGATCACCTCGGACACGGTGATGAACTCGCTGCTCATCCCGGCGCTGGCCGGACAGATCTACGCCATGGCCGGCATGCGGACCGAGCTGCATCTTCTCGCCGACAAGCCCGGGAAGTTCTGGGGGCGCAACGCGCAATTCAGCGGCACCGGCTTCGCCAATCAGCAGTTCCGGGTCATCGCCGACTCGAAGGAGGATTTCGACGCCTGGGTGGACAAGGCCAAGCAGTCCTCCGACACGCTCGATGCCGCTACCTACGAGACACTCGCCAAGCCGAGCCAAAAAGTGCCGGTGACCTACTACTCCGGCGTCGAGCCTGACCTGTTCGACAAGATCATCGCCAAATATGCCCGTAACGACGCCGAGCTCGCCCCGAGCACGGCACAGGCGGAACCAGCGGAATGAGGAATGGACATCTTCGGTAGGCTGACCATCGAATCATTGCCGTTCTACAGCGCCATCGCCGCCTCCGGCGCGGCGATCACCGTGCTCGGTGCGCTCTCGGTTATGGCGGTGATCACCTATTTCGGCGCTTGGCGTCTGGTGCTGTTCGATTGGATCTCGAGCCTCGATCATAAGAAGATCGGCATCATGTACATCATGGTCGCGCTCGTCATGCTGATGCGTGGCTTTATCGACGCGGCCATGATGCGCAGCCAACAGGCCATCGCCTTCAACAACGACGGCTATCTGCCGCCCAGCCATTTCGATCAGATTTTCTCGTCCCACGGCACGATCATGATCTTCTTCATGGCCATGCCGTTCCTCTCGGGTCTGGCCAATCTCGTCATGCCGCAACAGATCGGCTCGCGCGACGTCGCCTTCCCCTTCATGAACTCGATCAGCCTGTGGCTCACCACGGCCGGCGCCGGGCTCGTGCTGATCTCCCTCGTTATCGGCAAGTTCTCCACTGCCGGTTGGACCGGCTACCCGCCTTATTCCGAGTCGCAGTTCACGCCGGGGGTCGGCGTCGACTACTGGCTGTGGGCGGTGCTCATCTCGGGCATCGGCACCACCATGACCGGCATCAATTTCCTCGTCACCATCATCAAGTGCCGCGCGCCGGGCATGACGATGTTCCGCTTGCCGTTGTTCACCTGGACGGTGTTCGTCACCGCGATCCTGATGATCTTCGCCTTCCCCGCGCTCACTGTCGCCTGCAGCATGTTGTTTCTCGATCGCACCTTTGGCTTCCATTTCTTCACCAACGCCATGGGCGGCAACATGATGAACTACATCAACCTGTTCTGGTTGTGGGGTCATCCCGAGGTCTACATCCTCATCCTGCCCGCCTTCGGCGTGTTCTCCGAAGTGGTCGCCGTCTTCAGCCAGAAACGCCTGTTCGGCTACATCTCGCTCGTTCTCGCCACCATGGCGATCGGCCTCTTGTCCTTCACCGTCTGGCTGCACCACTTCTTCACCATGGGATCGAGCGCGCGCGTGAATTCCTTCTTTGGTACCATGACCACCATCATCGCCGTGCCGACGGGCGTGAAGGTATACGATTGGCTGTTCACCATCTTCCGCGGGCGCGTCATCTTTAAGCCGCCGATGCTGTTCACGCTCGGCTTCCTCGTCACCTTCGTCATTGGCGGCTTGTCCGGCGTTCTGCTCGCAATGCCGCCGGTCGACTATTTGATGCACAACACAACGTTTCTCATTGCGCACTTCCACAACATGATCATCCCCGGCGTGCTGTTCGGCTATCTCGCCGGCTACATGTTCTGGTTCCCCAAGGCGTTCGGCTTCAAGCTGAACGAGAAATGGGGCACGTGGTCGTTCTGGTGCTGGATCATCGGCTTCTATCTCGCCTTCATGCCGCTCTATGTGCTCGGCTTCTTGGGCATGCCGCGCCGCATGGAGCACTACGAGATCGCTGCTTGGCAGCCGCACCTGATCATCGCCGCGATCGGCGCGTTCATCATCTTCCTCGGCATCGTCTGCCTCGGTGTTCAGCTTTGGGTCAGCGTCAGGGATCGTAACCAGCTCCTCGATCTCTCCGGCGATCCGTGGAACGGACGCAGCCTCGAATGGGGCACCTCCTCGCCGGCAGCGCCATACAATTTTGCCGTTCTGCCGCAGGTGCAAAGCATCGACGCTTGGTGGGACATGAAGCAGCGCGGTGTCGCCTATCAGCGGCCTGACAAGTACGAGCCCATCACGCTGCCCAAGAACACGTTCATCAGCGCCTTCATCGGCGGCGCCGGCTTCGTCTTCGGCTTCGCCATGATCTGGTACATGTGGTGGCTCGCCATCCTCTGCCTCGCGTCGATCGCCGTCGCCATCATCATTCGCGCCTCCGATGACGACAGCGAGTACACAATGTCGGCAGACGAGGTGAAGGCCATCGAGGATGCGCGCTTCGCCCAGCTCGCCAAGGCGCCGAAGAACGCGATGGAAGATGAGCCCGGCTTTGCCGGCCAGCCTGTGCCGGAGGCCACATGAGCGCTGCAGCCGACACCATGGGCGCCATCAGCCCGCACGACGCCGAGAAGTACGAGGAGAAGGAGTTCGGCTTCTGGCTCTATCTCATGAGCGATGCCGTCATCTTCTCGCTTCTGTTCGCCACCTATCTGGTCATGGTCGGGAACACGGCCGGCGGGCCACCTGGCAAGGAGCTTTTCAGCCTTGAGCGTGCCGCTGGCGAGACCCTCGCGCTTCTCTTGAGCAGCACCACGTTCGGCTTTGCCGCCGTCGCGCTCTCGGCAGCCGACAGGTCCAAGGTGCTGCTTTGGCTGTGCATCACCTTCCTCCTTGGCGGCTGCTTTATCTTTCTCGAATACAGCGAGTTCAGCGGCATGATCGCCCAAGGCGCAGGCCCCGACCGCAGCGGCTTCCTGTCGGGCTTCTTCACGCTGGTCGGTACCCACGGCCTGCATGTGAGCGTCGGGCTGCTCTGGATCCTGGTGATGATCGGTCAGGTGCTGTTCAAAGGGCTGACGGCGCCGGTCGCCTCGCGGCTGATGCGGCTCGGCCTGTTCTGGCACTTCCTAGACATCATCTGGGTCGTGATCTTCTCGGTCGTCTATCTTCCAGGGTTATTGTGATGGAGACCTCTTCAGGCATTCCCGTCGAGCGCACCATGCGGCCGTACATCATCGGCATCGTGGCCGCGCTGATCCTAACGGCGATCCCGTTCGCCCTCGTGTTCACTGGCGCGCTTCCTCGTGAGACGACACTTGTCATCATCGCCGCGTTCGCCGTCGTCCAGATCCTGGTTCACTTGCGCTTCTTCCTGCATATCGACCTGGAGTCCACGCCGCGGGAAAATCTAGTCGCTCTCGCCTTCGCCTGCGTCATCATTTTCCTCATGGTCGGCGGCAGCCTGTGGATCATGTTCGACCTCTACCACCGCATGATGGTGTGAGGCATTTCGGCGCAACGTCTTATCAGCATTGTGTGATTACCTCTCGGTGGCCCTTGCCGGGCCGAGCGCCTCGCGCGATATAGAGTTCCCCTTTGCCTCGGGACCGTAGCGCCCAGGCCAAGTTTCCCTCGATCCAAGCGGAGTTCCTTCGATGTCGACACGGGTGGATGGGCCACAGAGCCCCGTCATCGAGTCGCGCGACGAGCTCGTCGCTTATCTCGAGGCGGGGTCGAAGCCTGAGGCCGAGTGGCGGATCGGCACCGAGCACGAGAAGTTCGGCTTCAACGTCAAAGACAACACCCCGGTCCCCTACGACGGCGACCATGGCATCCGCGCGCTGCTCGAGGCGCACCATGATTGCTACTGCTGGGAGCCCGTCCTCGAGAACGGCAACATCATCGCACTCTCCTGCACGGATTGCCCCATCGGCGGTGCCATCAGCCTTGAGCCCGGCGGCCAGCTCGAACTATCTGGCGCACCGCTCAAGACCATCCACGAGACCGAACAGGAACTGCGCCTGCATCTCTCCGAGGTGGGTGGTGTGGCACGCGCGCTTGGCATCGGCTTTCTCGGGCTCGGCTTCAGCCCGAAATGGACGCTTGAAGAACTGCCTCTGATGCCCAAGGAGCGCTACCGCATCATGATGCGGTACATGCCGACCCGCGGGCGCCACGGCCTCGACATGATGTTCCGCACCGCGACGGTTCAGGTGAACATGGATTTCGGCAGCGAGGCGGACATGGTGCAGAAGCTCCGCGTCGGGCTTGCGCTCCAGCCGGTGGCTACCGCGCTCTTCGCCAACTCGCCTTTTACCGAAGGCAAGCCCAACGGGTTTCAGTCCTATCGCGCCGAGGTCTGGCGCGACACCGATCCCGACCGCACCGGCATGCTGCCCTTCGCCTTCGAGGATGGCATGGGCTTTGAGCGCTACGTGGACTACGCGCTCGATGTGCCCATGTATTTCGTCTACCGCAACAACCGCTATGTGGACGTGGCCGGCGCCTCGTTCCGGGACTTTCTCGAAGGCCGACTCGAGGCGCTTCCGGGGGAGAAGCCCACCATCGAGGATTGGACCGACCACCTCACCACGCTCTTCCCGGAGGTGCGGCTGAAGCGCTTCCTGGAGATGCGCGGCGCCGATGCCGGACCGTTCCCGCATCTCTTAGCGCTGCCGGCCTTGTGGGCTGGGCTCTTCTACGACAGCACGGCGCTCGATGGGGCCGCGAGCCTCGTCGCCAGCTGGACGGCGGAGGAGCGGCAGGCCATGCGCGATGCCGTGCCCCGGCTCGGTCTCAACACGCCGTTCCGCGGGCGCACGCTGCGCGAGGTCGCCCGCGAGATGCTGGCCCTTGCCGAAGGCGGATTGCTGCGGCGCGCCCGCCTCAACAAGAAGGGCGAGGACGAGACGCGTGCGCTTCTGCCTTTGATGCAGATCGTCGAGGAGGGGCGCACCGAAGCCGATCGCCTGCTTGCCGCTTACGAGGGGGAGTGGGGCGGCAATATCGACCGCCTCTTCGAGACCCAGGCACTTTAGCGCAAGGAGGACACTATGGGCCTTCTGTCCCCCGTCATTCTCGGCTCGGTGCGGCGCGACCGCCAAGGCATCAAGGCCGCCCGCTTCATCATCGACAAGATTGCAGCGCGCGGCGACGAGCCGGTCTTGGTCGATCCTTGCGAGAAAGAGCTTCCGCTGCTCGACCGCATGTACAAGGAGTATCCCAAGGGCGAGGCGCCGCCGCTGCTCGAGGAGCTTGCCGATCTGTTCCGCCGCGCGGACGGTTTCGTCATCGTCAGCGCGGAATACAATCAATCGGTTCCGCCGGCCCTGAAGAACCTCCTGGACCATTTCCTTGAGGAGTTTTTCTGGCGCCCCTCGGCCATCGTGTCTTATTCGGCAGGGCGATTCGGCGGCGTACGGGCCGCCGTGGCGCTGCGGACCATCCTTTCCGAGATGGGCATGCCGAGCGTGCCGTCGGTGCTTTCGATCCCGAGTATCGGCAGCGCGCTTAAAGACGATGGCACGGCGACGGAGAGCTGGATCGACAACGCCGCCGGCCGCTTCCTCGATGAGTTCGTGTGGTACGCACAGGCGCTGAAACGCCAGCGCGAGGCCGAAGGCACGCCTTACTGAGGATTACGCCCATGCCTCTTCGAGGGTTGGGTAGTCCGTGTAGCCGCGCTCGTCGCCGCCATAGAACGTGCTCGGGTCCGGCTCGTTCAGCGGTGCCTTCATCTCCAGACGTTTCACGAGGTCCGGGTTGGCGATAAACAGCTTCCCGAAGGCAATGAGATCGGCCTCGCCGGACTCGACGGCGTTGATTGCACGCTCGCGATCGTAGCCGTTGTTCGCCATGTAGGCGCCATCGAACCCGGCCCGAAGCTTCGCAATAGCACCTTCCGGAAACTCCCGCGGTCCGCCGGTCTGGCCCTCGACGAGATGCACATAGCCGAGCCTCGCGTCATTGGCCCGCGCGATCGCGGCGCCGAAGGTCGTCAGCGGATCGCTATCGGCAATATCGTTGAAGTTCGAGAACGGGCTGAACCGCACGCCGACCCGCTTCGACGGATAGACCTCGGTGACGGCAGCCAATACCTCGGCGAGAAAGCGCGTGCGGTTCTCGACGCTGCCGCCATAGGCGTCTGTCCGCTTGTTGGTGCCGTCGCGCAGAAACTGGTCGATCAGATAGCCGTTGGCCGAATGCACCTCGACGCCGTCGAACCCGGCTGCGCGCGCATTCTCGGCAGCCTTGCGGTAATCCTCGACCACACGCGCGATCTCCTTGGTCTCCAACGCGCGCGGCGCGGAGACGTCGGCGTAGCCTGAGGCGGTGAAGGTCTGGGACTTGGCGGTAATCGGGGAGGGCGCGACCGGCGCTTGGCCATTCGGCAGGAGCGAGACATGGGAGATGCGCCCCACATGCCAGAGCTGGGCGAAGATGCGGCCGCCCGCTTTGTGCACCGCCTCGGTGACTGTCTTCCAGCCGGCGACTTGCTCGGGGCTGTGGATGCCGGGCGTCTGGATATAGCCTTTGCCTTCCGGCGAGATCTGCGTGCCCTCGGAGATGATGAGGCCCGCCGAGGCGCGCTGGGCGTAGTACTCAGCGTGGAGCGCGTAAGGCACGTCCCCGTCCGGCTTGGCGCGGTTGCGCGTCAGCGGCGCCATGACGACGCGGTTGGGCAGGATGAGATCGTCGCCAAGGTCGAGCGGCGTGAACAGCTTGGGTGTCATGGTCTGCCAGTCTCCCGGTTCGGTGCTTCGTTGATGCGAGGCTTGACGTGGCA
>Ga0307424_1000551_pt1 | contig 20009 bp, 15 predicted proteins | sample SalMarWE160320MG_FD_202157 | JGI IMG/M metagenome (GOLD analysis project Ga0307424, IMG submission 202157) | Salt marsh sediment microbial communities from the Plum Island Ecosystem LTER, Massachusetts, United States - WE1603-20 | ecosystem: Environmental > Aquatic > Marine > Intertidal zone >... | reverse complement strand
CTGGAAGCGCTGATCCGCTGGAACCATCCGAGCCGCGGCCTGATCCTCCCGGACGATTTCATTTCAATCGCCGAGACCACCGGGAGCATCGTGTCGATCGGACGCTGGGTCATCGATCAGGTGTGCCGCCAAGTCCGAGGCTGGCTGGACCAGGGCTTAGTCGTGCCTACGGTCGCTCTCAATCTGTCTGCGGCACAGTTCAAGCTCGCGACCGACCTCGGCCGCACCATGGCGGACGCGACCTCCCATGAGGGCATCGCTCCGGACCAGCTGGAGGTTGAGCTGACCGAAACCGTTCTCATGGAGACGACGCAGAAATACAACGAGTCGCTCGCCCAACTCCGGAAGATCGGGGTGCGGCTTGCCATCGACGATTTCGGCACGGGATATTCGTCGCTCGACTATCTGAGGTCGTTCCACGTCTCCCGTCTGAAGATCGACCAGCGCTTCATTGCCGATGTGACGACCTGCGCCGACGATGCCGCCATCGTGCGCGCCGTCATCGGTCTCGCCAGCGAGCTCGGCATCGAGGTGGTGGCCGAAGGCCTGGAGACTGCCGCACAGCGCGCCTTCCTCACTTCGGCTGGCTGTTCCCTGGCGCAGGGCAACTTTTTCAGCCCGCCGGTTACGGCCGCCGCGGCAACGGAGCTGTTGCGCCGAAATCCTCTGCTGCCTGCGGGTGCCGGTCCCTCCTGAAGCTCCGGAAGGCCCGGATTCAAGCCAGGACGGCCCACGCCCGACCGGTTTGGCTTTGCCTCACAAGCCGGGTACCATTGCCGCGAAGCCTCCCAGGACCTCCCGAATTCACGCGGCGAGGGCTTCGGAATTCGCTTCGATTGATAGGGCGCATTAGGTCTCACCGCATGACTGTCGCGTTTCAAGGGCTATGGCCGAGAGGCCTTCGCCGCAGGGAGTTGCTTGAGTGGCCAATGCCTCGATGACCGCGCCGGCAATCGACCGTTTCAAGGGGCTGCCCGCTTCCACTTGGCTGCTCGCTTTCCTCTCCGCCTATTTCGTGCTCCAGGCGGTGTTGCGGCTGGCGTGCCTTTCGTCGCTCGGGCTCGACGACGCCGAGATGGTGGTGATCACGCAAGGGTTTGCAGCCGGCTACGGTTCGCAGCCGCCGCTCTACAACTGGATCCAGATCCTTGCGACCGAGATCTTCGGGCTCGGGGTCCCCGCCTTCGTCATCACGCATTTCCTGCTTCTGTGGCTCGCCTTCGTCTTCATGTTTCTTTCGGCGCGGGTCGTGCTCGAGGACGACGTCAAGGCCGCCGCTGTCGCGCTTGCGCTCTTCACCATTCCGCAGGTCGGATGGGAAGCGCAGCGCGCGCTCACCCATTCGGTGCTGTCGATCGCGACCGCATGCCTGACGCTCTACGTCATGCTGCTCATGTTGAAAACGGGAAGCTGGGGAAGCTATCTCGCCCTCGGCGTCGCCTTGGCGCTCGGCGTCCTGTCGAAATACAGCTACATCCCGTTCGCTTTGGCATTGGTGATCGCGGCTGCGACCATCCCTTCGCTCAGGCCGCGCATCCTGTCGGCGCGCTTCGCCGTCGCCGTCCTCCTCATGGCGGTCCTGCTCACTCCGCACCTCCACTGGGTGCTGACCCACGAGGCTGAGACCCTGTCGCGCACCCGCAAGTTCAAGATCGCGCATGACACGGGCCTCTTGCTCACTTGGAGCGAAGGCCTGTTGTCGACAGTCCTTGCGGCCGTGAGCTTCGCCGCGGTGTCTGTGCTCGTATTCGTGATCGCGGCCTTCAGCCCGCTGCGGCGCGTGGACAAGGGTGTGGTGACCAAAGCGGGATTTCCGGACGGGCGGACGCTCATCCTGCGGTCGCTCCTCATCGCGCTGGCGCTGGTGGTCATCATGGTGCTCGCCACGCGCGTGACCTACGTCAAGGACCGCTGGCTGCAATGCCTGCTGATCGCCCTTCCGCTCGGGCTGTTCATTGTGTTCGAAGATCGCCTGACACGGCTCCGCCAGAGGCTGCTCATCGTCCTTTCCGTCGCGATGGGCCTCGGCGCCATGATCGGGTTCGCGATCGCCCGCCTCGACCCCGACCTCCACGGGGACCCGCCATCGGCGGCGGCTCCGTTCGGCGTGATCGCCGCGCAGATTCGCGAGCACGGCTTTGAGAAGGGTTACATCCTCGCCGATCGTTCCTATATCGCGGGCAACCTCAAGCTGCACTTCCCCGAAAGCACGGTTGCGGAGCCCGAATACGGGCTTTGGCCCGTTGAGCCCGGCGGCCAGACGGCTCCCGTGCTCCTCGTCTGGGGGCCGGCCAAGAGGACCCAGCCGCCGGCACGGCTCAAGCGGCTCCTGCAGGCGCTCTGCGGCAAAAGAAGCCTTGAGAAAGTCGAGAGTTTTCCGCTTTCTGGCCTCTACGAACACTCGGCCAGCCTGTCCTACAGGGTTAACGCGGCCCTGGTTTCCACCTGCCCGGCCGGGCCGGACTAATCGACACAACGCCCCAATCTTGGCTGTGAATCAGGGTAATATAGACGCGTGAATCGGGGGCCTTCCCGGGCCCTCCAGAGAAGACCAACAACGACCTCAAGACATCTCCAGGAACCCATGACACCAGCTGCCAAACGCAAAGCTGAAGCCGCTGCCGACTACGGTGCAGAGTCGATCAAAGTGCTGAAAGGCCTCGATGCCGTGCGCAAGCGGCCGGGCATGTATATCGGCGACACCGACGACGGCTCGGGGCTTCACCACATGGTCTACGAGGTGGTGGACAACGCCATCGACGAGGCGCTCGCAGGCTATTGCGACGCCGTCGAAGTGACGCTCAACGCCGACGGCTCGGTGACCGTGGAGGACAACGGCCGCGGTATCCCGACCGAGATCCACAAAGGCGAAGGCGTGTCCGCTGCGGAAGTGATCATGACGCAGCTCCATGCCGGTGGGAAGTTCGACCAGAACTCCTACAAGGTGTCGGGCGGTCTACACGGCGTCGGCGTGTCGGTGGTGAACGCGCTGTCGAGCATGCTGGAGATCATCGTCTGGCGCGGCGGCAAGGAGCACTGGATGCGCTTCGCCAATGGCGTGCCCGAGGCGCCGCTGAAAGTGGTCGGCGATGCGGACGGCAAGACCGGCACGCGTATCACTTTCGTGCCGAGCCCAGAGACGTTCACCATGGTGGAGTTCGACTACGCGACGCTGGAGCACCGCTTGCGCGAGCTCGCGTTCCTGAACTCCGGCGTGCGCATCATTCTGTCGGATCATCGTGGTGTGGAGCCGAAGACCGAGGAGATGCATTACGACGGCGGCTTGCGCGCTTTCGTGCAGTTCCTCGACCGCACCAAGCACCCGCTCATCACCGAGCCTGTCGTCGTTGAGAAGACGCAAGACCGCATCACGGTCGAGGCGGCGCTGTGGTGGAACGACAGCTACCACGAGAACGTGCTGTGCTTCACCAACAACATTCCGCAGCGCGACGGCGGCACGCATCTGGCCGGCTTCCGCGCGGCGCTGACCCGCACAGTCAACACATATGCGGCGGAGTCCGGCATCGCCAAGAAGGAAAAGGTGGCGCTCACGGGAGACGACGCGCGCGAAGGGCTCACCTGCGTGCTTTCGGTGAAAGTGCCGGACCCAAAATTCTCGAGTCAGACCAAGGATAAGCTCGTGTCCTCGGAGGTACGCCCCGTGGTCGAAAGCGTGGTGGCCCAGCGGCTGTCGCAGTGGTTCGAGGAGAACCCGGGCGAAGCGCGCAACATCGTGCAGAAGATCGTGGAAGCCGCCGCGGCCCGCGAGGCGGCGCGCAAGGCCCGCGAGCTCACGCGCCGCAAGGGTGCGCTCGACATGGCCTCGCTGCCCGGCAAGCTCGCCGATTGCCAAGAGCGTGATCCGGCGAAGTCGGAGCTGTTCCTGGTCGAGGGCGATTCCGCCGGCGGCAGCGCCAAGCAGGCGCGCGACCGTGCCTTCCAAGCGGTGCTGCCCTTGCGCGGCAAGATCTTGAACGTGGAGCGAGCGCGCATCGACAAGATGCTGTCGAGCGCCGAGATCGGAACGCTGATCACCGCGCTCGGCACGGGCATAGGCGATGAGTTCGATATCGCGAAGCTCCGCTACCACAAGATCATCATCATGACGGACGCCGACGTGGACGGCTCGCATATTCGCACGCTTCTGCTGACCTTCTTCTACCGGCAGATGCCGTCGATCATCGAGGCGGGCCATCTCTTCATCGCCCAGCCGCCGCTCTACAAGGTGAAGCGCGGCCAGCAGGAGCGCTATCTCAAGGACGAGACGAGCCTCGAGAACTATCTGATCAGCGAGGGGCTCGCAGACGCGGTGCTGATGACCGGCGATGACGCGGCGCGCGGCGGCGGGGACTTACGGGACATCGTCGAGACAGCCCGTAAGATCAGCGGGATCCTCAAAGGGCTGCACAGCCGCTATCCGCGCTTTGTCATCGAGCAGGCGGCGATCGCCGGCGCCCTCAACCCCAAAGTGCTGAAGGACTCAAAGCAGGCGCAAGCCGCGGCCGCCTATATCGCCAAACGGCTCGATGCGCTGGCGGATGAGACCGAACAGGGCTGGCACGGCGAGGCGCTGCCCGAGGGCGGCCTTCGTTTCTGGCGCGAGCTGCGCGGCGTCATGGAGTCCCACCTGATCGACGGGCCGTTCATCGCCTCTGCCGATGCACTCAAGCTCGATCACTACGCTGCCCATCTTCAAGAGGTCTATGCCAAGCCGGCGACGCTGAAGCGCAAGGACACGAGCCTCGTGGTGCACGGCCCGTCGGACCTGTTGAACGCGGTCATGGAGACCGGCCAAAAGGGCCTCTCGCTCCAGCGCTATAAAGGACTCGGCGAGATGAATCCCGGGCAGCTGTGGGAGACCACGCTCGATACCGACAGCCGCACCATCCTCCAAGTGAAGATCAAGGAAGGCGAGGACGCCGACGACATCTTCTCGCGGCTGATGGGCGACGTGGTGGAGCCGCGCCGCGAGTTCATCCAGGAGAACGCGCTGCAAGTCGCCAATCTGGACGTATAGGCAGCCCAGCCCCTTCCTTAACGCGATGGCAAGGCGCAACCCCTAGGGTTTCCGCCTGATTCCGAGTCGCGGCGCCCTGCGTCGGCGCGGCTCGTCTGCGTGTGTTCAGTTGGGGCGATGTGATGAGTGGCGCGCGGCGCAAGCCCAGACCTCAAGGCAAGAGCCGCCCGCGCCAGGCGCCCAAGTTCGGCGCGCGGCCCAGGCCTCCTGCGAGGCGGCGCCCAACGCGGCGCAAGAGCCGACTCCAACGCCTGAGGCAGGCAGCCCGGCGGCACCCCTACTTATTCAAGGCCATGCGATTCGGGCTTCTCGCCTGCATCTGGGGCACGATCGTGCTCGGCGGCGCCGTCGTCTACTTCATCTCGCGGGTACCGGACCCCGTGCTCGCCACCCTCGACGACCGTCCGCCCAACGTCACCATCCTCTCCGCCGACGGCACGGTGCTTGCCGAACGGGGCCTGCGGCGTGGCCATGTGCGCGTCGAGACGCTGCCGAAGTATCTCATCGAGGCGGTCACAGCGACCGAGGATCGCCGCTTCTACCACCATTTCGGCGTCGATCCCGTCGGCCTCGCGCGCGCCACCTATCGCAATCTCATGGCTGGCAAGGTGGTCGAGGGCGGCTCGACCATCACCCAGCAGCTCGCCAAGAACCTGTTCCTCAAGCCCGACCGCACCATCACCCGCAAGCTCGAGGAGCTGATCTATGCCGTATGGCTCGAGCAGCGCTTCACCAAAAACGAGATCCTCGAGCTCTATCTCAACCGGGTCTATTTCGGCGGCGGCACTTACGGCGTGGAGGCCGCAGCGCGACATTACTTCGGCAGGTCGGCACGCTCCGTCTCACTCCCCCAGGCAGCGCTCCTCGCCGGTCTCCTCAAGGCGCCGTCCCGCTACGCGCCGACGCGGAGCGTGCGGCTCGCCAGCGCGCGCGCCGATGAAGTGCTCGAAAACATGGTGGAGGCCGGTTTCCTCACCAAGAAGGAGGCGGCCAAGGCGGCGCGACAGCCGCTCAGGCTCCGCGCCAAGGGCGACGACACCGGTTATCCTTATGCCGTCGACTGGGTGGCGCAGCTGCTGCCGGAATATGTGGGCAAGCACTACGGCGATCTCATCGTCGACACGACCATCGATGCGGGTCTCCAACGGGTCACGCAAGAGAAGCTTCGCCAACTGCTCAAGACGGAAGGCAAACCGCGCGACGCAAGCGAGGGCGCCGTCGTGGTGCTCGATCCGATGGGCGGCGTGAAGGCGCTGGTCGGTGGACGATCCTACAAAGTGAGCCCGTATGATCGCGCGCTCAAGTCGCTGCGGCAGCCGGGCTCGGCATTCAAGCCGTTCGTCTATCTCGCGGCCCTCGAGAGCGGCTACACGCCGGATTCAGTCGCCTATGACGGACCGGTCGATATCGGCGGCTGGCGCCCCGAGAACTACACGCATAGATACAAAGGCCAGGTCACGCTGAGATACGCCCTCGTGCATTCGCTAAACACCGTGGCCGCCAGGCTCACCGCAAAGGTTGGTGCCTGGCGTGTGGCGCGCACAGCGCGGCGGCTTGGCATCAATTCCAAGCTCTATGCCCAGCCCTCGATTGCGCTAGGCACGTCCGAGGTAAACCTGCTCGAGCTGACCAGCGCCTATGCCCCCTTCGCCAACGGGGGGCAGCGCGTGCTGCCCCATGTCATCACAAGGATCCGCAACGGTGACGGCAAGGTCCTCTACCGGCGCCGCAACTTGACCGCCGGGCAAGTGGTGGGGCTCCACTATGTGGGCGCCATGAACAATATGCTGAATGCGGTGGTCACGCGCGGCACGGGCAGGCGCGCTGCGATCCCGGGGCAAATGGCCGCCGGCAAGACCGGCACGACTCAGGACTCTCGTGATGCCTGGTTCGTCGGCTACACCGCCCATTACGTAGCCGGCGTGTGGATCGGCAATGACGACAACTCGCGCATGAAGAAGGTCACGGGTGGCACCCTGCCGGCCGAGCTGTGGCACGACATCATGCTTTATGCGCATGAGGGCAAGCGGCCGCTGCCGCTGCCGGGCACCCAGGCCCCACGGCCACTGCAAGATGCCGTCGCCGCGCGGCTGCCGCCGGCCTCAACGGCAAGCGAGACCGAGCGCAGCGATAACGACCAACCGCTCTATCAGCGCGTGTTCGGATTCTTCGGCGGCGGCTAGACGCGCACCTTTACTCGATGCTGCGCGTCGGCGAGATGCCTTGCGAGGGCTGCGCCATCCCTTCCGCTCCATAAGCGTGCAGGTTCGAGCCGTATTTGCGCAGCCAGTTTCGCGCCTCCTCATGCCGTGGCATGGTGCGGGCGACGAGCGCCCAGAAGCGCGGTCCGTGATTCATGTGGGCGAGATGGGCGACTTCGTGTGCGGCAAGATAATCAAGCACGAAAGGCGGCGCCAGCACGAGCCGCCAGGAGAAGGACAGCGCGCCACTCGTGGAGCACGAGCCCCAGCGTGTGGTCTGATCGCGCACGAAGATGCGCTCCGGCTTCAAGTTGAGACGCTTGGCATGCAGATCCACGCGCAGCTTGAGATCGAGATGAGCTTGGCGCTTCAGCCAGTCGAGAAGGCGCCTGGGCGCATGCTCCTCGGCGCCGGAGACATGCAGCCGCGGCAGCCGCCGCTTGGCCACGCGCGCGCCGGCCGGCCATGCGGGGGCGACCTTCGCGTCTTCCGGCTCCTCGACCCACACCACGCCGCGCCGGCGTACACTGCCGACAAAGCGCAAGACATGGGCGAGACCACGCAAAGGAATGATGGCGCCCTCGGTGAAGGGCACAGGCTCTGGAAGGCCGGCGACGCGCTCTTTCAGCCAATCCAAGTGGCGTGACAGAAACTCGTCGGCATCGGCGAAACTCGAATAGAGCGGCATGGTGAGAACGGCGCCACGACGGGCCTCGCTCACCTGGAGGCTGAAGCGCCGGGCCCGTGCGCTCCGGCGGAGCAACATGGGGATCTCAAGTCCCCGAATCTTGACCTCGATGGTCTCACCCCGTCCGAGATTGAGCCGCTTCAGCATGCCACCTCCCCTTACACAGAACTATGAGGCCACCCGAATCTGAGCGGTCAGAGTAGCACCGGACTTCTGGGAGCGCGCGCCTGTGCTTTAGGCAGTCCGGCCGAAAGCCCGTTCCAAGACGCTTCTCTTGCGCTGGTGGGCCCGGACAAAATCGCGGATTTTCGGCAATATCTCGGCCCTGAAGCGCGATCCATTAAAAACGCCGTAATGTCCGACGTCGGGCTGCAAATGATGGGCGCGCAGGGTCTCGGGGAGATTTTTGCACAAGGTTTGAGCAGCTCTGGTCTGACCAATCCCGGAGATATCGTCCTTCTCGCCCTCGACGGTCATCAGCGCCACCCGGCGGACCTGACCCGGATCGACAAGGGTCCCCCGGTGGTGCATTTCGCCCTTGGGCAGCTTGTGCTCCAGGAACACGGTCTCGATGGTCTGGAGGTAGTACTCCGCCGTCAGGTCCATAACGGCGAGGAACTCGTCATAGAACTCGCGGTGCTTGTCGGCGGAATCGCCGTCGCCGCGGATGAGATTGTGGAAGAGATGGCGATGGGCCGTGAGATGCCGATCCAAGTTCATCCCCATGAAGCCCGAGAGCTGGAGGAAGCCGGGATAGACGAGGCGCATCATGCCGGGATAGGGCCACGGGACCTGAGTGATGACGTTGTGGCGGAACCAGCTGAGCGGCTTGCCATCGGCAAAGCGATTGACCGCAGTGGGGCTTTCCCGCGCATCGATCGGGCCGGCCATAAGCACCATGGAACGCGGCACCGCATGGTCATGCTTCGCCTCCATTAGGGAGACGGCGGCGAACACCGGCACGGTCGGCTGGCAGACCGCCATGACATGCACGTTTCCGCGGAAAAACCGCATAAACTCGATGATGTAGTCGATGTAAACATCGAGGTCGAAGGGACCGGTGGCGCGCGGCACGAAGCGCGCGTCCTGCCATTCGGTGACGTACACGTCGTGATCGGGCAAGAGGTCGCGCACCGTGCCCCGCAACAGCGTGGCGAAATGCCCGGCCATGGGCGCCACGACCAGCACTTTCGGGTCCTTCCGCCGGCGCGCGGGCAGATTCCGCTCGAAATGGACGAGATTGCAGAAAGGCTTTTTGACGAGCGTGGTCGGACGGACGGCGACCTCCCGGCCATCCACCACGACGGTGTCGATCTCCCAAGCGGGCTTGCGATAGCGGCGGGTCGAACGCTCGAACAGTTCGAGCGCAGCCGCCGCGCCGCGGCCAAGGGGCGTGTGCGAGGCCGGATTCAGAGGATTCCGGAACAGGAGCCGGTAGGCTTCCGCCGTCGCCCGGGCCGGATGCAGGGCGGCCTGGTTCAGCTCGTAGAGATGGTAAAGCATGGAATCCCTCTTTGACTCAGATGCATTCTAATGCTGCATCGCGGAATCAAATGGTGATTCTATGCTGCAGTGCAATGACACGGTGCCGCAGGGGTATGCGCCGCGCGGCTAAAGGTAGCGCCGGAGGATCTCTGTCATCTTGGGGGCCGGCGTCCCGTAAGGGATATGGGTGATGAATTGGCCGTCAGGGCCCATCAGGTAGGCAATCGCCGAGTGGTCGACACTATAGTTACCGCTCCCATCGTCTGCCGGATGCTTGTCGTATGTGACACGGTAGGCTTTGGCGGCCTTGGCGATTTCTTCCGGAGTGCCGGACAGGCCGACGAAGCGCGGCCCGAAATTCATCACGTAGTCGGCTACGACCCGCGGCGTGTCGCGCTCGGGGTCGACGGTAATAAAGATGGGGATAACCTTGTCGGCCTCCTTCTTATCGAGACCATCGAGCGCGGCGGCCATGACCTGCAGCTCGGCCGGGCAGATGTCGGGGCAATGGGTGTAGCCGAAAAAGACGAGCATATACTTGCCGCGAAAAACCTTGTCGGTGACTGTGCTGCCGTCCTTGCCGAGCAGAGTGAAGGGGCCGCCGATCAGCGCCTTGCCGCTCGTCTCCACGCGCGGCGGCATGTTGGTATTGAGAATGAGGAAGCCGGCGCCAAGGATCGCGCCAAGAAGGAAACCGCCAACGATGATCAGGAGAATAGAGCGTCGCATTTCATTACTCACCGAGCTGCAGCAGCGTTCCGTTGACGCGGGCGCTGCCTAAGAACCAACTGAACGTGACATAGCCGACTGCGAGATAGATCGCGTTCAGCCCAAGCGCCCACCACAAATCCATTGCATCGAAGGTGTTGTGCAGCAGGATGGAGCGCATGCCTTCGAACACATGCGTCGGTGGGAGCGCGAGCGCAACTGGCTGGAGCCAGCCGGGCAACACCGACACGGGGTAATAGACGCAACACAAGGGCAAGAGCAAAAAGGCGAGCGACCACGCGAGCTCCTCGGCGCCGAGCCCATAGCGCAGAATCACGCCGGCGGAGATCAGGCCGAGTGACCAGCTCGTCAGCACGAGCACGCAGAAGAACGCGGCGAGCGCGAGCCCGAGGTCAAGCAAGTTAAAGCCGAAGATGAAGAAGGCGGCGATGGCGACGGGCACCATGCTCACGCCAAGCCGGATGATGCTCCACAGGGAAAGCGCGGCGACAAGCTCGTACGGGCGTAAGGGGCTGGTCAGCAGATTGCCGAGATTGCGCGACCACATTTCCTCGATGAACGTCGTAGAGAAGCCGATCTTCGAGCGGAACAGGATGTCCCACAGCAGCACCGAGCCGATAAGCACGCCGGCGGCCTGAGCATAGGGGTTCTGCGTTCCGGCCAGATATTTCTGGAGGAAGCCCCAGGTGAGCATTTGCAGGAACGGCCAGTAGATCAACTCCACCAGGCGCACGCCGGAACTGCGCAAGAGATAGATGTAGCGGCGGACCAGCGCCGCCATGCGCCGCAAGCTTGCGTGGAGCCCGTTAGGGGGCAACAGGATCGGCTCGACCTCTCCGATGACATGGCGGGCAGTCATGATGCCTTCCTCGCCAGTTCGGGCTTGGCCTCTACTCCAGCGGGCTTGGAGCGGCCGCGGACAACATCGAGGAACACATCTTCCAGCGTCTCCCTGCCGTAGCTGGCGATGAGCGCTTTCGGGGTCTCGTCCTCGATGATGCGCCCGGCCTGAAGCAGGATGACCCGGTCGGCCAGACGCTCCACCTCGGCCATGTTGTGGGAGGCGAGCAACAGCGTGGCCTTGCGGCTCCGCGCATAGTCTTTGAGCTTGTGCCTGATCCAGTCGGCGGTATCGGGGTCGAGCGAGGCGGTGGGCTCGTCGAGCAGCAGGAGCTCTGGCGCATTGAGCAGCGCCTTAGCCAGGCCGACCCGCGTCTTCTGGCCGGCGGAGAGCTTGCCGGTCGGCCGGTCGAGCAAAGTCTCGATCTGAAGATGCTCAGCAACGCAGGCAATACGCTCGGCCGCGTTGGCGATGCCGTAGAGCCCCGCGTAGACGGTGAGGTTCTGTTTCACGGTGAGCCGCGCCGGCAAATCGACATAGGGGCTTTGGAAGTTCAACCGCTGGGCGATGTCGTAGCGGTTGCGGCTCATATCGGCGCCGAACACCCTGACCTCGCCCGCAGTCGGCATGATGAGACCGAGCAGCATGGCGATGGTCGTGGTCTTGCCGGCGCCGTTGCCGCCGAGCAGCGCCACGGTGGTGCCCGCCTCGATGGTAAAGCTAATGTGATCGACGGCGGTGACGTTGCCGTAGCGCTTGGTGAGGCCGCGCACGGCGACGGGCAGGCTCGTGGTATCAGGGCTTGCGCCTAATTCTTTACGAAAACTGCCTACCGCCTCATCCATGGCCTTGCGCTGCGCGCCTGCTTTGTCGGAATTATGGCTCACCGCCACGTGCTAGGGTTCACCTATGGCCGCATTGGATAATAGTCAAACCGCCTCTCGCCCCGCCGCGCCGGAATGGCTACGTGCCGGCGACAGCCGGTTGCGCCTGCAAACCATCGTGCGCTTGCGCTGGCTTGCCGTGCTCGGCCAGAGCCTGACAGTCATCGTCGCCTATTGGGTGCTCGGCATGGACCTGCCGATCGGCGGTTGCTTCGCGGTGATCGCGCTTTCCGCCTGGCTCAATGTCGCATTGCGCATCCGCTACCCGGCGAGCCAGCGGCTCCGAAGCAATTACGCTTTCATCATGCTGGGCTACGATATCCTCCAGCTTGGGGCGCTCCTCTATCTCACGGGCGGGCTGGAGAATCCCTTCGCCTTCCTGCTCATCGCGCCGGTCGCCGTGTCGGCCTCGACCTTGCCGGTTAGGGTCACGATCGCGCTGGGCGTGCTCGCCATCGGGGTGGCGAGCCTGCTCACACGCTTTCACTATCCGCTACCCTGGTTCGGCGATGCCTACCTCAATCTGCCGCTGCCTTACGTGCTCGGCATCTGGGCGGCGGTGGTCGCGGGCATTCTGTTCATCGGCCTCTATTCCTGGCGCACCGCCGAGGAAGGCCGGCGCATGGCGGAGGCGCTTGCAGCGGCCGAGGTGGTGCTCGCCCGTGAACAGAAGCTCTCGGCGCTCGACGGACTGGCGGCCGCAGCCGCGCACGGACTCGGCACGCCGCTCGCCACCATCGCCGTCGTCACCAAGGAGCTGCTGCGCGATGCAAACGAGGCCGACCCCCATCACGACGACCTGCTTCTGCTGCGTGCTCAGGCCGAGCGCTGCCGCGAGATCCTGAAAGAGCTCGCCGGACGCGGCGAGCAGCTCGACATCATCGTGTCCCGCATGCCCGTGACCCATCTGATCGAAGAGGTGGTCGAGCCGAACCGAGCAATCACCGTCCCCATCGAAGTCCAGGCCCGGCCGTTTGCAGGCGTAGAGCCGGGCAGCCCCGCGGCGCGCGAGCCGGTGACCCAACGCAATCCGGGCGTCATCTACGGCCTCGGCAATCTCGTAGAGAACGCGATCGATTTCGCCGCGACCAAGGTCGAGGTCGATGCGCAGTGGAATCAGGACGAAGTGCGCATCGTCATCGCCGATGATGGCGAAGGCTTCCCGCCCAATGTGCTGGAGCAACTCGGCGAGCCTTTCGTCACCACGCGCCCCGGCGAGAGCTGGGGCGAGGAGCAGCCCGACGAGCATATCGGCATGGGCCTCGGCTTCTTCATCGCCAAGACCTTGCTCGAGCGGTCCGGCGCGCAGCTGGAACTCGCCAACCGGACTGAGCCGGAAAAGGGCGCGGTGGTGACGGTGATCTGGCCGCGCAGCAAGTTCGAGCGGGCCCAAGAGGGGCTCGTTTAGCCATTTTGGCCGGCAACTCTCGGCCTTCCCGGCCAATTCACGCAAAAAAGCCCAGGTTTCGCGCGTTTACCGTTCACTCTGATGCACGGAAAGCGGCCCTAAGGGTTGCTTGGAGGGGCGAAAGCCCCTACCTGTACCTGCAAATAAAAGACCAATTCTTCTGGGAGCGACGTCGTGGTTGGGCTCGAACAGCCTAATAGGAGCTGAGACATGGAAGCCCAACAGATCTCGACCACACCGCAGGGCGTTCACGTGCCGCAAGACAATACTCTTCTGATCGTCGACGACGACCGTGCCTTTCTCCAGCGGCTCGCGCGCGCCATGGAAGCGCGCGGCTTTGCAGTCGAGGCGGCGGCCTCGGTCGAGGAAGGCCTGACTTTGCTCAAGCGGCGCCCGCCGGCCTTCGCAGTGGTCGATATGCGTCTCGATGACGGCAACGGCATCGACGTGATCGCCGCGCTGAAGGACGTGCGCCCCGAGGCACGGGCCGTGGTGCTCACCGGTTATGGCAACATCGCCACTGCCGTCACCGCGGTGAAGATCGGCGCGGTCGACTATCTGGCCAAGCCCGCAGACGCCGACGACGTCTATAACGCGCTGGTCGCATCCCCCAACGACAAGGCGCCACCGCCAGAGAACCCGATGTCCGCCGATCGAGTGCGCTGGGAGCACATCCAGCGGGTCTACGAGCTCTGCAACCGCAATGTCTCGGAGACGGCACGGCGGCTCAACATGCACCGCCGCACGCTGCAGCGCATTCTCGCCAAGCGCGCACCGAAGTAAGCCAAGCTCTATCAACTCTCCAAGCCGCAGCCGGGATCGAGATGATGCTGGAGGCGGAGCGCTGCGGCGCGCGCGAAACACAGCATCATGGCTTTGCGCCGCGCCGCATTGAGGCGGTCCTCGGCCGGCTCGCGTACAAGCTCCGCGCCATAGCGGTCGGCGAGGATGAGACCTGCGTGCTCCGGGATGACCTCGCAAGGAAAGTCGGCGGCGACAGCGAAATAGAGCTTGTCGCAATAGTCGAGATATTCGTGCCATTTCCCGTCGGTGCGATAATCGACAAGACACGACTTGATCTCGACGATCAGCACGTCGCCTGAGGGCGATAACCCCACCACGTCGGCGCGGCGACCATTGGCCAAAGGTAGCTCGGTGACCACCGAATGGCCCAGCGCGCGAAAGGTGCGGCAGACGCCACGCTGCAACTCCGCTGCGGTCTGCGATTGACGCCCATCCACAGAAATCAATGGGTCTTGCCCGTCGGGTTGAAGCACGGGACTATTCCCTCTTAGAGTCGCACAATCGTCACGGAATTGTGCATGGTTGCTCGTTTCGTCAGTGGGAACAAGCTGCTAAATCGCACGTTGAGACAGGCCCCCGAATCCCCGCGGGAGGAACCATGAGCCTCACCAACACCGTTCTCGCCGAGTCTCGGCGGCAAACCCCTTCCACGCCAACTTCGCTGCAGCATCGTCTGATGGAGACGCGGCGAATTTCGCTCAAACTTGCCGCGCCGTTGAGCGACGAGGATCAGGTCGTCCAGGCCATGGACGATGCGAGCCCGACTAAATGGCACCTTGCGCACACCACGTGGTTCTTCGAAGCGTTCGTGCTGCCGCGTTTCCTGCCGGACTATCGTCTGTTCGACGAGGCCTTCGAGTATTGCTTCAACTCCTATTACGAGAGCGTGGGGCCGCGGCATCCGCGCCCCAAGCGCGGGCTGCTGACGCGGCCTTCCGGCGATCAGGTGCGCACCTATCGCGCCCATGTGGATGAGGCGCTGGAGCAGTTGTTCGATACCGATTTGCCGCCAGAGGCGCTCGAGCTCGTTGAGCTCGGCATCAATCACGAGCAACAGCATCAGGAACTCTTGCTGACCGATATCTTGAGCCTGTTCGCGTCCGAACCGCTCAAGCCTGCCTATCGCGCAGCGAATCCGGGCGTCTCGGTGAGCACCACCGCGCCGCTCGCGTTCACCGCCTTCGACGGCGGCATTTTCGAAGTCGGTCATGACGGCAATGGCTTCGCCTACGACAACGAGGGGCCACGACACGAAGAGCTGATCCATCCCTTCAGGCTCGCCAATCGTTGCGTCACCAACGCAGAGTGGATCGACTTCATCGAGGACGGCGGGTACCGGACCGCCACGCTGTGGCTGGCCGACGGCTGGGCTACCATCAACGCCCAGGACTGGGATGGGCCGCTCTATTTCGAGGGGGCCGACGGCGGCTACATGCAGATGAGCCTCCTCGGCAGCCGTCCGGTGGATCCGGCAGCGCCTGTGACCCATGTGAGCTTCTTCGAGGCGGACGCGTTTGCCCGCTGGGCGGGATACCGGCTGCCGTCGGAATTCGAGTGGGAGGTCGGGGCGGCGAACGTCGCGACCGAGGGCCGCACGCTCGGAGCCAATCATTTGCAGCCCATGCCCGCCAAGGCGGACGACGGCCTTACCCAGATGTTCGGCGACGTGTGGGAGTGGACGGGCAGCGCCTACCTCCCCTATCCGGGCTTCAAGGCCGCGCCCGGCGCCGTCGGGGAGTACAACGGCAAGTTCATGTGCAATCAGTTCGTGCTCAAGGGCGGGTCGTGCGCCACGCCGGAAGGCCATATCCGGCGCACCTATCGCAATTTCTTCTATCCCCATCAGCGCTGGCAGTTCACGGGCTTACGGCTCGCGGCAGACGCGTAATGGCGGGCGACATCTCCTCACTTCTGGCCGAGGACCGACGCAGCGCCTCGGCCGCTAAGGCGGCGCGGCGTGAGGCCGAGATCGCGACGTTCGCCGAGGCCGTGATCAAGGGACTGGCGCGCCGGCCGCGCAGCATCCCGTCCCGCTTCCTCTATGACGCCGTCGGCTCGGCGCTGTTCGAGGAGATCACTAAGCTCAAGGAGTACTATCCCACACGGACCGAGACCAAGCTGCTCGAGACCTTCGGCGCCGAGATCGCAGACCTTGCGGGCGATGCCGACATCCTCGTGGAGTTCGGCTCGGGCTCAAGCCGCAAGACAAGCCTCCTCATCGATGCGCTGACCGGTCTCGACACCTACATTCCCATCGACGTGTCCGAGTCGTTCCTGGCAGAGGCCGCCAAACGGCTTACGGCCCAGCATGACGGGCTGACCGTCAAACCCTTGGTCGGCGACTTCATGCGGACGCGCACGCTCATCGGCGCGCCGCGGGGAGGAAAGCTCGGCTTCTTCTCCGGTTCGACGATCGGCAATCTCACGCATGCGGAAGCCAAGGCATTTCTGGAGAACGCGGCACAGCTTCTCGGGCGCGGCAGCGCCTTTCTCATCGGGGTCGATCTCAAGAAGAGCCTCGACATCCTGATCCCCGCCTATGACGACGCAGACGGCGTCACCGCCGCGTTCAGTCTCAATCTTCTAGCGCGCGTGAACCGCGAGCTCGACGGCGATTTCGACACCACGACGTTCGCGCATGTTGCCCTCTACAACGAAGACAAAGGCCGCATTGAGATCTATCTGGAGAGCCTGACCGACCAGACCGTGCACATCCTCGGCCGCAGCTTCACGTTCTCAAGAGGCGAGCGCATCCACACCGAGAACTCCCACAAATATTCGGTGTCCGAGTTCCAGGACTTGGCGCGCGGCGCGGGCTGGCAGCCCGTCACAGCCTGGACCGACGACGATCAGTTGTTCAGCCTGCATCTCTTGCGGCTTGCGTGACATAGTCAGCACACAGCCTATACCATCCAATTTGTAGCGCATTGTCCGTTTTAGGCTTTGTTCATGGGGGCCTGCGAGGCTGCTCGCCATTACTCAAACGCGAGCAGCACCAGTGGTGAGGGGACTCGAATGGCGTCTTCGACATCGTCTTCGACATCGACGCACAACCACAACAAGGCGCTCCTCGGCACCAACTTCTTCGCAGGTGACGTGGTCCAGGGACTCGGACCGTACCTCGCCATCTATCTCCTCTCTGCCTATCACTGGAAACCAGGCGGCATCGGCATGGCGCTCGCCGCAGGCTCGATCGCCACGGTCATCGTGCAAGCCCCCGCGGGCGCGATCATCGACGCCACCACATGGAAGCGCGGAATCCTGGCGGTATGCGCCGTCCTGATCGCGGCTGCGGCGTCATTGATCGTTCTTACGAAGGATCCGCCCTGGGCCATTTACAGCGCTCAGGCTGCGATCGGAATCGCCTGCGCCTTTCTCGCCCCGGGAATTGCCGCCGTCACTCTTGGACTGGTCGGGCCAAAGCGCTTCACCTCCCAAACCAGCGCAAACCAAGCCTGGAACCACGGCGGCAACGTGTTCGGCGCTGCCGTGGGCGGGGCGCTTGCGGTTTTGTGGGCGCCCGAAGGCGTGTTCTGGCTGATCTGCGCCATGGCAGCCGGAATGCTCGTCTGCATCTGGTTGATCAACGGCAACGCCATCAACAACGACGTTGCGCGTGGCGGCTTGAGTGAGAAAGATGACGGTGAGCCCGCCAGCTTCACGACGCTGCTGTCCAACAAGGCATTGGTGATCTTCGCTATCTGCGTGGTGATCTTTCATTTCGCCAATGCCGCCATGCTGCCGCTGGTTAGCCAGAAACTGTCGCTCGCCGGCGACACCGACAGCGGTTTCGCCTTTACCTCGGCATGCATCATCGCTGCGCAAATGTTCATGATCGTGATGGCGATGCTATGCGGGGCGCGCGCCGACGTATGGGGCCGCAAGCCGCTGTTTCTCTTCGCCTTCGCCATTCTACCGCTCCGCGGCGTACTCTATACGCTGACCGACAACTCGTTTTACCTGGTCGGCATACAGTCGCTCGACGGCGTCGCCAACGGCATCTTTGGTGTGATCTTTCTCCTCGTGCTGGCAGACGTCACGCGAGGAACCGGGCGGTTCAATGTGGCTCAGGGCGCGCTGACGGCGCTGATCGGTGTCGGCGCCTCGCTCAGCAACGTGGTCGCGGGTTGGATCGTGCAATTTGCCAATTACTCGGCCGCCTTCTTGTTCCTGGCCGGCGTCGCTCTCGTCGGCACCCTGCTGTTCGGGTTCTTCATGCCGGAGACTGCGCCGTCGCTGCAAAGCGGAGGCGCGGCGGGGACGGGCGACACGTCAGGGACGACTGTGGCCACCGCCAAGACCTCTTGAACGGCACCCAAGACGAAGCGCCGAGCTCAGGCCGCAGCGAAGTCGGTGGCGCCGGCCGCTACGACCACAGCCACCACGTGCCGATCGCAAGGGTGATGAGCGTGAGGGGCGCGCCGACTTTGAAATAGTCCCAGAAGCCAATTTCGACGCCTGAGGCAGCCGCTCTTTGCACGACGATCAGGTTGGCGATTGAACCTAGAATCGTGAAGTTGCCCGCGAGAGTCGACGCCATGGCGACGACCAGCCACGCTCTCTCCGGGTCCGCCAAGGGCTCCACGAACGGCTTGAGCATCAGCACGGCAGGCACGTTGCTGACGATGTTGGACAGCACTGCCGTCACGCCGACGAGCACGGGCACTTGATCGAGCTCGAGGCGCCCCACGGACGCAACAACATTGGGCGTGAAAAGCGAGCGCTCGGCGCCGGCGATGATGATGAAGAGGCCGGCGAACATCAACAGCAGCGACCAGTCGATCTCCTCGTAGATTCGCCGGCTTTTCACGCGACGGGTCAGGAGCAGGAGTCCGCCGATGATGATTGCGGCCTTCGCGGGGGTCATGCCGGCGAAGAACAGGAAGATCAGAACCAGCGTCGCGAGCACCGCGCGGGCTATGAGCGCAGGATTGGTGCGCAACTGGCGTTGGGGAGGTTCGAGCCGCACGCCCTTGGCAAACTCCTCGCGGTGAAAAAGAGCGATGAGAACGATCGTGACGACAAGGCCCGCCAGCGCGATCGGCGCCAATGCCAGCGTGAAGTCGAGATAGGGGATCTTGGAGAAGCTGCCGATCATGATGTTCTGCGGGTTGCCGGTGATCGTCGCCGTCGACCCCACATTCGAGGCCATCGCCACCGCCAGCATGTAAGGTATTGGCCGGCGTCCCATAGCGAGCGTCAGTTCCAGCACCAGCGGGGCCAGCACCAGGCAGATCGAGTCGTTCACGAGGAAGGCGGAAAAAATGCCCGACGTCGCCACGACGGCGCAGAGCAAAAAGAAAGGCGCTTTGGTGCGATCGATGGCCCATTCGCCGGCAAGGGCAAAGAAGCCTGAGAGGCGCAGACTGGCGACGACAATCATCATGCCGAGCAGCAATGTGATGGTGTCGGCATCGATCGCCGCGTAGGCCTCATCAAGAGTCAAGGCGCCCGATGCCACCATGAGACCGGCGCCGACCAGCGCGATGCCGGCCCGATCGATCTGCAGGCCGGGAATCCTGCCGAGCGCCAGCGCCAGATAGCTTCCGATGAAGATGACGGCGGCTGCGACCGTGCGGATATCGCCACTCGCATGATCGCCAATTGGAATGAGGTTCGTCACCAGGGCGGCGCCGATCGCGACGAGCACCACGAGCATCACGAGCAGAATGCTCAAGAGCACGGGCCAACGATTCCACCTGGACGCTGTGGTTTTGCCCTCCGTGTTCGATGATGAGGTAGGCGTGCGCGTTTCAGTCATGCGGCGTCATGGGGTGGCGGAAATACATCTCAGCGCCAGGACCTGCTCCTAGAATTCTACCTTATGCGGATTGTCCGGCGCATCGGGCTTCGTTTCCGTTAAGGGCAGTGCGGCAGACGCGGGGGCGGCGCGTGCAAGGGTCCCTTGCAACAGGGCCGCCGTCCGGGGCATTGTGCCCGCCTCTTCAACGG